>ENA-OQCB01000421-OQCB01000421.1-human-gut-metagenome-genome-assembly--contig:-NODE-421-length-19923-cov-2.986664_pt1 | contig 19923 bp, 21 predicted proteins | sample MGYA00242493_ERZ504568 | MGnify/ENA primary metagenome ERZ504568 (study PRJEB26092, sample SAMD00036229) | human gut metagenome | host: Homo sapiens | study: EMG produced TPA metagenomics assembly of...
CCGCTTTAGCTCCCACATCAATGCCACGGGTGGGCTCATCCAGAATAATCAGAGAAGGGCCACAGGCCAGCATCTTGGCCAGACAGCATTCTGTTGGTTTCCGCCGCTTAAATTGCCAATCGGCTGCTGCTGCGACGCAGCCTTAATCCTGAACTTCTCCATATACTCCTGCCCCAGCCGTCTCTCCTGATCCTTTTTCCGGTATCCATGGCTGCACATCTGGTCCATTGCTGACAGACAGATATTCTCCCTCACACCGCGCAGGGGGATAATCCCCTCTCCTCTTCTGTCCTCGGACACATAACAGATACCCATTTTCAGAGCCTCCCTCGGAGAATGTATTTGAAGCCGCTCACCGTTCAGCCAGATCTCTCCGCCGTCACAGGCATCCATGCCGAACAGACAGCGGGCGATCTCCGTTCTCCCGGCTCCCATCAGGCCGGAAAGCCCCAGCACCTCACCTTCGCGGACTTGAAAGCTGATCGGTTCAAAAACGCCGTTTCTCTTTAAATTCTTCACTTCCAGAACGACCTTTCCCGGTTCCAGATGCTCTCTGTTGAAGATATCCTTGACCTCTCTGCCCACCATCAGCTTCGTCAGCTCATTCTCATCGGTCTCACTGATCGGCAATGTCTCTACCTGTTCACCGTCCCGAAGCACTGTGACCTCATCCGCAATCTCAAAAATCTCGGACATCCTGTGAGAAATGTAGACCACGGCCAGCCCCTGTTTTTTCATCTCCCGAATGATCTGAAACAGTTTTTCCTTATCTGCCTCTGTGATGGCAGAAGTGGGTTCATCCATGACCACCAGCCAGGAATTTGACGAAAACGCCTTCGCGATCTCCACCATCTGCTGTTGGCTGACACTTAAATTCCGCACCTTTTTGTTCACGTCATATTGAAAATGCAGACGCTCTACTACCTTCCTCGTGCTCTGTGCCATTTCCCGCATGGCGAGGAAAATCCCGCCCTTTCTCAATTCTTTTCCCAAAAAGATATTCTGGACAATGCTCAGCTCAGGCACCAGCGCAAACTCCTGATAGATGACGGAGATTCCCAGTTTCCTGGAATCTGCCGTAGAGTGAATCGAGACAGGCAGTCCGTCGATCTCGATCTGCCCTTCATCCTTTTGGTAAACACCTGACAAAATCTTAATCAGCGTGGATTTACCGGCACCGTTTTCACCGAGAAGTGCATGTACCTTTCCACTCTGGATTTTCAGCGATACCCCTTTCAGTGCCGGTACACCGGAAAAACTTTTCTTGATCTTCTGAAGCTCCAAAGTATGCGCGGTGCTTTTTTTCATCTTCTCCAAAACCTTGTCGTTGTCAGAGACTGCCCTGATATCCTTTCCAGTCCGAACCGCCTCCTTGACAATCTCTGTGACTTCATTGGAAAGGACTGCCACCAGGACGAAAATTCCTTTTATCACATAGTTGGAATAAGACGGAATATCCAGCATATTGATTCCCAAAGTCAGCACGCCCAAAAGCAGCGCTCCCAGAAAGATTCCCGCCATGGTTCCCACGCCGCCCAACAGACTGACGCCGCCCATGACGACCGCTGTGATTACATCAAACTCCAGACCGTTTCCTGCCAGCGGCTGCGCAGAACCGGAACGCCCAATCGTAATAATCGCAGCCAGACCGCACAGAAGCCCCGACACGAAATAGGTCTGGAACACCTGGTATTTCACAGGGATTCCCGACGCATAAGCCGCCGTCTTGTTGCCACCCACCGCATAGAGCTTTATCCCCATGGAGAAATTTCTCATCCAGAACAGCGCAGCCAACACTACGATCACCAACACCAAGGTCACATGGGGAACGATGAATCCCCCTAAATTCCACTGGCCTCCTCCCAGCCAGTTAAACGCCTGATTTTTCACGACAATTCTGGAACCGTCAGTAATCATCATCGTCAAACCTCTGGTCAAAGTCTGCATTGCCAAAGTCACCATGAACGGACTGATTTCCAAATACCCGCACAGATAACCGTTGGCAGCCCCCACTAAGGCGCCCACCAGCAAAGCCACGGCCATACCTGCCGCTGCCCCTGCCGCGTTCTGCTCTCCCACTGTCTGAATCATCACGGCCGCAGCAGCCCCGCTCAGGGCCATTGTCGCCCCCACAGACAGATCAATTCCCCCGGTCAGAATCACCAGCATCATTCCAATCGACAGAATCAGTATCACCGCCGACTGTCTGACCAAGTTTGTAATTGTGACCAACTGAAAAAAATTGGGAATCCGAATGGAAAACAAGACAAAAAAGGCAAGGATAATCGCTCCCAGAAACAGATACCGCTTCTGCTCTTTGCTCAGCCCTTTTTTCACTGCTTTGTCCAACTGTCTCACCTCTTCTCTGTTTTGCAAAAGGCGCGCCCAAAGATTTCTTCTTTACCGCACGCCTTTCTCTGTCTACTTCGTCGGAACAAAGTTCTCGTTAAACTCCTCTTTGTAACCTTCCGGAGAGCCGATCTCCTTCGCCTCTTCCACAGTCACAATCTGGTACTGTGTTCCGTCCTCTCCTTTTTCCAGTCCTGCTTCTTCAACGACTGGCCTCATTTTCTCACCGGGTACCTTATAAGTGGGAAGGTACTGGTCCTTCGCCATCTCTTCCCCTTTTGACAGACGGTCAGCAATCACCATTCCCCAATAACCCAGTCTTCCGTTTCCAACCAGGTTCTCCAGCAGGTATTCCCCGCTTTCTGTGTATGCAAGAGCATCTGCCTCACCGTCATTGGAAGAGATCGTGATCTCCTTCCCTGAATTTTGGATGGGGCGGTATACGCCATAGCTCATACCGTCCGCAATCACGTGGATATGCAGCAGATCGTCATTTGCCCGAATCATATCCTCCGCTTTCTGCATGGAAGTGGTCGCATCCCACATGCCCTGTTCCGTCACCAGCTTCAGATTCGAGTACCCCTCGATTCCCTTCTCAAAACCCTCCTGACGTTTTTCTGACACCAGGTTGCCCGCGGACCCGACGATCAGGCCGACCGTCCCGGTCTCGTCCTTGTAATACTCACCGATAGCCTTGGCCGCAAACTGGGCGTCCACCAGATCTGGGTATACCAGATTGTAATTGTCCTCTCCTTCCACGCGGCTACCTGCCGTCAGCACAGTTACTCCTGCCTGAGTGGCCTCGTTCACCACTGAGACAATTCCGTCCACATCCACAGAGTCAATCCAGATCGCATCGACTCCCTGCTGTACAAATCCCCGAATAATATCAATCTGTTTGTCCAAATCTCCGTCACAGGCTTTCCAGATCAGATTCATCCCCAGATCTTCCGCTGCGGTATCCGCGCCTTCCTTGATCGCCGCCAGTCCTGCATCCGTCAGATTGATACACGACATTCCCACAGTCAGACCCTCGGCATCTTCCGCTGCCGTCTCTTCCCCGGCTGCCGTCTCCTCTGCGTTCTGAGGCTCGCCTTCTCCTGAACCGCATCCTGCAAGCCCTGCTGATGCCATCACTGCCGCCATCGCCCACGCAAATAACTTTCTCCTCATAAAAACCCTCCTTCTTTATTCCTTTGTTTTTCTCGCCCGGTTGCCCAGCGCGTCAAAAATAACTGCAAAAATAATAATCAGTCCCTTTGCCGCATCCTGCGCGATCACTGGTACATTCAAAAATGTGAGCGCATTGATAATCACGCCGATGATGCAGACACCGACTACAGTTCCTCCAATGCTGCCTCTTCCTCCTAGTGTACTGGTTCCTCCAATCACTGCTGCTGCAATCGCATCCATCCCGGCGCCTTCTCCCAGGTTCGGAGAGATCTGTCCTACCCGGCATACCGTGACCAGAGCCGCCACAGCCACACAGATTCCGTCAAAGATATAGACCTTCGTCTCTTCCCGCTTTACGTGAATACCCGAGTATTCCGCCGCCTCTTTGTTCCCGCCCAACGCGTAAACTGCCGTTCCCATCTTGGTCTTATTTAGAAGCACATGGGCCACAACACACATTCCCACAAAAATCACCACGGGCATGGGAATGATGTGAAACAATTTGCCGCTTCCGATAAACACCGTCACCGGGTGATTCAAAAACATGATTTTGCCCTCAGAGGCAAAAAGTGTAATTCCCTGCGCGATGGACATCATTGCCAGCGTCGCCACAAAAGGCAGCAGCCTCAGCCTGGTAATCAATAGGCCATTGACGCATCCCAACACGACTCCCAGCACCAAGCACCCTGCAAACAGTACAAACAGGTTCTCTCCCGTCATAATGTGGCTCACACTCGCCACCACCGCAATCATCGTCAGTCCGTTCTCCGCCGCCAGATCAATGCCACCCGTCATTAAGACAAAGGTAGCCCCCAGAGCCAGGATACCCCTGGCGGAGTTCTGGGCCAATATCCCCAGCAGATTGTCCGCGGTGAGAAAAGCAGGATTCATGACAGTCGCTGCCGCCATCAAAAGTACCAGGATTCCAAGACTGATTAGACGGTTCCTGGGAATTTTTCGGCACGAAACACGGAGCCCTTCTTTTTTGTCCATACTTCTCATCCTTTTCTATCTCTCAATGGTCACCGGCATCCCTGTCCTCAAAGACTCAAAACACGCGTCAATAGTCCGTACCGCCTCCACTGCCCGCTCTGTACTCACGGCGTAAGGTTCGCCGTTCAGGGTATTTTTCACAAAATGACTGATTTCTTCTCTCAGCTTGCCGTGCACATGTCCGTAATATTCCGGCCAGTAGGTGAGCTCTGGATATTCCACCGGAGCCTTCTCTCTGTAAATCGAAAGCCCCTGGTCCTTAACGTCAATGTAGCTTGCTCCTTTCGTTCCGACGACTTCCGCACAGGCTACAAAATCTAGGGACCCCTCCGGCAGTGCCCAGCAAAGCTGAATACAGGCCACGGTTCCATTGTCAAAGGTAATCGTGTTAAATACCGTGTCTTTCCCGTTATAAGGCACATTTTTCTTTCCCACCCACTGTGCATACGCTTTCACCGGCCTCGCCGGCTCCGCAAAGGTAAGCATCGCCTCAAAGTCATGTACTCCCATGTAATGAAACATAGAGATTTTTCCATTCAATCTTTTTACTGTTCCGTTAGTGGAGGAACGTTTCAGATACATGGAAATCACCTCGCCTAATTCTCCTCTCGCGATTGCTTCCGCAGTGTACTGGTATCTCCCATCCCATTTCAGTACATGTCCTACCATCAGTCGGATTTGATTCTCTTCGGCCAGTCTGACAATCTCCAGCGCTTCTTCTGTGTTCCTCGCGATGGGCTTCTCCAGTAAAATGTGTTTCCCAGCTTTTGCCACAGGGCGAACCGCGTCCAAGTGAAAAGTTTCTGACACCGCAATAGAAACCGCGTCCAGTTGTTCTCTCGCAAGCATCTCCTCGATATCCTCATAGGCCCTGCAGCCTGTCCTCTGCGCCAGACGATTTGCCGCCTCCCGGTTTTTGTCACACACCGCCGCCAGTTCTGCATTTGGCAGCTGTCCAATGATATCCGCGTGTTTCTCCCCAAAATAGCCGCATCCCACAACAGCCATTCTCAACACCCCAGAATGATTCATAGGTACCCTCTCCTTTCTCTTTCCAATCTCTCTATTTGGTAATCTAATCTTATTAGAATTCAGACAATTTGTATTTGCATATTTTTAATAGAAACTTGCAGTTATTTACTTATTATTCATTTTAATACCCACATATTTTTGAATATTTTCTCTGTTTTCGCCAAATAAACCTTATTTATCTTGTGCACTCTCCACTATATTTGTTTATTTTCACAGATTTTTCCAATATTTTCCGTCTATTGAAACGTATATATTTTTTTGTTACAATTTGCATATTTTAACGATTGAATTGCTTTACATCGTGAAAGGCAGCCTGACATGATAAAAAATTTAAATCCACTCACTTTTTCTGAATACGGGTCGGTTCACACATCCGCAGAATACGCCTGTTTAAAAAAAGAGGCTTCCAAAACCATTACGTTTACGGAAGCTTCTCCCCTCTTCTACACAGGCGAGTATCAGCTCTATCTGGATGTGGTGGAGTATCCTACCCTTTTGGAGATCATGTACGAACAGGACTGCCTTTCCGCCCAAAACTATGATATCTACTTGCTGGACAAGCCAGTCTCCTTGCATTCGAAAGTCTATTTTCGGCTTGTCCCTATGCACACAAAATGTACTGTGGAATTTTATCCGGGCAGAATCTCTTTGAATCAATACTTCTACTCCTTTCCTCCCGAAAGACAAACAACATGTACTGAACGTTCCCAAAATCTATGTCGCTTTCTACCAGGAAAAGAAAGGGCTTCTATTTCAAAGGCGAGCATCACCCTTGTTGGGAGCTGACCTATGTGGACACCGGAGAAATGTTCAGTGTTGTGGAAAAACAAAAGTTTCTGCTCCGCCAGGGTGATCTGGCCTTTTACGGGCCCAACCAGCACCACATACAGTACGCTGCCAAAAATTCCTCCGTGAAATTTTTTCTCCATCGCCTTCGATATGGAACTAAAAAAACCTGGTCTTTTACAAAACCAGGTTTTCCATATTTCGCGCGCCCACGCTGCCTTGTTGAACAGAATCATCACTGAGTCCGCCGTCTCCCAGCCCTACTCTGAAGATCTGATGATCTGCTACCTAAAAGAATTTTTGATTCTGCTGTTTCGCATCCTAAGCGGCGAGTCCCAGATCAATCCTCCTGACTCCCATCTAAAGCAGAACCTTGAAAAAAATCTCATCTGCGAGGTGTGCAATTACATAGAAGAAAACATCTTCTCCCCCCATCACCGTCTCCGATATCGCCCACCACATCAACCTCAGTATGCCGTACCTCTCCGCTCTCTTTCACAGAAAAGAAGGCATCCGCCTGATTGAATACATCAACAATAAGAAACTGGAAAAAAGCAAAGAACTGATTCGAAGCGGTCAGTACACCATCACTCAGATTTCGGAGATGCTGGGATATTCCTCCATCCATTACTTTTCCAGACTTTTTAAAGCCACCTACAACATCTCCCCCTCCGAATACGCCAAAGCGCTGCGCTGATTTCCTCCTTTAAAGACAGAGATACTCCGCCCCAGCCGCATCCGCCCAGCCACCGTCCGAGAGCTTATACAGTAAAGCGGCGCCTGGCAAGGAGTATTCGCTCCCCGCCAGGCGCCTTCTAAGTACTATTATTAAATTCCACTCTTATCCTTCAATGGCAATATAATTTTTCTTCTCCACTTCCTTTACGTCTTTTTTCGGAACGCTAAGGCGAAGAATTCCGTCTTCGAACTTCGCGTGAATATCCTCTTGATGAACCTGCTCGCCTACATAGAAGCTTCTGCTCATAGCGCCTGCATAACGTTCCCGGCGGATATATTTGCCTTCTTTGTCTTTCTCATCCTTGTCAAGCCCTTTTGAGGCTGAAATTGTGAGATATCCATTTTCCAGCTTTGCGTTGACTTCATCCTTCTTAAAACCAGGCAGATCAATATCCACTTCATATCCGTTATCTGTCTCTTTGACATCTGTTTTCATCATATTCTTTGCATGTTTTCCATACAATGGATTCTTCCCGCCGAAAAAGTCTCTCTCAAATGGAAAATCCATCCAGTCATCAAATAAGTTCTCTCCAAAAATACTAGGCATCAACATAAGTCATATCTCCTTTCATATAACACATGAGTTTTATATTAGCACGTTCGGAGAAATCCGAGGTGTTGTTTCTTAAACTACTGGGAGAGGTTTTCTTTTCTCTTCTCCTTTGTTCTATATGTAATATAACACATATTATTAGCACTGTCAACCATCGAGTGCTAATTTCACAAAATGTTCACATTTTTCTAAAAATATTCTTCCATTTAATATCCCATCAATCAGCCTGGACGCCTCATTCTTCGTGATACTTAGCCGGGTCAAAGGACAGGCTTAGCCGTTTCTGCCGAATTAGTTTCGTCAAAAACTCCACCTGACGCTTGCTGGCAGGCAGGATTTTCTTCTGTTTATAGTATAATTCCATCGGCTGAAAAAACCGCCGGCTCTTTTTCCTCAAAATAATGGGGCCAGCGTCTGGTATAGCTTTGCGGTAGCCAAGGCATCATGATAAGCTCTGTGAGCCGCCTTGTTTTCAATCTGGTAATAGGCGCAAAGCCGTTCTAAGCTCTTAGATTCCAAATCAGCGTGCACCTTTCTGGCTATCCTCAGTGTGTCGATTCCCTGGCTGGCGAAGTCCAAGCCGACCGCGAGAGCTCCCATCTTCATAAAACTATAGTCAAAGGCGACGTTGTGCCCTATCAAGACATCCTCCCGGCAGAAATCCAGAAACTGCGGTATCACCTGTTCCCTCGTCTGAGCATTTACCACCATCTCGTTTGTGATTCCCGTCAAGTCTGTAATCGTCTGGGATATTTCTTCCGTGGGCCTGATGAACTTCATAAATCTCTCTGCCACTTTACCGTTTCGCACTTTCAGCGCCCCAATCTCAATAATCTCGTTTTGCTCCGGGTCCAAGCCCGTAGTCTCCACATCAAACGCCACATAAGATTTCAGCATACATTCGCTCCTTTACCTAACGACAAAATTTTCCATAATTTTCTAATCCTATAATAACCACTCGCCTTTCTCTGTGTAAAGAATAATTTTTCCAATAACTTACATTTCTTTTACCTTCACATGGTTCCCCCTTTACATCCAAAGTGTAAACTGAGTACAGAAACTGCACAAAGGAGGAACAAAAATGATAAAAACTTATGTCATAGACACCAGCGTCATCGTCCAGTCTCCCGATGCACTCACACGTTTCCAGGACAACGTCGTGGTCGTTCCCTTTGCCGTCCTTGAAAAGCTGGGCGCTCTGTCAGCAGTCTCCAGCGAGCACGGCATCAATGCCCGTAAGGCAATCCAAATGCTGGAGGCTTTCAGGTTGAGAGGTGATCTTCTCCAGGGGGTGAGCCTGGAAAACGGCGGTACTCTCCGGGTCGAAAAAAACTATATCGACGTCGCTTTGCCAAAGGAGCTTCCCACAGACAGTTCCGACAGCCGAATCTTAAAGGTGTGCAAAGGATACCAGGAGGTGCCCGACTCCCAGAAGCCTGTAATTTTAGTGACAAAAAGCATTACTCTTCGACTCAAAGCTCAGATGCTGGGAATTCCCGCCGAAGACTACACCGCGGAACAGGTCACCGACTGGGACAGCCCCTATACAGGACGCATGGAGGTCTACGTGCCCGAAGAACAGTTCAAAGATTTCAAAAAGAAGGGAATCCCACTGAAGACTGTCTACACAGTCGATGGCAATGGACTCGTTCAAAAGCCTAAATTGTTTGAGAATCAATTCTTAATTCTGAGAGCAGATCAGTCCGCGAAAAAGACACTTCTAGGACGGGTGGAAAAAAGATAAAATCCTCCCGCTGAAATACAAAAAAATCCGCCCCTACGGTGTAAATCCTCAGAATGTGGGACAGTATTTTTTGCAGGAGGCTCTGATGCAGCCTGCCTCCAAAGCACCTCTCGTAATCGTAAAAGGGATGGCTGGAACCGCTAAGACCTTTTATTCACTGGCTGTAGGACTGGAAAAACTCATCAACAATCCTTCCGGTGAATACCGAAAGATGATCGTCTGCCGCCCAAACTCTCAGTTTGACTCCGATATCGGTTTTCTCCCAGGAGATGAGCAGGATAAAATTTATCCACTTATGAGACCCATTGTCGACAACCTGGAACAGCTGATCGACTCAAATATCGAAAAGCGATATGAGAATGAACAGGAGTTGAACGACAAAATAGAAGAAATTTTTGACCGTGGACTGATACAGACGGAAGCTTTAAACTTTATCCGCGGCCGCTCCATAGTCAAAACTTATCTAATCATAGATGAAGCACAAAATATGACACCAAACCAAATGAAAGGAATTATCACGAGAGCCGGAGAGGGGACAAAAATTATCCTATTAGGCGACCCTGCCCAGATAGACCGCCCATTGCTGGATGAAAAGACCAATGGCCTGTCCTACGCCTCCCAGTACATGAAAGGAAGCCCGCTGTGCTGGCAGATTACTTTGACCGCTGAAGAATGTGAGAGGTCTGCCCTGGCTATGGATGCCTTAAAACGCCTATAACTCTATATTCCCCAACTCTGCCTTGTCTCGTGAGTAAAAATGAAATATGAAAAAAGATCAAACAATCTCCTACAAAGAGATACAGAAAAATGAAGAAATCAATCTCTTAATCACACAGGGAAACGCGATCCTAGAAGTTCTAGGCTATACCGAGCATTCCAAGCACCACGCCTCAAAGGTGGCCAACACTGCCGGAGAAATTTTAAAAGATCTCGGATACAGCAAACACAAAATTGAGCTTGCTAAAATAGCAGGTTATATGCATGATATTGGCAACAGTATCAATCGGAACGATCATGCGCACAGCGGCGCTATCCTGGCCTACGAACTTCTCAAAGATCTGGGAATGCCTTTAAAAGATGCCGTCACAGTTGCCAGTGCAATCGGCCACCACGATGAAGAGACCGGAACTGCTATTGATGAAATAAGCGCCGCGCTGATTCTCGCAGACAAAACGGATGTGAGGCGTAATCGTGTCCGAAATCCTATCATTGCTAACTTTGACTCCCATGATCGAGTCAATTACTCCGTACTGTCTGCAAAAATAAAAGTCTGTACTGACAAAAAGGTCATTCAGATGGACTTGGAACTAGATGATTCCATCAGCACTGTCATGGATTATTTTGAGATTTTCTTAAAGCGAATGGTCATGTGCCAAAAAGCGGCCCAGGTGTTAGGGCTCAAATTCAAGTTAATCGCAAACGGGAGCAAAATGTGCTGAAAGTCTAAGAACTATTTGCACTCTCTGTAAAAAAAGTTTTATAATGTGAGAATAGCAGTGAATTGACGTGTTACTTTTTCAGATTAAGACAATATATTTCTTTGTCCCAATTATCCGCACACGTCTGTGCTAAATATGATCGAAAAAACTTTATTAAAAATGCCGTATTTTTAAACGGCAGATGGGAGGATATTATGGAGAAAAAAAATATTGACTGGGGTAATCTTGACTTCGCTTACATGCCGACAGACAAACGTTACGTATCCAATTACAAGGACGGCGCTTGGGATGAAGGCACACTCACCGAAGACCCCACAGTACACATCAATGAATGCGCCGGTGTTCTGCAGTACGCTCAGACAGTTTTTGAAGGTTTGAAAGCTTACACCACAGAAGACGGACATATCGTGACTTTCCGTCCCGATTTAAACGCAGAGCGTCTGGAGAATTCTGCCCTCCGACTGGAAATTCCCCCATTTCCAAAAGATCGTTTTATCGACGCAGTGACTAAGGTGGTATCTGCCAACGCAGCTTATGTGCCTCCTTATGGTTCCGGCGCTACCTTGTATCTGCGTCCCTATATATTTGGAAGTAACGCTGTAATCGGTGTAAAACCTGCGGATGAATACCAGTTCCGCCTGTTCTGTACTCCTGTAGGTCCCTATTTTAAGGGTGGCGTAAAACCGATTACCATTCGTGTCTGCGATTTTGACCGTGCAGCGCCACATGGAACTGGACATATCAAAGCCGGACTGAACTATGCAATGAGCCTCTATGCAATCATGGATGCTCACCGCCAAGGTTTTGACGAGAACATGTATCTGGACTCTGCTACAAGAACAAAAGTAGAGGAAACCGGCGGAGCAAACTTCCTGTTCGTAACCAAAGATAACAAAGTCGTGACCCCGAAATCTGATACGATTCTGCCATCCATCACCCGCCGTTCTTTGATCTACGTAGCAAAAGAATATCTGGGCCTGGAAGTGGAAGAACGTGAAGTCCTCTTTGAAGAGGTAAAAGATTTTGCAGAGTGTGGTCTTTGCGGTACCGCCGCTGTCATCTCCCCAGTGGGAAAAATTGTAGACCATGGCAAAGAAATCTGCCTGCCAAGCGGAATGAGCGAGATGGGACCAGTGACCAAAAAGCTGTACGAGACACTGACCGGAATTCAGCAGGGACGGATTCAAGCTCCAGAAGGCTGGATTCATGTAATCCAATAATTCTACTTTGTAAAACGCGCATCCGCGCGACAAGCTATTTTCCATAACACAGAAGGGCTGCTGCACAATTTGGATAAACGGTATCTACACCGAAACCAAACTGCGCAGCAGCCCTTTTTGTCATCAATATTTCCGAATCTGGTCGCTCCCGTCATCATAGGTATTCTCAATGGATTTAATCACGACATAATAACTGTAGCTGTCGCTGACTTTAATCTCCACCCGATCTCCGGCCTTCTTTCCCATAATCGCTTTTCCGAGCGGAGATTCCGTGCTGATTAACCCCTTCAGGGAATTCCCTCTCACAGATGTCACCACCTTGAACTTCTCCGTCTCATCGTCTTCTTCAAAATACAGCTCCACCGTATTGAACAGTCCCACCTCGTCGTCCTTCGACTCATCGGAGACAATCTCGGAAGTCTTCAGCATTCTTTCTAAATAACGAATTCTGCTCTCATTACGGTTCTTATCTTTTTTCGCCGCATGATACTCAAAATTCTCACTGAGATCCCCGTGGGCTCTTGCCTCCTTGACCGCCTCTAGCGCTTCTTTACGAACCACCAGTTTGCGGTACTCAATCTCTTCTTTTATCTTTTCCACGTCATTCTTCGTTAATTGATTACGCATAGTCCTTTATTTCTCGGCGCCTGCCTTTCACATGGCGCCATCCTTTCTTCGAAATCATGCCCCTCATTATATACCTATGTAACACCCAAAGTCAACGCTCATTGGCTTGCGCCTCGTCTGCCTGAATGATATAATAATCCGAGCCGTTATGGCTGAATAATTACGATTACTTACCAAAAAGGAGGACTTACCATTGACAAAAGCAACCGAACGCACGACACGTCGATGTTTCCCTTACAGGCTCCTGGAAAGGGCATCTGTTAAAAGAAGGGTTATTAACTGAAAAGGAACTAGGCCAGCACTGCCGCATGTTCTCTAAAGTCACTCTCGAACCAGGAAGTGCTCTAGGCTACCATGAACACCATGGGGAGACCGAGACCTATTACCTGTTGGAGGGAAAAGGAGTCTACAATGATGACGGCACTCTCATTCCTGTGGAAGCTGGCGATGTGACTTTCTGTGAAGATGGTCATGGCCATGGCGTGGAAAATACTGGAGATACTGATCTGGTATTTATCGCGTTAATTTTAAAAAAATAAAAACTTTCCTCCAAACCGTCCCGACCGGGAAACGGCTTGGAGGAACCAAACTTTTCTTTATAATTTTTCTCTGTAATAGCTTTCTGCACAGTACAGTGCTCCCACCGGATTGTGCGCCAACACTCTGTCTTTCGTAATTACCGTCGTCACCATTGCCCTCGAATATTTATAAAAAAGTGAATCGTGGCCTACACACAGCCCAACCGCAAGATTAAAATCCGTCTCCTGTTCATTTAACAGTGTCGCTTGAAAAATTGGGTTACACATAGCCTCAAATTCTCCTGGGTGAAGCTTCATCTCCTCCTCAACCCCTGTCTGGGCTTTGTCAACACCGCCCGATTTACACATAACCGCTACCACATGAAAACCCATGTCTGCGAAATATTTTCACCAGCACTTTGGCCTCTTCCCATCAGACCTTTACAAAAAGCGACTCCTATCTTTTTATAGTTCATACGTTTACAGAATTCTATGGTCTCCCGGACTCTGGTCCACTGTCCATATCCCATCTTCTCAATCTCAGAAGAAGTCAAAAAAAATCGATGATTCTCCGATTTTTGGTACTCCTTTAGAGAATATTCCAAAAGTCTCTTTTTTGCGCCCTGGGCAGTTTCCAGGAAGCTTTTTAGGGTTTTCCTCCCAGCAGCTGTGAAGCCTGCAATCCGCACATGTACTAGCTCCTATCTTCTCCTCCTGCTGTACGGCGGATGTCTTTAAACCCTTATTCTCATCGTGTTCGTGCGATATCATATGCATTTGCTTTCCTCCTCAATTTCTCAACTTCCCCCCTGTTCTCCTCAGTATCTTCTCTGAATTTCTGATGTCCTTACTATCTATAAAAAATTTTTTCTTCTTTTTCAATTCGCATTTTATCGCAACTTCCGGCAAAATCCGTCTAAAAGGCCAGGAATCTATCTCCCTGACCTTTCGTAAACCCGAAGCATTTGGTAGTCCTGCTGCCGACGCCTCTGCATCTCTCTTGCCTGTTTTCTTCTCTTGCGCATCAGCATTTCTCTTCTTCTGCGCTCCCTCTCTTTCTTCTTAATGTGACTGATAAACAAAAGTACGAGGATGACCAGCACAACACCAGCTGCCGCAGCAAGTCTTTAAAATCAGCGCCAAGTCCAAAGACTTCTCAGCCGTTTGAGTAACCTGCGATGTCTCCTCCCCGGTATCCGTAGGAGCCGCTGCCGCAGCAATAGCCGCAGCCTGAATCTCCGCCTGTTTCTCCCGCTCTGCCGCGACCAACCGTTCGTAGTTATCGAATCCATAGATTTAATAGATTTTTCGTATCCTCATAGTGCGTCTGTTCACTCTGCATCACCACTGAGACCAGCTGTTTGTCATCCTCCTCAGCATACGTCACTAAGGTATTCCCTGCCATAGTAGTATAGCCGGTCTTTCCTGCCACTAAATCCCAACGGTCATCTTTTTGTTCCTCACCATTTACCAGTCTATGCTCCATGTGCAGAAGATATCCCTCTGTCTGATTTAAAGTCGGCGGAAGCTGATAAGTCTCAGCGGAGCATATTTCTTTCAAAGTGTCATTCTTAAATACTTCACTGGAAATCAACCCCATATCATACGCTGTGGTCTTCTGGGCCTCATCGTTCAATCCCGAGGGATTTTCGAAATTGCTGTTTTCACAGCCCAGCTCCTCCGCCTTTTGGTTCATCTCGTTGACAAAAGACTCCAGACTTCCGCTCGTGTGTTCCGCAAGCGCATTAGCTGCTGGATTAGAGGACTCCAAAATCATTGCGTAGAGACAGTCTTCCACCGTAAGCTTGTCTCCTGCCTCAAAACCTTGATTGTTTCCGCTGCCCGACTCCACTTCATAAACCGCATCGTGGGAAAAAATCACAGTCTCATCCAGCTCACAGCGTTCCATCACTACCAAAGCTGTCAAAAGCTTTGTGATACTGGCCGGATAGTATAATTCTTTTCCGTTCTTCTCATACAAAACCGTCTGTGTTCCCACATCCATTACCAGTCCACATTCTGAAGAAACCTTTACCCTCTGTGAATTCTCTGCCGATTCGTCCATCTCCCCTTCTGTGGACACCGGCTCCTCCACCTGTGCAAATACTGTCTGCCCCATCAAGCTCACAAGCACAGCAAAAGCGACAAGTGCTCTTTTCCATTTTTGTCTCATTTTACTCCCTCACCAGTTGTCTCATAATAAGCGCGCTTCACAGAGAGACTTTCACTCCTTCCAAAGACTCTCTGCGACATTAGATCTCTATCCATATATAACATCACACTGTGTAATGTATGTGAAATATTTTCATAATATTTATTTAAAATTTATTTCACACTTATTCTCATTAGAAAAATTGTCAGCCTACCCTTTCGTCCACGCTGCTTGAAGGAATTGACAGATAAAACTCAACTCCGTCTGTCATGTTTTTAGCCCAGGTTTTGCCTCGATGTGCATGGGCCACTTCTTTTGCGATAGCCAGTCCAATCCCGCAGCTCGTCCGCTCCCTCGTTCTGGCCTGGTCAGATTTATAGAACACCTCCCAAATTTTCTCCAACTCTGCCTCGGCTATATGACTCCCACTATTATAAACAGAAAAAATCCAATTCTGCCCCTCGTTTCTGGCCGTCAGTCGAATGAGACCGGCATCTCTGCTATGAAAGACAGCATTTTTAATGTAGTTGTACACCGCTCTTTGGAGCATTTGGTAATCGCCGAGTATATATCCATCAATCTCATCTAAAACCTCCACTGTTCTGGAAAACTCTTCCCAGGCCTGCTGTGCCATTTTCTCTCAGAAAATCCCTGACGAAAATTCTGTGACTTGAACAATATTTTCCCGGTTCTCGTATGCGCACAACTCTAAAATCTCACGAATCATCTGGTCCATTCTGACACATTCTTTCGCAATTACATCCACATACTTTTGCAATTTCTGCGGTTGATTTTCTGCGATATATGGCATATGCTCCGTATATCCCTCGATTACGGCGATCGGGGTCTTCAACTCATGGGCAAGACTTCGCAGCATTCCTTTTCGAAATTCCAACTCTTTTTGCAGTTCTTCCATATTGAATTTTAACTGATCTGACATAGAGTTAATCGAAGCTGCCAAAGTCCCCAGCTCATCTTTGGACTTTACCTGAACACTTTTCTCAAAATCAAGCTGCGCAATTCTTTGTGTGACCTGATTCATATTCTCCAATGGCCGTACCATTTTACCTGCCAGCCACACAATAATCACACTGCCTGCCGCCAAAGTAACCAGGCTAGAAAGCACATAAAATAAATCCATCAGCATCATATTCTTTTGAATGCCGGGGATGGACTTTCTCACAACCACGTATCCGAAACTTCCTGCCTTTTCCACCTGTATCAAATAGGATAAGTCTTTTTTGCCTTTCCGTTCATCTTTCTGAAAATAAGTCCCTTCCTTGTCCAAGGTATCCTGAATAGCCTTCAGCTTTTCCACCAGTTCTTCTTTTACGCTCTTTTCACGCTCGCCTCTCAACTGAGTCGTCGCCAATATCTGATAGTCTTCATCTAAAATGTTAATTTTCACATTTTCCTGAAACCCCAGCTCCTCAATATTCTTCTGCAATCCCTCTCTATCTTCTCTCATCCACCTCTGAATCTGATCACAGATAGCCTCCATTTTGCGATGATTTTCCCAGATCAGAAACGGTTCTTTCAGCAGCCCATTCAACAACAAAGAGACCAATAGAAAAGCTAGAATCAAGCCTACTCCCGTCAGCGCATATTTTTTTCTCAAAGAATTAAACAATTTATCCCTCCGAACTCAGAGTATACCCCATTCCTCGAATTGTGCGTATATAACTGCCGCAGCTTTTCAAGTCCATTCTAAGCATTTTAATGTGAGTGTCAATCGTACGTATATCTCCCTCATAATCAAACCCCCACACTTTTTCTAAAATTTGGTCCCTTGTCAACACAATATCCCTATTCTGCATCAGATAAACCAACAACTGATATTCCTTGTGCGTCAGGCTGATTTCTTTTCCCCTCACATAAACGCGGCATTTTTTCTCGTCTACCACGATCTCTCCAACCTGTAAATGACTATCTGACTTATTCCTCACCATCCGCATTAAATTTTCTGCTCTGGCCAGCAACACTTCTGGATGAAAAGGCTTCGCCATATAATCATTTGCCCCACTGCGAAGGCTGCTCAGCTCATTCTGCGTATCTCCTAACGCCGTCAGCATCAAAACCGGCGCATCGGATTGCAGCCGGATTCTCCTCAGAACTTCCATGCCATCGTATTGAGGCATCATGACGTCAAGTATCACCAGTGAGATTTCAGGATTCTGATGAAAAATCTCAACAGCCTCCCGACCATCTTTAGCCTCTAACACCTCATAATTTTTCTCTTCCAGTACGTCTTTTATTAAGTCTCTCAACAAATAATCGTCATCAGCTACCAAGATTTTTTTCATATCTCTCACACACTTTCTTTTTTCTCACCTCTAATTATAACAAAAGAATGAAAAATATTAAAGTTCTTTTACATTTTTCCAACAAAAGACCTGTGCCAGTCTCCGGCACAGGTCTCGCAGAAAAAAATTATTTTATTATCTCATCACTTTCTGATAAGGAGCATGTTCTTCCAGCGCTTGGGACAACTCTGCCATTTTACTCACATCCCCGATCAGAATTACTCCGCACAGACGATTGTTCAGAAAATACAGCTTCTGATACTGTTTCTTAGCCATATCTTTATACTCCACAGTTTTATAGACCAGATTGGGATTCTTGCCATTATCCCCTGCTGCATACAAAGCCGTGTTCATACCGTGAAAATTCAAAGCTGCAGGAACTGGATTGTAGCTCAAATCATCTCCCGCCGCATTTGCACCGGCCACCTTTCCCTGTTCGGAGGCTTCAGGCCAGATCGCGTAGTTGATACCTTGATATTCCGCACAGTCTCCGCAGGCATAGATTCCCGAAATATTAGTCTCCATCTTGTCATTCACCAGGACTGCTCGGTCCGTCTGAATCCCAGTTTTCTGGGCAATTCCTACATTTGCCCTTACACCACAGGATACGATTACTAGGTCCGCAGGCAGTACCTTTTGATCTCCTAGACACACTCCGGTAACTTTATCGTCCCCTTGAATTTCTACAATCTGGACACCTGTCAAAATCTCGATTCCCTGACTCTCACTGGCTAACCTGAGCATCTCGCTGGCAGGTTCATCCAACTGCCTTCCCATAAGCTGCGGGGACAGCTCTAGCACCGTCACCTTACACTTTGCCTTTCTCAGCTCCCAAGCTGCTTCCAGCCCCAAAACGCCGCCGCCAATCACGACCACATTTTTTACTCCCGGCAAGAGGGCCGCGATCTTCTGTGTATCGCTCAGTCTTCGGATGGCCACGACCTGCTCCTTATCCGTTCCAGGAATAGGCGGGATAAAACACTCAGAGCCCAACGCATAGATCAGCTTGCTGTACCTGAGCCTGGTACCATCTTTCAATTCCACTTCCTGACTCTGTGTGTCAATAGCGATAACTTCTCTCCCAAGAACCTGAATGATATTGTTCTCCTCATACCACTGCTGGTTCTCGATGGCGATCTGGTCAGCCTGCAGATCTGCCATAATTGATTTCGTCAGCATGGGACGATTGTAAGCAGAGTAAGGTTCATTGGAAATCATCAAGATAGAACCTGTACGGTCCCTCTCTCTGATCGACTTAGCGGCCTGAAAGCCTGCCGCTCCATTTCCCAAAATCACATAAAAATCCTTCGTATCTCTGTGATAGGCCGTCTCCTCTGCCTCAACCGGTACAAAATGCTCTCTGCCTGCGCCACACACCGGACAGACCTCCACCGACGAGTCAAAAATCTCCCCACAGATCACGCATTTTACCAGGGTTCTTCTGGCCGATTTTTTCTTTGGATTTTCCTTATTTTGAAGTGTACAGCCAAACTGATAGCCATATTCATACGCATCTACCAGATCGGCCTCACTCGGTTTAAACCGCACTCTAAGTCCATCAACAACCTTCATTCGAAGCTGTTTTAGCCTCTCAATGATATGGGGAACTCCCTCTCCACTCCAGCCGTAGCTGCCGAAGGCACTGGCCAGCTTACCGCCGTGGGTCCCGGCAAAAATAGATGTCACGAGCTCCCAGATAGGTTTCAGAGCTTCTCCCACAATCGTCGGCGTTCCAAAAAGTATTCCGTCAGCAAAGCCCAGCTCTTCCAGGACTTTCCCCTGATCTGCCTCTACCATATCATAGCAGCGCACATCTACATCTCCACTGTCCCGAATTCCCTTTGCAATCTCCTGGGCAAGCATTCCCGTGTATCCATAGGCAGTTACATAGGGGATGATAACCGTCTTTCTCGGATTCGGATTGACAACAGTACACCACTCCCGATAAGTCTGTATGATAAAATCAATCTTTGTGTCCAGAACTGGCCCATGTCCTGTACAGATCATGGAGATATCCAAATCCTGAATACGATCCAATGCTTTTTTCATATAGGCTTTAAAAGGTCCGATGATATTATCAAAATAATATTTCGTCGCCCTCATGTAGCCTTCTTGGTCTGTCACCTTGCTCATCAATGTCTCACAGCCATAATGAGAACCAAAGGAGTCGCAAGTCACTAAAATCTGTCTCCTCGATATACGTATACATGGTATCCGGCCAATGAAGGTTCGGCACAATCAAAAACCGCAGGGTCTATCCCCGATCTGCATTCTTGTCCATCTTTTACAGGTATCG
>ENA-OQCB01000427-OQCB01000427.1-human-gut-metagenome-genome-assembly--contig:-NODE-427-length-19868-cov-5.052632_pt1 | contig 19868 bp, 16 predicted proteins | sample MGYA00242493_ERZ504568 | MGnify/ENA primary metagenome ERZ504568 (study PRJEB26092, sample SAMD00036229) | human gut metagenome | host: Homo sapiens | study: EMG produced TPA metagenomics assembly of...
AGAATCAATGCATTATAGTCTCTCTAAAAATCTTTATATTTGCAGACCGTTTGGAAAATGATAGTGAATAATAACAATACAATAACTTAAAAACAACCAAAATCAGATGAAGCAGGATATGATTGTTATCCTTGACTTGGGTAGTCATGAGAATACGGTATTGGCTCGCGCCATCCGTGCATTAGGAGTTTACAGTGAGATTTATCCTCACGATATCACAGTAGAAGAACTGAAAGCATTGCCCAATGTAAAGGGTATTATTATCAATGGTGGTCCGAATAATGTAATCGATGGCGTTGCTATTGATATAAATCCGGCTATCTATACTTTGGGAATTCCTGTCATGGCTGCAGGGCATGATAAAGCAACTTGTGAAGTGAAGTTGGCAGAATTTACAGATGATATCGAGGCTATAAAGGCTGCAGTAAAGTCTTTTGTTTTCGATACTTGTAAAGCTGAAGCTAACTGGAACATGAAGAACTTTGTCAATGACCAGATAGAATTGATTAAGCGTCAGGTGGGCGATAAGAAAGTATTGTTGGCCCTGTCGGGTGGAGTTGATAGCTCTGTGGTAGCTGCTTTACTTCTGAAAGCTATTGGTAACAATCTGGTATGTGTACATGTTAATCATGGTTTGATGCGTAAGGGAGAGTCTGAAGATGTGGTTGAGGTATTCAGCAACCAGTTGAAGGCAAATCTTGTGTATGTAGATGTAACCGATCGTTTTCTGAATAAGTTGGCTGGTGTAGAAGATCCGGAGCAGAAACGTAAAATTATTGGTGGCGAGTTTATTCGTGTGTTCGAAGAAGAAGCGCGTAAGCTGAACGGTATTGATTTCTTAGGTCAAGGTACTATTTATCCGGATATTGTGGAAAGTGGAACGAAAACTGCTAAAATGGTGAAATCTCACCATAATGTAGGTGGTTTGCCCGAAGATTTAAAATTCCAACTTGTAGAACCATTGCGCCAATTATTTAAAGATGAAGTTCGTGCTTGTGGCTTGGAGTTAGGTTTACCTTATGAAATGGTTTACCGTCAACCGTTCCCTGGACCTGGTTTGGGTGTACGTTGTTTAGGTGCTATTACACGTGATCGTTTGGAGGCAGTGCGTGAATCCGATGCCATTCTGCGTGAGGAGTTCCAACTTGCCGGACTGGATAAAAAAGTATGGCAATACTTTACAGTAGTGCCTGATTTTAAATCTGTGGGTGTACGTGATAATGCTCGTTCTTTTGATTGGCCGGTTATTATTCGCGCTGTCAATACGGTGGATGCTATGACGGCTACTATTGAGCCGATTGATTGGCCTATCCTGATGAAGATAACAGACCGTATTCTGAAAGAAGTGAAGAATGTAAATCGCGTTTGTTATGATATGTCGCCGAAACCTAATGCGACTATAGAATGGGAATAGAAAAACTTTTTAAATGATATTTCGATAGCCTCAATTTTTTGTAAGTTGAGGCTATTTTTATTGTTCAACGTTGGCTTCTGGTAGAAATGTAATTGAAGATTTCACAATGATTTCGCGAAGAGATAAAAAGAAAAAGGCACCCAGAAGTGGAAGCCTCCCAAATGCCTTATTCTTATCAAGTAGCGGGACCCGGGATTGAACCGGGGACCTCATGATTATGAATCATGCGCTCTAACCAGCTGAGCTATCCCGCCATCGTTTCTCGATTGCGGGTGCAAAGATAGATGTTTTTCTATAAACTCCAAAACAAATCACAACATTTTTTGTGTTTTTTCTTTAAGAAGGTTTTTAATTTTCTCTATAAACAGGGAGTTTGAGACTTGAAAATGAAAGAATAATTAAATAAAGTGTAGGATTTATGCCATGTATTTAGAAAAAAGTATTTATCTTGGCACACGTAAAAACAATTCGAAATTGCTATGAAAAAGGAAAAAATTCATTTGGAGTATTTGCTGAATGCGACATCTAAAAATATTCTTTGGGCAGCCATTAGTACACCTACCGGGTTGGAGGACTGGTTTGCAGACAAAGTGATATCCGATGATAAGATTGTAGAGTTTCATTGGGGAAAGACTGAGCAGAGAAAGGCTGAAATTACGGCGATACGTTCTTTCTCTTTTATCCGCTTCCGTTGGGAGGATGACGAGAACGAGCGCGATTACTTTGAAATTAAGATGACTTATAATGAGTTGACAAGTGACTACGTATTAGAAATCACTGATTTTGCGGAGCCGGATGAAGTGGATGATATGAAAGAATTGTGGGAGTCGCAAGTGGCTAAATTGAGAAGAACTTGTGGTTTTTAGTTAACTTTCAACTAAAAATTTTCGATGCTCCTTTTTTTGTGCTAATTTTGCGTCTTAAATGCACGAACCTATTAAGATGCTACGCATAAAGAAATTAGATATATTCATCGTAAAGAGCTTCATGATGCTCTTTGTGGGCACATTCTTCATTTGTCTGTTCATTTTTATGATGCAGTTCCTGTGGAGATATGTGGACGAATTGGTCGGAAAGGGATTGGAGATGAGCGTAATGGCTCAGTTCTTCTTTTATTCCGCATTGACATTAGTGCCAGTATCGTTGCCGTTGGCGGTGCTACTGGCTTCTTTGATTACTTTCGGTAACTTCGGCGAACGATACGAGTTACTCGCAATGAAGGCTGCGGGTATTTCCCTGCTCAAAATTATGCGTCCGCTTGTCTTTTTTGTCTGTGGTTTGGTGGGCGTTTCTTTCTATTTTCAGAATGTGGTAGGTCCCATTGCCCAAGCCAAACTGGGAACCCTGATTCTTTCTATGAAACAAAAATCTCCGGAATTGGATATTCCGGAAGGAGTTTTCTATTCCGAAATTCCCGATTATAATCTGAAAATTGCCAAGAAAAACCGGAAAACGGGTATGTTGTATGATGTGCTTATCTATGATCTGAAAGAAGGGTTTGAGAAAGCACGTGTTATTTATGCAGATTCCGGACGTCTGGAAATGACTGCGGACAAACAGCATCTTTGGTTGCATCTATATAGCGGAGACTTATTCGAGAATTTGAAAGCACAGAGTATGAAATCTCAGAATGTGCCTTACCGCCGTGAGTCGTTCAGGGAGAAGCACACGATTATTGAGTTTGACTCCGATTTTAATATGGTTGACGGTGATATCATGGGGCGGCAATCCAGTGCTAAGGATATGGCGCAATTGCAAAGTTCCATTGACTCTATGAAAGTACTAGGAGATAGTATCGGAAGACAGTATTATAAGGAAGTGGTCGAAGGAAATTTCCGTGCGTCTTACGGATTGACAAAAGAAGACACCGCCAAAATAGAAAAGGCGGATATTCAGGAATACAATGTGGATAGTCTTTATGAAGTGTCGCCTTTAATGCAAAAACAAAAGGTGATATCTTCCGCTGTTAGCCGTGCGGAAAACATGGCTAGCGATTTGACTTTCAAGAGCTATACGATGGAGACTAATGACTACGCTATCCGGAAACATAAGACGGAGTGGCATAAGAAGATAACGATTTCTCTTTCTTGTCTGTTGTTCTTCTTTATCGGGGCTCCGTTGGGAGGTATTATTCGTAAGGGAGGCTTGGGAATGCCTGTCATTGTATCGGTATTGGTATTTATCATCTATTATATCATTGACAATACGGGATATAAAATGGCACGTGACGGTAAATGGATCGTGTGGATGGGGATGTGGACAAGTAGTGCCGTGCTTGCTCCATTAGGCATCTTTCTGACTTATAAATCCAATAAGGATTCTGTGGTGTTGAATGCCGATGCGTATGTTAACTGGTTTAAAAAGGTTTTGGGAATCCGCAGTGTACGTCATCTATTTAAGAAAGAAGTTATTATAAATGATCCTGATTATGAGCGTATCCCTGGTGATTTGGAATCGCTCACAGCAGAGTGTAGGGCATATATTACCAAAAATCGTTTGACAAAAGCACCGAATTACTTCAAATTGTGGATGTCTACTGAGAAGGATGATGAGGTAATGGCTATCAATGAAAAACTGGAGGTATTGGTGGAAGAAATGTCTAACACTAAGTCGGCCACTTTGATAGGAGCATTAAACAATTATCCGGTCATTCCCGTTTCTGCTCATATACGTCCGTTCCATATCTATTGGCTGAATTTGGTAGCCGGGATTATTTTTCCTGTCGGGCTATTTTTCTATTTCCGTATCTGGGCATTCCGCATTCGTCTGGATAAAGACATGGAACGGATTATAAAAAACAATGAACAAGTTCAATTCATCATACAGAAAATTAATAAATAAGAGTGTTATGGAAGAAATTAAAATGGATAGAATAGAAGATGCGATTGCTGACTTCAAAGAAGGCAAGTTTGTTATAGTAGTAGATGATGAAGACCGCGAAAATGAGGGTGACCTGATTATTGCCGCTGAAAAAATAACTCCCGAGAAAGTTAACTTTATGTTGAAACACGCACGTGGAGTACTTTGCGCACCTGTCACAGTATCCCGTTGCAAGGAACTGGATTTGCCGCATCAGGTGAGCGACAATACTTCTGTATTGGGAACTCCTTTTACGGTTACGATTGATAAGTTGGAAGGCTGTTCAACGGGAGTGTCTGCTGCTGACCGTGCCGCTACGATTCAGGCATTGGCTGATCCTGCTTCTACACCGGGCACTTTCGGACGTCCCGGACATATCAATCCGTTGTACGCACAGGAAAAAGGAGTACTTCGCCGTGCCGGGCATACAGAGGCAACGGTTGACATGGCACGTTTGGCCGGCCTTTATCCGGCAGGTGCTCTAATGGAAATCATGAGCGATGACGGCACAATGGCCCGTCTTCCCGAACTTCGCGCAATGGCGGACGAACACGGATTGAAACTGATTTCTATTCACGACCTGATAGTTTACCGTCTGAAGCAGGAATCAATTGTAGAAAAAGGGGTAGAAGTAAATATGCCTACCGAACACGGAGCGTTCCGTCTGATCCCTTTCCGTCAGAAATCGAACGGATTGGAACACATGGCTATATTTAAAGGTACATGGAATGAAGACGAACCTATCTTGGTGCGTGTCCATTCGTCCTGTGCTACCGGAGATATTCTCGGTTCACAGCGCTGTGACTGTGGTGAGCAGTTGCATAAAGCAATGGAGATGATTGAAAAAGAAGGAAAAGGTGTCGTTGTTTATCTGAACCAGGAAGGCCGTGGTATCGGTTTAATGGAAAAGATGAAAGCCTATAAACTTCAAGAAGACGGCATGGATACCGTTGACGCTAATATTTGCTTGGGACACCTTGCTGATGAGCGCGATTATGGAGTAGGTGCGCAGATTCTTCGCGAACTGGGGGTACATAAGATGAGACTTTTGACAAATAATCCGGTGAAACGTGTAGGGCTGGAAGCCTATGGATTGGAAATAGTAGAAAATGTACCTGTTGAAACAGTTCCTAACCCGTATAATGAACGATACTTGAGAACAAAGAAAGAAAGAATGGGGCATACATTACATTTTAATAAGTAAATTGCCATTTCGTTTTCATATATCAAATATAATCGCTTATTTTGCAGCGAATTTCACTCAACAACAATAAAATAGATACAAAATGAATCAATTATCAGATCGTTTGAACAGCTTGTCGCCCTCGGCGACGCTTGCCATGTCGCAAAAGAGCAATGAGCTTAAGGCACAAGGCGTTGATGTTATTAACTTAAGTGTAGGAGAACCGGATTTCAATACTCCTGACCACATCAAGGAAGCTGCTAAAAAAGCCGTTGATGATAACTTTTCTCGTTATTCTCCGGTACCGGGTTATCCGGCTTTGCGCAATGCTATTGTTGAGAAACTGAAAAAAGAGAACGGTCTGGAATATACAGCTGCTCAGATTTCATGTGCGAATGGTGCAAAACAATCAGTTTGTAACGCAATCCTCGTACTGGTTAATCCGGGTGACGAAGTAATTGTGCCGGCTCCTTATTGGGTGAGTTATCCTGAAATGGTGAAACTGGCGGAAGGTACTCCCGTGATTGTTTCTGCCGGCATCGAACAGGATTTCAAAATTACACCGGAACAATTGGAAGCTGCTATTACTCCGAAGACAAAGGCATTGATTCTTTGCTCTCCGTCGAATCCGACAGGGTCTGTATATAGTAAGGAAGAATTGGCAGGACTGGCTGCTGTATTGGCAAAACATCCTCAGGTGATAGTGCTTGCTGACGAGATTTACGAACATATCAATTATATCGGTGCACACCAGAGCATTGCACAGTTCCCGGAAATGAAGGAACGTACAGTGATTGTGAACGGTGTATCCAAGGCTTATGCCATGACAGGCTGGAGAATAGGTTTCATCGCCGGTCCGGAATGGATTGTAAAAGCTTGCAATAAGTTGCAGGGACAATACACTTCAGGTCCTTGTTCCGTATCTCAAAAAGCAGCTGAGGCAGCCTATACAGGTACGCAGGAACCGGTGAAAGAAATGCAGAAAGCTTTCGAACGTCGTCGTGACCTGATTGTGAAGTTGGCTAAGGAAGTTCCGGGATTTGAAGTGAACGTGCCGCAAGGTGCTTTTTACCTGTTCCCGAAATGTAGCTACTTCTTTGGAAAGAGCAACGGTGAACGTAAGATTGAAAATTCGGACGACTTGGCAATGTACTTGCTTGAAGATGCTCACGTGGCTTGTGTAGGCGGTACTTCATTCGGTGCTCCTGAATGTATCCGTATGAGCTATGCTACAAGTGACGAAAACATTGTAGAAGCTATTCGCCGTATTAAAGAAGCGTTGGCTAAGTTGAAATAAGACTCATAGCTTAAAAAGATAAGGGCGCGATTTGCATTATGTAATTCGCGCCCTGTTTATTTAATTATTTCGTAAATCATCCGGTGCCGGAAAATAAAAAAGGCCGCCTTCCGTGGAAAGCAGCCTATACTTTTTGTAGATTGTATTATTCAGCCGGGTGAATTGCTTCAGACGGACAAACATCTGCACAAGTACCACAGTCAGTACATACATCCGGGTTGATAGAATAGATATCACCTTCAGAGATAGCTTCTACCGGACACTCGTCGATACAAGTTCCGCAAGCAATACAATCGTCACTAATTACGTAAGCCATTTTTCTAAGATTTAAATTATTAGTACTAATTTCTCCGGCAAAAATAAGGCTTTTATTGATTAGTTGTTATGCTTCTATGATTAAATTGACTTAATTTGTACGTCTTCTAAATAAGCAACATCCCTAATATCTGCTATATTTTTCGTATTTTTGCAGCCAAATTACTAATATATAGCGATTATGCCTTTAAATTTACCCGACAAACTCCCTGCGATAGAGCTATTGAAGGAAGAAAATATTTTCGTGATTGACACTTCCCGTGCTACGCAACAGGACATCCGTCCGTTGAGGATTGTAGTTCTGAACCTGATGCCGTTGAAGATTACGACAGAAACAGACTTGGTGCGGCTGCTTTCGAATACACCTCTTCAGGTAGAGATCTCCTTTATGAAGATCAAGAGCCATACCTCCAAGAATACGCCGATAGAGCACATGAAAACGTTCTATACCGATTTCGACCAGATGCGTCACGAGAAGTACGATGGTATGATTATTACCGGTGCTCCTGTGGAACAGATGGATTTCGAGGAGGTGACTTATTGGGATGAGATTACCGAAATCTTTGATTGGGCACGTACGCACGTCACATCCACCTTATATATATGTTGGGCTGCGCAAGCCGGATTGTATCATCATTACGGTGTGCCCAAATATCCGTTGGAGAAGAAGATGTTCGGTATTTTCGAGCACCGGGTACTACAACCTTTCCATTCTATCTTCCGTGGTTTCGACGATTGCTTCTATGTGCCGCATAGCCGTCATACAGAGGTGAGGAGAGAAGATATTCTGAAAGTTCCGGAGCTGACTTTGCTTTCCGAATCGAAAGATGCAGGCGTATATATGGTAATGGCTCGCGGCGGACGTGAATTTTTCGTGACCGGACATTCGGAGTATTCTCCGCTGACACTGGATACCGAATACCGTCGTGATCGGGATAAAGGCTTGCCAATAGAAATACCTCGTAATTATTACGTAGACGATGATCCCGATAAAGGCCCCTTGGTACGTTGGCGTGCTCATGCCAACTTGTTGTTCTCCAACTGGCTGAACTATTTTGTTTATCAGGAAACGCCTTACAACATTAATGATATTGAATGATAAAGCAGCGTAAGATAGAACTTCTGGCTCCCGCAAAAAACTTGGAGTGCGGAATTGAAGCCATAAATCATGGGGCGGACGCCGTATATATCGGTGCACCCAAATTCGGTGCCCGTGCAGCGGCTGTAAACTCTTTGGAAGATATTGAAGCACTGGTAAAACATGCCCATTTGTATAATGCCCGCATTTATGTTACTGTCAATACGATTCTGAAAGAAGAAGAATTGCAGGAGACGGAAGAGATGATTCATGCTTTGTACCGGATAGGTGTGGATGCATTGATTGTGCAGGATATGGGGATTACGCAGTTGAATCTTCCGCCGATACCGCTTCATGCCAGTACGCAAATGGATAATCGCACGCCGGAGAAGGTTAAGTTTTTGAAGGAGGCCGGTTTCCGTCAGGTGGTTCTGGCTCGGGAATTATCGTTGCGTGAGATAAAAAAGATACATGATACTTGCCCGGAAGTTCCTTTGGAAGTATTTGTACATGGGGCGCTTTGTGTCAGTTATAGCGGGCAGTGCTATGTCAGCCAGGCTTGTTTCGGGCGTAGCGCCAACCGGGGGGAGTGTGCGCAGTTTTGCCGTTTGCCTTTCAGTCTGGTAGATTCAGACGGGAAAGTGATGGTCAAGGATAAACACCTGCTCTCATTAAAAGACTTGAACCAGAGTGATGAGTTGGAACAGTTGTTGGATGCGGGAGCTTCCTCATTTAAGATAGAAGGTCGGTTGAAAGATGTATCTTACGTGAAGAACGTCACGGCTGCTTATCGGCAGAAACTGGATGCTATCTTTGCCCGTCGTCAGGAATATGTACGGGCCTCTTCAGGGACTTGCCGCTTTGACTTCCGGCCGCAACTCGACAAGAGTTTCAGTCGGGGATTTACCCATTATTTTCTGCATGGCCGTGATAAGGAAATCTTCTCTTTCGATACACCGAAATCTTTGGGAGAAGAAATGGGCACGATGAAAGAGGCACGTGGAAACTATCTGACTGTTGCCGGATTGAAATCATTCAATAACGGCGACGGTGTCTGCTATATTGACGAGCAAGGGCGTTTGCAGGGCTTCCGTATCAATCGTGTCGACGGCAACAAGCTCTATCCGCAGGAAATGCCGCAAATCAAGCCGCGCACCAGACTTTACCGTAACTTTGACCAGGAATTTGAACGCATACTTTCCCGTAAGTCGGCCGAAAGAAAGCTGTCCGTAAGTATATTACTGGCCGATAATAACTTCGGCTTTTCTCTGACACTGACAGATGAAGATGATAATAGTGTGACACTTTCTCTTCCCCGTGAAAAGGAACTGGCACGGACGCCGCAAACGGATCATTTGAGGACTCAGCTTGCCAAACTGGGCAATACGCCTTTCGAAGCGGAGAAGATAGAAATCTCCTTTGCAGATAACTGGTTCCTGCCGTCTTCCGTATTGGCAGATTTCCGTCGTCAGGCAGTGGAAAAACTGATAGCTGCCCGCCGGATTAATTATCATCAGGAACGCGCCGTATGGAAACCGACCAACCATGCTTTTCCGCAAACCGCATTGACGTATTTGGGAAATGTGATGAATACCCGTGCCGCCTCTTTTTATCAGGAACATGGCGTACAACAGATTGCCGGGGCTTATGAAAAAAGAACGGGTGGAAGATGCGGTACTGATGTTCTGCAAACATTGTTTGCGGTATAGTATGGGTTGGTGTCCCATTCATCAACGCGTGCGGTCGCCTTATAGAGAACCCTATTTCCTGGTGTCGAATGACGGAAAGCGGTTCCGTCTTGAGTTCGATTGCAAGAATTGTCAAATGAAAGTAAAAGCAGCGCAATGAGAATGAACCACCGCAGAATGATTCGTTACAGACGACACAGAGGATATGGAGCTTCTGCCCTTTCTTTTGTAACTGCCTGTTGGAATGGCTTGTGGAAGGAGACACTTTTCTCTGTATCCTCCGTGTCCTCTGTGGTGAGTTTGCTGTTGTGCTTGTTTTTTCTTTCGTCCTGCCATTATGCCCGCCCCAATCTTTCTTCCGAAGAAATGCCGCAGAAAACGAAGGACTCTTTGAATTACCTTTATGAACGGCACTATACATGGAATACGAATCTGGAGTTAACGGCAGATTCCATTTTGCTGGAGTGCCTGCCTATCAAGGATACGTACATAAATCTTTATCGGGGAGATCGTGTGGTAGTGGCCGAGTTTGCCGTACATCCTGCCGATAGTGTAGATAGCGTTTGGGTGAAGCTGGCACATACGCAGGATGAACAGGGGTGGATACGCGAGGTGGAGTTGAAACGATCTTTTGTCCCTACGGATAGTATTTCTCAGGCCATTCATTTGTTTAGTGATACGCACGCCTCCTATTTTGTGGTTATCTTTGCACTTTTTGTCGGTGTCTATCTGCTTCGTGCCTTCCGTCGGAAGCAGTTGCAAATGGTGTATTTCAATGATATTGACAGTGTTTATCCGTTATTCCTGTGTCTGCTAATGGCCTTCAGTGCAACGGTTTATGAATCAATGCAGGTGTTTGTGCCGGACACATGGGAGCATTTCTATTTCAATCCTACTTTGTCGCCTTTTAAAGTTCCTTTTATTCTTTCAGTCTTTTTGTTGAGTATCTGGCTGTTCGTGATAGTCTCCCTGGCAGTGCTTGACGATTTATTCCGGCAGTTGACCCCCGCAGCGGCAATCTTTTATCTGCTGGGACTGATGTCCTGTTGTATATTCTGCTATTTCTTCTTTATTTTAATGGCGCATATATACATAGGTTATTTATTCCTCATCCTTTTTATTCTTGTTTTTGTAAAGAAAGTATATTGGAATAGTCGTTATAAATATTGTTGCGGACATTGCGGGGAGAAGTTGAAAGAAAAAGGTGTCTGCCCCCATTGCGGAGCAATCAACGAATAATTCTATTGCTGACTTATCGTATTCTTTTAAATAACTTTTTTAAGTGATGAAAATCAGAGCTACCGAACTAAAAGATCTTCCTAGAGTCATGGAGATATATGATTATGCCCGTGCCTTTATGCGTACAAACGGAAATGTAACTCAATGGATTGGCGGCTATCCGTCCGAAGCGTTGATTCGTCAGGAAATAGAAGACGGCCATAGCTTTGTCTGTATGGACGGTCAGGGGGAAATCTTGGGAACTTTTTGTTTTATTTTAGGTGAAGATCCTACCTACCAGCATATTTATGAAGGGAACTGGCTCAATGACGAACCGTATGGCGTGATCCACCGTTTAGCAACAAACGGTAAACGGAAAGGAGTATCAGATGCCTGCCTGAACTGGTGTTTTGAACAATGGGGCAATATTCGTGTCGATACACATCAGGACAATAAAGTGATGCAGCATATTCTGACAAAATACGGCTTTCAGCGCTGCGGCATTATTTATGTGAAGAACGGAACAGAACGTATTGCTTATCAGAAAAAACTTATTAAACAGTTATAATAGACATAAGTCTATGGATGAGAAAATGTTTCCAAACGTTGAAACTCGGTTTTCAAGGCTGGAAACTGGAGTTTCTCTATAGGGAAACTAGAGTTTCTGCGTATGGAAACGCCAAGAAACTTATGGCTTTGTACTTCTTAGTGAGTAGGAATAACTTTCCGTAGCTATGCCGACAGCCACATAATATCTGTTGCGGGTGGTAGATCGATGCTATACTTTTCAGCTTTATGGTACAGCTTCTCGGGCAGATATTTTAGCTCATTTTGAATACAAAAAAGAATCGATAGAGTGCAAAAAATATTTTATCCTTCTACTTTAAACCGGGAAGCTTGTTTTTCTTGTAACTTTGCAGCCAATTTAAGAAAAAGAAGCGTAGAATGATAAATAAATACGAAGAACGGCTGGGGACGGAACGTATGTTGCCGCTCATCTTTAAAATGGCACTTCCCGCAGTAGCTGCGCAGTTCGTCAATCTGCTTTATAGCATTGTCGATCGTGTATATATCGGACATATTCCGGGCATCGGAACCGATGCGCTTGCCGGTGTCGGAGTGACTACTTCCCTCATTATTTTGATTTCCTCTTTTTCTGCGATTGTCGGTGGCGGTGGTGCGCCGTTAGCCGCCATTGCGCTCGGGCAGGGAGATCGTGTGCGTGCCGGTAAAATATTGGGAAATGGTTTCGTCCTTCTGATATTATTTACCTTGCTTACGTCTTTTATCGCATATACATTTATGGAACCCATTCTCCTTTTCACGGGAGCTTCGGCGAATACATTGGAGTATGCCGTGGATTATCTTTCCATTTATCTGCTGGGTACTATATTTGTAGAAATATCGACAGGACTGAACAGCTTTATTAATGCACAAGGGCGTCCTGCCATTGCTATGTTTTCCGTTCTGATCGGTGCTTTGCTGAATATTATCCTTGACCCTATCTTCATCTTTGGGTTTAATATGGGTGTGAAAGGAGCAGCTTTGGGCACAGTGCTTTCACAGGCTTGCAGTGCGGCCTGGGTACTGACTTTCCTTTTTTCCAAACGCGCCTCTCTGCCTTTGGAGAAACCTTATATGAAACTGGACAGAAAAATAATCCTTTCCATATTGGCTTTGGGAGTTTCTCCGTTCATTATGGCGAGCACGGAGAGCTTGGTCGGGTTTGTGCTTAATAGCAGCCTGAAAGAGTTCGGAGACATCTACATCAGTGCATTGACAATTCTGCAGAGTGCGATGCAGTTTGCCAGTGTACCACTGACCGGATTCGCACAGGGATTTGTTCCGATAATAAGCTATAACTATGGGCACGGCGATAAGCAGCGTGTAAAAGAATGCTTCCGTATTGTGCTGATAACCATGTTCTCTTTCAACCTGTTATTAATGCTTTTCATGATTCTGTTTCCTTCAACGGTAGCTTCCGCGTTTACGAGTGACGAAAGACTGATTGAAACAGTCCGTTGGACGATGCCTGTATTTTTGGGCGGTATGACTATTTTCGGATTGCAGCGTGCCTGCCAGAATATGTTTGTTGCGTTAGGACAGGCTCGGATTTCTATTTTCATTGCTTTGTTGCGTAAGGCAATACTGTTGATTCCGCTGGCATTGATATTGCCGCATTTTATGGGAGTGACAGGTGTATATGCGGCTGAAGCTATATCCGACGCGACAGCGGCGATATGTTGTACGTTGTTGTTCTTTTGGCAATTTCCCAAAATATTGGGAAAGATTCAGGGGAATACACTACGCACGAGTTAATTTCTGTTTCTGCTGGATGTGATATTCGGCGAACGCCCTGATTACACATGACGCGATAAGTAATATCGGAGATAAACTTCGCATACTCAAAGATTTTACTTACATTTGTTCCTATAAATAAAATGTAAGTAAAAAACATGAGAAAACAACTATCAGTTACATTAGCTTGTTTCCTTCTTACTTCGGCTACGGCGCTCGCTCAAAGCTGGAAATCTTATGAAAATACTGCGAAGGGAAAGACTTATGAAACATCCGATTACGTGACATTGCTGGATAGCACGTTGGTATCTGTCCAACCTACCGGGCAAGGCTCGTTTGCTGTGTGTAAAGTGATTAAAGTACAGACTCCGAGAGGGGCAGTGGCTAACCGGGTAATTAAATACGATTATGACCCTCTGACCGCCTATGCCGAGTTTAAGCGTGTAACCGTCTATCGTGCCAATGGCAAGGTTGACGAACTGGATGTAAAGAAAACCTGTGATTATGCTGCTCCTGCCCGGGCTATTTACTGGGGAGCGAGACAAATAATGCTCGAAATCGGCGCTTTGCAACCCGGTGATGTTGTGGATTATGAGATAGCCAAGAAGGGGTTCACTTATGCGTTGCTTGGAGCCGGTGATGAAGACGATTCTCGTTTTATCCCGCCTATGCGCGGGCAATTTTATGATATTGTTCCTTTCTGGAGCGCTGCCCCCACCGTGCGTAAAGTTTATAAAGTAGCTGTTCCTATGGAGAAAGAACTGCAATTCCAGTTCTATCAGGGGGAATGTGCTTCGTCCATGCGTTATGAAAATAATAGCAAGGTATACACTTTTGCCATGGATAATGTAATGCCTTTCGGCAGAGAGCCGAATATGGTGGATCTTTTCGATGCAGCTCCCAAATTGATGATGTCTTCCACTCCTCAATGGAAAGACAAATCTTTGTGGTTCAACAAAGTGAATGAAGACTATGGTAGTTTTGCCCCACTGCCCGAAGCGCAGAAAAAAGTGGATGAACTGATAAAAGGCAAGAAGACCGAAATGGAAAAGATTGCCGTGCTGACTCATTGGGTGGCTGATAATATCCGTTATGCCGGTATATCCATGGGAAAAGGAGAGGGCTTTACACTTCACAATACCAAGATGAACTATACCGACCGTTGCGGAGTCTGTAAAGACATAGCGGGTACACTGATTTCTTTCCTGCGCATGGCCGGTTTCGAAGCCTATCCGGCTATGACAATGGCGGGTAGCCGTGTGGAAAGCATTCCTGCCGACCATTTTAATCACTGTGTGGCAGTGGTGAAGTTGAGCAACGGAACATACATGCCACTCGATCCTACCTGGGTTCCTTTCTGTCGCGAACTATGGAGCAGTGCCGAACAGCAGCAGAACTATCTGCCGGGTGTGCCCGAAGGTTCTGATTTGTGTATCACTCCGGTTTCAGCTCCCGAAAATCATTATGTGCGTATCAAAGCCGATAACCGCTTGGATGCAGACGGTACTTTGCGCGGTACTTTCACTCTTACCGCCGAGGGGCAGAGTGACAGTAATATCCGCCGTATCTTTACTACCGGATTCCGGAGCGAATGGAAAAATACAATGGAAAGCCAGCTTTTAGCCATATCTCCCAAAGCTAAATTGCTGAGCGTAGACTACGGCAAGAATCCTAAAGACTATCAGGCAGCACCTATTAAAATCACTTTCCGTTATGAAATACCGGACTATGCATTGAAAGGTGAGAAGGAGATGTTCTTCCGTCCGTTGGTGATGAATAACCTTTATAATCAGGTACGCTCTTATTTGCGTATCGATACTTCACTGAAAGAGCGTAAGTATGGTTTTAAAGATGGATGTTCGCGTTTGGTTGAACTGGATGAAACGATTCAACTTCCGGCAGGATACAAGCTGGCGAATGCCGACAAGAATGAGACAATGCAAGGTACGGGAGCCGATTTTGAGGGTTCATTGGCGCAGCAAGGAAACAAAGTGCTGCTTCACAACAAACTGGCTTTGAAGAAACGTGTTTATGAGGCTGCTGATTGGGATAGTTTCCGTAATGCTGTGAATGCGCACAAAGCGTATGGTGAATATTTAGTGATTAAAAAGTAGAGCAGAATGAAAAATATACATTATTATATAGTTACGCTGGTGGTACTCTTATTTATGGTAGCTCCGGCAAAAGCGGTATCCGAAGCCGAATTCGGGAAATTGCACAAAACGTACATCTTGCATACTGACGGTAGCCAGGAGATGCGTGTACAAAAGGAACTGACATTGTTTACCCATACGGCAATGAATCGTCTGTATGGCGAAAGTTTTATTGTTTACAATCCGGAGTTTCAGGAATTGAAGATTCACGAATCGTATACCCGTCAGAAAGATGGCAATATCGTTAAGACGCCCGAAAACGCGTTTGTTGAGGTACTTCCTTCTGCTGCAGCCGATGCTCCGGCATATAATGGTCTGAAAGAAATGGTTGTAGTCCATACCGGATTGGAGCTGGGAGCTACTATTTATCTGGATTACTCGGTTATTACCCGTCCGGGGTATCTTCCCGAACTGGATGTGTGCGAGCAGATAGAGGAATTATCTCCTATCAGGGAGTATGTGCTTTCGGTATCGGTACCCGAAAACAAACCTTTGCATTATGAGTTATTGAATGGAAAAGCTGTTCCGGTGGTGAAAACAGCGGGTGGTGTAAAGACTGTGACCTGGGCGTTGAAGAATGTGCAACTTCGTCCTAGTATGCTTGCTGTTTCTTTGCCGGCAGGTAACGTACAGGCTATTGTGGCTTCTACGTATGCTTCAAAAGCCGATGCGTTGAAAGTGATTAAACGGCAATTTGAAAGTAACGACAAGAAGTTTCTGAACTGGCAAAGAGGCTGACTGCCAATACACAAAGTCCGGAGCAAAAAACGAAACAACTCACTGCTTACGTGCAAGGATTAGGAAACTGCCGTTTGTCATTGTCACAAACCGGGTATCGTTTGCGTCCGGTTGCCGAAGTGATTCGTTCGGCTTATGGAACGGAAGCGGAGAAAGCGGCTTTGCTGGCTGCTTTGCAACAGGCAAGCGGCATTCAGGCCGAAGTAAAGGCTGTCTTTCCTAAAACAGAAGATAAGGATGCGGCAGGACTCGCTGCTGTCAGCAGACTGTTTGTTGCTGATAATGCTATTGCCGATATACAGGATTTTGTATCTGTTGTCAACATGGACGCCCGGCCGGTGACTTTGGAAGGAGTTTCCCATGTTATTTCGCAAACCGACACATTACGAGTGACGGCAGAAGCCGGAAAAGCTTTGGAAGCAGGTTACCGGAAATTTGAACTGCCACAGGCGCGGAATGGCTGGGCTGCTTATGAAGGACGTTCAACAGTTGTAAATACGACTCGCCCGGTTAATCTGTTATTGAGATATTTACCTGATGAAACTTATACTTGTATTGTGAAAGTTGCTGACGGGATGAGGCCGGTAGTGCTGCCGACTGATAAGAAGATTGATAATCCGGTAGGTACCGTAGGAGTTACAGTGAAAAAAGCGGCAAAGGAGATAAAGATTGTCCGTACCTTGAAACTGAAAAAGCAATTGATAACTCCGGCCGAATATCCGGCATACTATCGTTTGATGTCGGAATGGTTGGATACCGGTGAAAGCGTTTTGTTATTTTAATCTGTCTTCTGCTGTTTTATAGGCGATGAACCAGCAGAAGACTTCGATACGCTGCTCGGTAAAGTGGAATATGGGGAGTGTTTTCAAAGTTCCTTTTGATATGCGGAAGGCCTTATGTAAAATTTTACTTAAGGCCTTCCGCATATCAAAAGGAACGAAATGTTAAAATATACCTAGGGGTGTGGGGACAGACGCTCCTGCGGTGTATTTATATTATAGAGAAGCATTAAATCTGGATACAAATAAAAAACACTCGTCATGAAAATGGATAAACTAAAAAAGGATGATATTCAGTTAGAAAAAACAGTATCTGAATTAAAGGAGAGGCTGAAATACAAAGATGAACAGAACCTAAACTTAATCCAGCGTAATCGAGAGCTGAAAGCTAAACTCGGATCGCAGTTATCTCTTAAAAATGAATTAACTGAAAAAGAATTATTATTGACAGTTGGTTTAGAGTCATTGTTGCTTTTGAAGAAACATCGATATAATCACATCAAGAAAGAGGAAGACTGGCTGTTGCTTTACGATGCTATCAATATATTATATGGAGATATTAGCCATATAGTTTCTTCCTTTGGCCTAACCTCTCAAGAGATGAAGGTTTGTTACCTTACTTATATAGGAATCGCCATCTCTGAACAAGCGAAAGTCCTGATTATTGAGACAAATACAATCAAAAGGTATAGAAACAGGATAAAAAACAAGTTGAAATTAGGAGAAGAAATTCTACTATCTGTCTACCTAAATCTCAATTCAAAGAAGATAAATAAGGATTAAAATACAGATAATCAACAAAATGAACGTATGGATAATTTACACATTTTGTCCTCCTCCAATAATTGCATGATATTATAATCCAGACTATTTTTGTCTCACAATAACAAATATATTACTTAATGCTATGAATACATCAACATTTGCCAAAACGATTGTCTCACATTGGAGTGTTATTGCAGTTGTTGCTGTATTGATATATTATAGTATATTTTCGCACGAATTTCAATTGTATTGGGATGATCAGTGGCAAGTGATTAATTCGATGACGAACGACGGGATATCATTGAAGAATTTGCAGACTATATTCCACAGTATTAGTAACGGTCAATACTCCCCAATCAATCAATTATACTACACGCTTATTCATCTATGCTTCGGCTACAGTAGTTTAGCCTTTCATATAGGTAATTTGCTGTTTCATATATTCAATGCCTGTTTAGTGTACTTATTGGCCTATTCTTTTATAAGAAATCATTTTGATTCTAAAAAGGCATTGGGTATATCCTTCTTCACCGCACTGTTATTTGCCATACACCCGGTTCAGGTAGAAACCGTTTGCTGGATTAGTGCGTCGAAGATAGTGCTTAGCACTTTTTTCTATTTGTCGGCACTGATATGCTACATACAATATATGCGCAATAGTAAATGGCAGTATCTTCTAGCGAGTGTGGTCAGTAGTATATTGGCTATGGGCTGCAAAGAACAGTCCGTTATTATAGTTCCATGCTTGTTGCTGTTCGACTGGATGCTGTTCAAAAGAAATATGCGTTCCTTGAAAGTGTATATCGAAAAAGTATATTATCTCATTCCTGCTATTGCCATCTTTATAGTTACCCTTGTGGCCAACAAAGATACAGGAGAAGAAATCATAGGATATACGATAGTAGATCGTTTTATATTCCTTTGCTATTCAGTGTTTAAGTATCTCTTGATTTCGGCTATTCCTTTCAAGCTTTCCTATCTTTATCCTTTCCCCTTTCAGGTAGGCGAAAAGATACCCATGGCTTTATGGATATACCCATTTGTTATCCTATTCATAGGATATGTGATATACCTGAACCGCAGAAAGCCATTATTGGTCTTTTGCACGCTGTTTTTCATATTACATCTGTTGCCGGTGCTTCATGTGATTCCGCTACCCCGCTACGTTGTTGTAGCTGACCGCTATCTGTATATACCGTATATTGCGTTTGCAATTGGGCTTTCCATATTGTCATATCATCTATACGAACGCCAAAGAAAGTGGATTCTATATGCCGGATTCCTATATTGTTCATACCTATGCGTTTACACCGCCAGCTATGCTCCTGCATGGAAGAACTCAGATACTTTGAAAGAGCACTTTAAAGAAGTTTTAAAGAAAAGAGAAACTAACCTTAGTATTAATTTTAAACACGAGAAACAATGAAAAAGAACAAAATCGTAGTATTAGCCGGAATGGCTTTACTAATGGTAGGAACTATTTTAAACGTGCATGACGCGCTTAATGAGTTCGGAGTAATGGAGATATCACTGCATCCGCAGGTGATGGCGCAGACGGGGACGACATCCGGAACTACAACTAACATGGGAAAACAATTAGAGACAGATGTGAAATGCACAAAAACAACCACCACCTCGAGTTCTTCATCTGTCACAACGGGTACTAGAACCGATACTAATATCAATGGTGGTATTAGTGCAGGTAATGGAATCATAGGTGGTTCTATTGGAGGTGATCATTCATGGGGCTCAAACTCTTCATCTGGTTCATCAACAACCACTACTGAAACTGTAGTACAAGAATTTAATGCTAAAAAGTATTACTGTGGTCCAGCCACAAATTACGTTGAAGTTTGTAGTATTACTGATCCTTGCCGTCAGTAATGATTAAAATGCTAAGTTCATGGATTCCTAATGCTATGGACTTAGTATATAATTTTTTTAAATATATATTGTAGATACCATGAAAAAACAATCCTATGCTTTTGTTTATGCCTGTATTGTATAGGGGTATGGGCGGCTAGTGCTTCTTTTAAGAAGACAGGAAATGATTTGTTGTTTTTTTTGCCTCAGGGAAATGTGA
>ENA-OQCB01000433-OQCB01000433.1-human-gut-metagenome-genome-assembly--contig:-NODE-433-length-19687-cov-2.730061_pt1 | contig 19687 bp, 21 predicted proteins | sample MGYA00242493_ERZ504568 | MGnify/ENA primary metagenome ERZ504568 (study PRJEB26092, sample SAMD00036229) | human gut metagenome | host: Homo sapiens | study: EMG produced TPA metagenomics assembly of...
CCGCATCTTCCATACGATGCTCGGACATGCCGGTGCTACTCCGGAAGATAATATAGCAATGCAGTGTACGGGCTTCCAGGTGCTTTTGCTTCGCGGAGCCGAATGGGCGGCAACCGGAAAAGTGACTGGGATTGCTCGAACCGGGAATGACCACGACGCCTTTCTGCAAATCCCAGCGCAGGATGACCTGTGCCGATGACTTTCCGTGCGCCTGGGCTATCCGGCTGATAGTCGCGTCGGCGAACATCTCGGACGTGTGCCCCCTGCCTCCGAACGGATACCATGCCTCGACTATGATTCCCTGCCTGTGCATGTATGGAATCACATCATTCTCCTGATAATACGGGTGTATTTCGTTCTGTACGAGTACGGGCTTGATGGATATCTGGGGCAGGAACTCGCTCATTTCCTCCACATAATAGTTCGAAAGGCCCAAAGAACGGATCTTACCTTGCGCCACGGCCCGCTCCATCGCCTTGTATGCCGCCACATCGTTCGTGCCGGGATGGTGCAGGAGCATCAGGTCGATGTAGCCGATATTCAGTTTTTCTAAACACTCCTCGATGGCTGCTTCCGCATTGGCGAACTGGTTGGGATAGAGTTTGGTAGTGACGAATATCTCTTCGCGCGGTACGTCCGATTCGCGAATAGCCTCGCCGATTTCTTCCTCATTCCCGTAAATGGAGGCTGTGTCGAATTTACGGAATCCGCTTGCCAGTGCCGCCTTCACGCTGTTTTTGCAGACATCGCCGTGCAGGCTGTAAGTACCCAGTCCGAGTATCGGCATGTCGTAGCCGCTGCTGAGCCTTACCGTAGGCGCTTTCCCGTTCACGCCTGCCGACAGGTTGGAGGAACTGACATCGGTGTTGCCTCCTAAATTCAGATTCAGACTTTCAATCCATTCACGTACGTCGCTTTCACTCGCATTACCGCCAAAACGCCGCCCTTGCATCCATGTGGCCTGCGCAGCAAGCGCGTGCAGGTCGGTGTCGCTCGAACCGATACCGCTGGAGTGCGACGTGCAGAACGGGACGATAGTCTTTCCCGCAAAGTCATAGCTTTCAAGGAACGTGAAGATGATTTTCGGAGCCTTTCCCCACCAGATGGGATAACCGAGAAAAACAATGTCGTAGTCCGACAGATTTTCCAAGCTGCCGGCAATGGCCGGACGTGCCGAAGGGTCATTCTGCTCGCGGTTGGCACGCGACGAGGAGTTGTTATAGTTCAGGTCGGCAGAGGTATAAGGTTCTTCCGGTTCTATCCGGTACATGCCGCTTTCCGTAACGGAGGCGATGTGTTCCGCCACACCTTTTGTCGTGTTCGTACAAGAGAAGTAGACCACTAACGCACGGCCATCCGTTCCGGGCTCTGGGGTTGGATTATCCGGGGACGGGTCAGGTTCCGGTTCAGGATTAGGAGCCGGCGTTTCCGATTGTATCGGCTCGTCAGACGGGGAACAGGCACTTGTTGTCAGCGTCAGCCCCGACATCAGCATAACAGGTAATAACCACTTTTTCATACTTCGTTAGTTTTTAATTTTTTGTTCAATTTATGGGTCGTGCGGCAGCGTACAGACACAAACAGCAGGCTCAATACGAGGAATATCAAAGTCCCCATCAGTGAGTGACGTGTGCCGGATGCCGTGATAAATGCCCCGCAAAGGGCGGTTCCCGCCATCGTTCCGAAATTGGCGGCGGTAAGGAACAGTCCGTTGGCAAAATCGGGAGCTTCCGGGGCTGCGCTGGAAATCATGTTCTGTCCGACGATATTGACGAACCCGGCCAACACTCCCAGCAGGAGAATCAAGGCTCCGGCGGCAATGCTGACATGCCCGAACGTAAACAGCAGCAGGTAACCGGCCAGCATGAACAGCGGTGTGACTATCATATAGCGCAACTTGTTCCTCGTAAAGATTTTCCCGGCGAGTACATTGCCCGCGATGTTTGCCAAGCCGTAAACCAGCAGCAGGGCACTGACCGTATCGAACGGAAAGCCCGTCACCTTGTTCAGGAAATCGGACATGAAGCTGAAAAATCCGAACATCGCCCCGTTGATAAGCGTAAAGCCGATGACGGAATACCAGACGAGAGGTTTCCGCAACACGCCCAGTTGAGTGCCGTATGAAAGTCGTTCCCGAACCGGAAGCGAGGGGATGCAGAACAAGGTTGCCAGCAGCACGGATGCATTCACCAAGGCGAAGAACCACATGGCCACACTAAAGGAAGTGTGACTGGCAATGAAACTCGTTACAGGCACTCCCAGCACCATCCCTGCCGATACACCGACAAAGACTTTCGAGACGGCTTTCGATGCCTCTTCCGGCCGCACCGACTGTCCCGCGACGGTAAACGCCATCGAGACATAGACCGGATGCAGGAAGGCGGGAAGCGCACGTGCCACAAGCAGGATGGAGAAAGAATCCGTCAGGGCTGAGACGACATTGCTTGCCGTAAAAAGTCCCAATGCCAGCAGCATCACCGTCCGCCGGTTTACGCCGGAGAACAGGAGGGGCATGACCGGTGCGGACGCGGCAACGATAAACGCGAACACGCTTACAGTCCAGCCCGCTTGCGGAACCGTCACCCCGAAAGTATCGGCTATCTGCGGGATGATACCCACAACGCCCATTTCGGTATTGATGATGCCGAAAACACCGAGCGTCAGAATCAGTACCTGCCAATTCTTTGAGACATATCTGTTTCCTTTTTCCATATCGGACGGCTTTATCGGTTATTTCAACGTGCTCATGTCAATCACATACCGGAACTTTACTTTCCCGTCCTGCACGTTGCGGTACGCCTTGTCAATCTCGGCGGCTTCGGCATTGATGATTTCCACTTCAGGGTAAATATGATGTGCCACAGAATAATCAATCATCTCCTGTGTCTCTTTGATACCTCCGATGAGCGAACCGTATATCTTGCGATTGGCAGCACCTCCAAGAGCCAAATCCGCTACATTGACCGTGGCGGTTTCGGGAAGGCCGACTATCGCCATTTCGCCTTTGCCGTATTTCAGCATCCGGGCATACACCAGCGGACTGTAATTGGCCGGAATGGTGCTGATGATAAAATCGAAAGAGTTGTTATGCCCTTTCATATCTTCCGCATTGTTCACGTTGACATAGCGTTTGGCTCCCATTCGGAAGGCATCGGCCCGCTTCTCTTCGGTAATGTCAAAGATTGTCACATCCGCTCCAAGAGCTACCAAATATTGCACGGCCATGTGCCCCAGACCGCCATAACCGGCCACGGCGACATTATCTCCTTTCTTCACCTTGCTGAAATGAATGGGCGACCATGTAGTCACACCGGCGCAAAGCAATGGGGCGACACGTTTCATATCCGCATTTTCCGGTATCTTGATAGCGAAGGCCTCGCTTACTACAATGTTGTTGGAATAGCCTCCCATAGCAGGCTCGTTGTCATGGTAACGGTCTATGCTGTTGTATGTAAACGTAGTCCCGTTCTCGCAGAACTGCTCCTTATCCATTTCGCAAAACGTGCAATGCCCACATGAATTGACCATACATCCTACACCGGCATAGTCGCCGACTTTGAAATTCGTGACATTCTTTCCTACTTTTACAACGCGACCGGCTATTTCATGCCCCGGCACCATCGGGTAGATGCCTGCAATACCGTGGGACTGGTGTTCATCCCACGCCGCATGGAGGTCGCTGTGGCAGATGCCCGCGTACATCGTTTCTATCAGGATGTCGTTGTCGCCTATGGCATGGCGGGTGAACTCGTATGGATGGAAGTGCCCTTCTGCCGAATCGACGGCAAATCCTTTGGACGGGATACGGTCTGTATCCTGCGCTTGCACGGCTCCCACTGACAGGGCCGATACGATAACTGCAACTAAGATTCGTTTCATTATGATTGCTATTTGATTGTGAATTAAAAATTCGTTATACGCTTTTTCCCCATTTCGTAAGCCTTCTTCATCACGGGGGTTTCCCTTCACGCTGCCTTTCAGGTGGATGCCCGTTCCCTCAATAAGCCCCCTTTTCTTTGGAGCCGGGCAGGTAGCGGATGAAATTGCGGAATCCCAGCAGGGCGCACTCCGTGTTGGAACCTCCGGCAGTCATGATGAAATAGAACTCCTTGTTCTTGACCTCGTGCTCCCGCTCGAATACGCGGTCAAGCATGGTCTTCATCTGCCCGCACATGTTATCGTTGTAGATGGGGGTTGCCATGACGATGACATCGGCTGCAATCATTTTGGCCACGACTTTCGGAGCGTCATCGTTGATACCGAGATTGCGGTCGGTATAGTCGTCTTTGATTTTCAGGAAACGGATGTCCAAATCACCAAGGAAAACTTTCTCGGCTTCGTGCCCTGCCTCTTTGGCTCCCCGCAGGAACTCATCGCACAGCAAATCCGAATTGCCGCCTTTGCTGGGACTGGAAGAGATAATCAATACTTTCTTTTTCTGTAATCCGGCATTTCCTGTCCGGGAAGTCTGCCCCTGGCAGGCTGATGTGAAAAACAAGGTTGCCATCGCTACTAATAATAAAATACGGTTCATAACTATTACTTTTTAATTTGTCTTTTGCTAAACTTGATGGTGCAAAATTACCGGATAGGTATAAGAGACCATGTACCGAAACCAAGGGAGAATTTACCCCAATTACGGTTTTTGTATCCGGCGTATCGCATTGATTAGTAGATGAGTTACCAGAATTACGGAATATGCGCGAATAGTTACCCGGATTACGGTTTATGACCCGGAACACTTCCGGAATATGAAATAAAACCGTATTTTTGGAGAGAAATAATAAACAGAGAAGATATGGAAGAAATAATGAAGGTTGATACCGTTGAGCAATACAATGAATTGTTCGGGTTTCAGACACGGCATCCGCAGGTGGGCATGGTGGATTTCGACAAGCCCGAAAGTCAGGGAAATTACCGGATGACCGTCGGTTTTTACGGAATTTTCTTGAAAGAGACCAAAGGGTGCATCATCAATTACGGAAAGAGCAGTTACGATTTCGATGACAAGACAGTGGTAAGTTTCGCCCCCGGACAGACTGTCGGATACACTCGTATAGGAGGCATGCTGCCCAAGTCGGTGGGGCTGTTGTTCCATCCGGATTTCATACGGGGACATCGCTCGGACAGAAAATCAAGCGATACACCTTTTTCTCTTACGAGGCGAACGAGGCCCTTCATCTCTCTGCGGACGAACGTATGGTCGTACACAACTGGTCTGGCCATTATTCGGACGGAATTGCAGCACGCCATCGACAGACATACCAAAGGTCTTATATGTACCAACATCGAACTGCTGTTGGATTATTGTATGAGGTTTTATGAGCGCCAGTTCGTTACCCGACAGGACATGAATCTGGATGTGTTGGGGCGTTTCGAGAAGTTGATTGACGAATATCTTGATTCTGACATCACATTGAAAGACGGAGTGCCTTCCGTACAGTATTTCGCCGATAAAGTGTGCCTTTCGCCCAATTATTTCGGCGATCTGGTAAAGAAAGAGACAGGCAAATCGGCAAAGGAATACATCCAGTTGAAGATGCTCAATGTGGCAAAGGAAGAGTTGTTGCATCCGGAAAAAAGCATTACAGAGGTGGCAGCCAAACTCGGCTTCCAGTATCCGCAGCACTTCGTCCGTTTCTTCAAAAGATATGAGGGGATAACACCGAGCCAATATCGACAGGCTAATTAGGTTGATATTAGTAGTTCGAAGCATACAGTAGCATATAAAAGACAATTAACAATGTCATACAAAATACTGTACCTTATGTACCTGCTTAGACAATGAGTCAAAACAGAAATGGAATATTGGGTACAAACTGCACCGAAAAAAAAGAAGAAACCGCTTGTTTTGATGTCTCAAATAAGTTAAGAATCAATAAAAACGTTAATCTTAGTCCTTTAGAATATACTCTTAAAGGTTACGACCATATTTCTGACTTATTGCTTGCAAATTATTGAGTAATAATCAGTTGTAAATACTCTTACTGTAAATAATAAGAAAAGGAAGAAAGCAATTGCCGCTTTCTCCTTTTTCTTTTATACCAACAGGTAAATCGATATAAAATGGCAGACACTCCCTCCCAGCACAAAGAAATGCCAAACAGGATGCATATATTTATACTTGTCCAGGAAGGAAAAACAAGCTGCCCACCGTATAAAACAGGCCCCTCCTCCTATCAACCAATACAGAACATCCATCGAACCAGTCTCACGAAAGACATGCAGTAAGGGCTTGAAGGCAATTATGACTACCCAGCCCATTGCCAGATAGCAAACCGTTTTCAGATGGTCTTTCTTCTTCATCTTCCGGAAACTCAACCAGACACCGACCACTGCCGCAATCCATACGATGGCGAATAGCGACCAACCCCAATAGCCTTCCTGCCGAAGGGCTACCAGCGTAAAGGGTGTATAAGTCCCCGCAATATGCAGATAGATCGCACTATGGTCGAACCGGCGTAAAAGCCTTTTCTGCCGTGCATGGGTCGAAGCATGGTAAAATGTAGATGTCACATACGAAAGTGTCATACAAACAGCATAAACAGCAAACTGCCGACCGCCCAAGGATTGCCGCTTCGGATAGCCGCCATCATCAAAACAACGATAGCGGTTAGTCCCAAAAACATCCCGGCGCCATGTGTCAAGACATTGGCTACCTCTTCACCGTATGTTTGTCGTTGCCGGGCAATCATCCGCTTATAACTGTTCAGCCTTGAACCCGGCCTCTTTTACTGCTGCAATCACAGTAGCAGGAGCAAGATCAACTTTCACTTCCAGCACCTTATTCGGATCGGTCAAATCGATCGACCAGTCATCCGAGGCCATTAACGTATTGAGCTTTGCACCTATTGCCGCTACACATCCACCACACTTTGCATTCGTCTTAAATTTTGTTGTTGCCATAATCATTCTATTTTTAAATTGTTATTTCATGAATTTTAACCGTAAACTATTCAATACTACCGATACAGAGCTAAAAGCCATTGCTGCACTCGCCAACATCGGATTCAACAGCAGTCCGTTTATCGGGAACAAAACGCCCGCAGCCAACGGAATACCGATCACATTATATATAAATGCCCAAAACAAGTTCTGATAAATCAGGCGAACTGTCTGTTTGGACAAACGGATCGCATCGGGAAGCAGCAACAGGTCAGACGTGATAAGCGTGACCATCGCCACATCCATCGCAATATCCGTTCCTTTTCCCATCGCGATACTGACATCCGCCCGGGCAAGTGCTTGCGAGTCGTTAATACCATCGCCGACCATCGCCACTTTCTTCCTTGTCTTTGCAAAGATACGATATATTCCTCTTTATCGTTCGGCATCACTTCAGCCTTATAATGATCTATGCCCAATGCCTCGCTGACTCGTTCAGCTGTCCGGACACCGTCGCCTGTCAGAAGATGTACTTCTATTCCCTGTTTTTTCAGTTCCTTAACAGCTTCCGCAGAAGTCGGCTTGATACGGTCCGAGATCGCCAAGGCAGCCAACAACCGGGCATCCTGACCATAAAAGACAACACTTTGCCCCTCCTCCTGCCATTGTCCGATTTGCTTACGTACCTTTTCCGGAATATCGGCCTGGAATAGCTCCAGTAATCCCTGGCTCCCTACCCAGTAGGTGGCCCCTTCGACCTGAATGCGCACGCCCCGTCCTGTCAGGCTTTCGAAATTCTCAGTCTCACAGACCTTTGCACCGGAATCTTCCAACCAACGGATAATAGCGGATGCCAAAGGATGTTCGGACTTCTGCTCTGCCGTGTACAGAATGTCCAAGTAACGGGTATTGTCGTCTGAAATCCAGTAAGAATCCGTAACAACCGGCACACCTTCCGTCAGTGTCCCGGTCTTATCCAAAACAATCGTATCGACCTTGCATAGATTTTCCAGAGCGAAAGCATCCTTAATCAGGATATGCCGTTCGGCCCCTTTTCCCATTCCGACCATCAAGGCTGTCGGCGTAGCCAATCCCAATGCACACGGGCAAGCAATAACCAACACCGAGACGGCAGATAGCAATGCATACGAGAAATAGCTTTCTCCCCCTATCATCAGCCAACAGACAAAGGTGAGAAGCGAAAGCAATACGACGACAGGAACAAATATACCGCTTATTTTGTCTACAATCCGCTGAACAGGAGCCTTGCTTCCCTGTGCCGATTGAACCATCTGCACGATCTGAGCCAATACGGTCGTTCCCCCGACACCTGTCGCTTCCATCGTAAAAGCGCCCTTCTGATTGATCGTTCCGGCCAACACCCGGTCACCGGCATTTTTCTCCACCGGAATCGGCTCTCCGCTCAGCATACTTTCGTCTACCGAAGAACTTCCCTGTAAAAGAGTTCCGTCCACCGGAATCTTTTCTCCCGGCCGTACACTGATTATATTACCGACCTGAAGAATCGAGATAGGCACTTCTTCTTCTCTCCCGTCCATTACCAAACGGGCCGTTTTAGGCTGCAACCCCATCAATCCTTTTATCGCCGAAGACGTACTGTTCTTAGCACGCTCCTCCATCAGTTTGCCCAATAACACGAACGCGATGATCACGCCTGAAGCCTCATAATAAACAATGTGGTTTCCCAGCCCATTTTTCCAACCAAAATCCGGGACATAAAGTATTGAAAAGGCTGAACAGAAAAGCGATCGAAGTACTGAGTGCGACCAATGTGTCCATATTGGCTTTCCCCCCCAGGGCATGCCGCACGCCGCTCACATAAAACGAGCGTCCGAAAAAGACCATAATGGCCAATGCCAACACCATCATGATCCAGTCGGCAAACGGCATATGCATAAACACCATCCCCAAAAGTGCTAACGGGATGGACAGCACCCATGCACCTATCGTATTCCTCCTCAATATCTTATAATGTTTTCTAGCCATCTCCTCCTGCATGGCTACAGGATCTTCAGCATCGACTATCAGATCATATCCGGCAGCCTGTACAGCTGTTTGCATAGCCTTCAAAGTGATGACAGACGGATTATAAGTCACCGTCAACGTACCCGCAGCGAAATTCACGCTTGCCTTCTCCACACCAAGCAATGCCTGTACCGTACTCTCCACACTCGCCGCACAAACGGCACAACTCATTTCAAGAACAGGCAATACCTTTGTTTCTGTTTCTCTCATATCGCGTTCAAATGTCAAATTTGTTTCATTAGTATAACAAAGATACGGTTTATTCGGTTATTTCGTAACTAAATAAATATTCTTTGATTTTAATAGAATTATTTGCAGAAAGGGGCTATTATTTAACATTCGAATATACGACCTTTGCCGATGATCAAACGAATGAACGAATTAAAAAATAAGACGTATGATACTTGATTCATTAAACAACACAGAAAAAATCGAATGCCTGCATCCTCTATTCAAACAAGCATTCGACTATTTAAAATCTACGGACTTCTCTAAGGTGGAAGATGGTAAGTATGAACTGGAAGGTTCTCGTTTATATGTAAGCGTCGTCAGTATTTTCGGTAAAGAAAAGAAAGATGCTGCTATCGAAACACACAAAAAATACATCGACATCCAGATGCCCCTGTTAGGTGTGGAGAAAATCGGCTGGAAACCGGGATGTGAGCTACAGGAAGAATCGACTCCTTATAACGAGCAAAAAGACATCGCTTTCTATATTGACCGTCCTACAGCCTACACCAAGATCTACCCGGGACAGTTCGCCATTTATTTCCCCGAAGACGGCCATGCACCCGGCATCGGTCAGGGCAATATCCGTAAGGTGATCGTAAAGGTACAAGTTGAAGAATAAAAATAAGAGAGTGTGTCAAAATCTCCTTGTCCCCGCACTTGATGCGGGGACGCAAAAGGGACAGGCCCTATCAATCAGACTTCTATAGGGCTGGTTTTAATGCGATCCCGCGAGGGGCGCGGGAACAGGATAGTTTCGACACACTCTCTTACTTTTTTATACGCGAAACAGACAAAAAAGCACCAACCAAACTTCGACTAAAGGTACAATAAACCGGAAAAACCTCAATCAAACCGTTATTCTCACAAAAATATTATTCAATATACTTTAATTTTCAAAAGTTTTCTCTACTTTTGCATTGGCATATTCACAAAGACACATATTATTCCAATGAATTTATAGAATCTAACTCTACCCGACTTCCAAGGTGGGTCAGAGTTTTTTGTATTTTATACATTCTTCAATGATAAAGCCAATAGTGGAGAAGTCTAACGAGTTTTAAAGTCAAATAATTGTAGGGTAACGCAAAATTGCCAATAATGAAGTCGATTCTAATTGTTGATGACAAGCCGGAAATAGCAAAGATCATCATGATCTATTTATCCAGCTCCTATCAAGTGGTGTATATGGAAAATCCAGTAAAAGCCATTTCATGGATGAACGAGGGAAAATATTCCGGACGGTATAATTTCTGATTTGAATATGCCGGAGATGAGTGGTGAAGAATTCGTATGTTATTTAAAAGGGAACAACCTTTTCAATCACATCCCAATTTTAGTATTATCGAGCGAAGAAAGCAGTTCAACACGAATACGCCTACTGGAAGAAGGAGCTGAAGATTTTATAATAAAACCATTCAATCCCGAAGAGTTAAGAATCAGGATTAAAAGACTTGTAAAATAACTGATATGGAATATATCTTCTTTGGAAATCATTCTTCACTACCTGGCAGGCTGGAGAGAGCCTTAAATCGACGCGTGGTAGAATGTCCGACACTTACACAGTTTTGTCAGGCTATGGTACATGTGGATCCTGTTAACTTTTGCATATTTTTAGAAAAGGACGATGTCAGGGAAGACTTGGAGACAATCCAAAAACTACGAAAGCTCTATTCTACCGCCTATATTATTTTATTTGCGAATTTCCTGGATAAAGAAGAAAAGATCGCATATATAAAAGTAGGGGTCAATTGTGTCATCACAGAAAGCATAACTAAAGAAGAGCTGCTCCGTTTACTCGCTATCGCAGAAGATTTCCTGAGTAAAAAAGCAATCTGTGACAAGAAAGACAAAAAGCCGGACCGATTATACTCTTTCCACCTCCCTCTTTGGAAACGGGCTTTTGATATCGCCGCATCCTTGGGTGCCATACTATGCTTATCTCCCATTTTCGCCATAACGGCTATTGCTATAGAATTGGAAAGTAAAGGTCCTATTGTCTATAAATCCAAACGGGTAGGCAGCAGTTACAAAATATTCGACTTTTATAAATTCAGGTCCATGTATCCTGACGCAGATAAAAGATTGGCTGAATATAAGACGCAAAATCAGTATAACGCAGAGGTAGAGAGGCTTGGCCCCTCTACCTCTGCAGTACTGCAGGTACCATTAGTGAATGATCGATCGGCAGGTTCCCTTCTATATTCCGATAACTTTAGCACGACAGAGCATGATTATTTAAAAAATAAATCGACAGAACGTGCCAATACTTTTTTTAAGATGGAAAACGATCCGCGTGTCACCCGCGTAGGCCGTATTATTCGAAAATACAGCATTGACGAACTTCCGCAATTATTCAATATTCTAAAAGGTGACATGTCTGTCGTAGGAAACCGCCCATTGCCTATCTACGAGGCTGAACAATTAACTTCCGATAATTATATCGAACGGTTCATGGCCCCTTCCGGATTAACCGGCCTTTGGCAGGTTGAGAAGCGAGGGAATGGAGGCAGTCTGTCTCCAGAAGAGCGTAAACAACTGGATATTAAATATGCCCGGACTTTTTCTTTCAGCCTGGATATGAAAATAATCATCCGGACTTTTACAGCCTTTATTCAGGAGGAAAATGTCTAAACCCGACGGAGGAACATCATGAAAACAACACTTATATTATTATTGATATTCAGCTCTATGCATTGCATGGCGCAAAAGCGCAAAAGCTATACGGACAATGCGACAATTGTAGAAGTCGGAGCCAAGTCCGACTCCGATTCCATACAGGCTATGTTGGATGATTACGAACGTGTTCAACTACCTCCCCTTTCAGTGTTTCTTCAATCCGTCTATGAACATCCTTCCGTCAAAATATATGAAGCGAAACGGGATGAGGTAAACGCGGAAAGAAAAATCACCCAACGGGAATGGCTTAGTTACCTGAGATTGCATGGTACATACCAATACGGTCGGAATAATCTCTATTCTACTTCTTCCACAGATGGAAATCCCATAATCAGTGACATAGGAAATAACCAGAATTTATATAATGCAGGAGTATCTGTTAGTATCCCGATCGGTGACTTGGTGAGTAGAAAACAAAAAAACAAGGCTAAAAAAGCACAATATCTTCAACTGCAATCCGAATATGAAATGTCGGTAGAAGAACGAAAATTGATGATTTTACAGGCTTACAACAATGTACTCCAGCAATTGGCGACACTAAAAGCGAAATCCGATGCCGCTGCGTTGTACAACGCCCAAATGAAAATATCCGAACAGGATTTTATTAACGGGAAAATAGATATTACCGCCCTTTCTCTTGAAAGAGGACGCCGTTCAAGTGCTGTGATTACCTATCAAGAAGGCCGTGCCGCCTTACATAACGCCGTCACACTACTGGAGATGCTTACGAATGTAAAGATTATCAACAGAAGCAGCCAGGAAAAATAATGAATATCACATTATACATAATACGTTTCCTTTACCGGATTCGATATCAACTGATATTTGGCTCCGTTATTGTCACGGGGTTGGTTATCTATTTTTCTCGCTTTATACCTAAAACATACACCGTAAAAGCAACAATCTACACCGGCATTGTCTCCGACACAGGTTTAAATAGCGATCAGCAACCGGCCAATTGGAAATCTGTAGAGAATATGTTCGATAACCTTGTCAAGTTGACTCAGGAAAAAGGTATACAGAAAAATATTGCAATCAAACTACTCGCTATAAATCTTGTCCACGGCAACCTTGATGAAGACAATGTTTATATACGTGCCAAAAATTACCAAGAGCTAATAAAAATCATACCTGAAGACTTGCTGCAATTAGTAGACAAAGATTCTGAAGAAAGAACAATCGACAATTTCATGAAATACATGAAAAACGATCCTGAAAATTTCTTATATGGCATACTTAACGGCAACGGGCCATTTTATAGCTACAACAAGCTGTCTTCCCTCACCGCAAAAAGACTGGACAACAGCGATCTTATCGAAATTTCCTACCAGACAACAGATCCGGGCATCACACTAAGTACAATCAAACTCATATATGACGAATTGCGAGCCGCCTATGAAGACATACGCTATAAAACCACAAATGACATCGTTGCCTATTATGAAAAAGAACTTAACAGACAGCAAGCAAAACTGTCAAGCCTGGAAGATAATCTAGTCAACTATAATGTCGCAAACAGTGTCATCAACTATCCGGAACAGACCAAAGCTATAGCTAACTCATATTCAGAATTTGAAAACCGTTACGAAGCGACCCGGAGGGCTCACGAAAGTGCGGACAAAGTCATTCAAAAAATGGAACAATATATGAATATCCGAACAAAATTGGTGAAAGCCAATGATGAGTTTATTCAAGCTCTGAATGAAATATCTTCGATCAATGGAAAAATAACCGAGATTGAAACATTCAATTCGGAAGAGATGCAAAATAAAAACACCGATCTTCTAAAATATAAAGAGCAATTAAGAAGCGCCGAACAAAAAATATCCTCCTTGACGACAATGATAAACAGCTATAAAGAAAGTAAGGAAGGGGTTGCAATCGACGGACTTGTAGACGAGTGGTTAAGGCAAACGATCGTGAAGACAAAAGCGAAAGCCGAATTGGATGTTTTGGACCAAAGAAGAAAGGTTTACAACGAACAGTATAAGATTTACTCTCCCATCGGGACACAAATAGATAGGCAACAACGCGAAATCAAAGTGTTGGAACAATCCTATCTGCAAATGTTGCATGCACTGAACATGGCTAAAATGAAACAGAAGGATATACAGCTCACCTCTGCAACGCTAAGGTTGATTTCCGAACCGACATTCCCTATCTTGAGTGATAAAAGTAAACGATCTTTACTGGTTATAGCCGCCTTTTTGGGTAGCATACTTTTTATTATCGGATTTAATCTGCTGATAGAATTACTGGACCGTACCCTACGGGATGCAGACCGTGCCAGACAGCTTACCGGTCTTCCGGTTCTGGCAGCATTCACCGGACACATCAATCTGAAATACCGGGGATTTACAAAGGCCTCGAACAGGGTTGTCGCAGCTTATTGTTGCAATCAATTAAATATATTCTTGCAACTCGGCCGTACCTCAATCATTAATTTGATCAGCTTCGGAGAGCAGGAAGGAAAAAGTTTTATTGCATCCTATTTACAGGAATATTGGGAGGATTTGGGTTTCACTGTCAAAATAATATCTTATGGTAAAGACTACAATTCACAATCGATGGTATATGCTCAAGCCAATAGCATTCATAGTATTTACGAGCCTCCATACGGACAGGAAAGCCCCGATATCCTGATAGTCAAATATCCTCCACTAAGAGATTATCCCATCTCCACTGCTTTGTTGCAGGAAGCACAAGTCAACCTGTTAGTAGCAGATGCCTGCCGGGTATGGACAACCAGTGACACCCAGCTTTTAGGACATTTCAGAAAACAGATCAAGGACAAACCTCTCTATTTGCTATTAAACCGTGCGGAACGGGAATTTGTAGAAGATTTTACCGGCCAGCTTCCCCCCTATTCAGGATTGAAGAATCTGACATTCCGGCTCAATCAATTCGGTCTCACAGCCAATAAATCATAAATATGGAAGGGATAAAAGAAGATACTAAATCTTTCAGCCCCTATCCGCTATTGGTTATAGGGCTTATACTATTAGCTTATGCATTAATACAACAAATATGGTTGATGGCGGCAGCTGTCGTGATAGTTCCTTTTCTTACTTTTTACATCGTTACCGTGCTTAATAAACCCTACTGGGGATTTATAACCCTATTTACATTGAACTATTTTTTCATCGGGATATTACGTTATGTGAATATCCAAAACAGCAGTGTGATGATGGATACTTTTATTATATTTCTATTGGTATGTATTTTCCTCTATTCTTTATGCGGAGGGAAAATACCCTGGCAAAGAGCCAACAATAAACTACTGTATATATCCCTTGTATGGATGATCTATGTGTTTTTTGAGTTGTTCAATCCATCCGCAGTCATAGAAGCCTGGGTATATACTCGCAATTCTTTTTACAATTTTACGCTATTGGTGTTATTAACCTCCCTGCTATTAAGCAGAGTGTTGGATATCAAAAGAATATTATTCCTGTTATCCATTTTTACCTTGATAGCGATCGCTAAAGCACTTATACAACGTTATATAGGGTTTGATGCTGGAGAAAATGCCTGGCTAATAAGAAGTGAAAGCTATAAAACACATCTTTTACCAAGTGGAATCCGTTACTTTTCCATTTTTTCGGATGCTGGAAATTTTGGTTCCAATATGGGAATGGCAGCAGTCGTTTTTATGATTTTATCTTTTTATATGTCCAATAAGAAGCTCCGGTATTACTACAGGTTCGTGTCTCTACTTGCTGCTTATGGACTAATAATGTCCGGTACACGCGGCGCCATGATCGTCCCACTTGGAGGATTAGCCATGTTTATCCTGCTTAATAAAAATGTCCGCTATATTGTGGGAGGAGCAATCTGTTTACTTTTTATTTATATTTTCTTCGCTCAAACACATATTTGGGATTCAAACCGGCAGATACATCGTATGCGCACAGCTTTTCATCCGGAAAAAGACGCTTCTTATCTGGTCAGGAAAGCAAATCAGAAACGACTTGCCGAATATATGGTTCATAAACCATTCGGAGAAGGAGTCGGGTTGGCAGGCATAGAAGGAAGACGCTTTTCCCACCGTTTTACAACCGAGGTACCGACAGACTCACACTATGTCAATATTTGGGTACAGTTTGGGATCGTCGGATTATGCCTGCATATCGTCATTTTATTGTTTATCATTACATACAGTGCCTATCTGATCATGTTCCGCATACGAAACAGGGAGCTGAAAGGCATGTTGATAGCCATGAATTGCGGTCTATGGGGTATCATGCTCAGTGCATACGGCAATAATTTTTTCTGGCAGTACCCGACAGGATATATCGCGTATATATTTCAGACTTTTCTTGTTTTAGGAAAATCGTATGACAATGAATTGACAGGACAAACAAAATTAGAACCCAATACAAACATATTATAGCATGGATTTTGAATATGAAATAAACAAATGGTGGTTCTCCAATGGGGATAAACTGATAGAATATGCAGATGCAATCGTATTTCTTTTGTTTCTGATAGCAGTATTGTATATTTTCATTTTTTTCATTGGCTTCACTGAAAAAGACAAGGAACAAATATCCTCCTGCCCGGAAGAAACACCGCTTTGTCGTTCTATTTCCTGCCTACCAGGAAGATGCAGTCATTATTAATTCTGTTTGTTCATTTTTGGAACAGGATTACCCTTCCTATATGTATGAGATTATCGTGATAACCGACAAAATGCGGGAAAGAACTGTTCAAACACTCAAAGCATTACCATCCATCACAGTATTGGAAGCTGGATATGCCCAAAGTACCAAAACGAATGCGCTCCGTCTCGCCATGGACTACCTGAGTACAAAAACTGAAAAATGTGACATGGTCGTAATCATGGATGCGGACAACATCGTGAACGCATCTTTCCTGAATAAATTGAACGATGCCTATTATTCCGGCTGCCTCGCCATACAAACACATCGAGTTGCCAAAAACAGGAATACCAATACAGCCGTTCTGGATGCGGTCAGCGAAGAGATAAATAATTCCATTTTCCGTTCCGGGCATACCCGCCTGGGCTTTTCCTCCGCATTGATAGGTTCCGGCATGGCTTTCGATTATGATTGGCTTATACAATACATTTATAAAGCGACTCATGTCGGAGTGGATAAACAACTTGAAAGCATGTTGCTTTCACAGAATATCTATATCGAATTTCTGGAAGACGTTTATACTTATGATGAAAAAAATCGAAAAGAAAGGACAGTTCTACGAACAACGACGCAGATGGATCGCTACACAATTCACGAATTTGTTTTCCGGCTTATGGAAGCTCCCCAAAGCTTTCTTCTCAGGCAACTGGGATTATTGTGACAAACTTTTGCAATGGATGATGCCTCCGCGAATAATCTTATTTGGTTTTCTGGTGATATTTTCAATTGTAACAACTTGGTACGATTGGTCTTTATCTCTTAAATGGTGGGGAATCACATTCATACTGATCATTTCATTTTTCATGGCGATACCGGATTATCTGGTAGACAATCGTTTTCAGAAAGCCATCATCAGCCTGCCGCTTCTGTTCATTTTAATGTTCCTCAATCTTTTCCGCCTGAGAGGGGCAAACAAAAAATTTATTCATACGGTACACGGTGATCATTCATCCGATAACAATTAATATAAAACCCGACAAAATGAAAATCGCAATAGAAGCACAACGCATTTTTCGCCCGAACAAGCACGGAATGGATTTCGTAGTCCTCGAAACCGTCCGGGAACTGCAGAAGATCGATAAAGAAAATGAATATTTCATTTTTGTAAGTCCGGGAACAGATCACTGCCTGGGAGAAACGGATAATGTACATATCATCGAAGTGAAATGTCCGACCTATCCGCTTTGGGAACAATGGGCATTACCGCGTGCGATAAATAAGTGTAAACCGGATTTACTCCATTGCACAAGCAATACTGCTCCTTTGCGTATTCAGGTTCCTCTGATTCTGACTCTTCACGATATTATTTTTTTGGAGAATAGACAGGGCAGCAGTAAATCCTTATACCAAAATATGGGAAGGTGCTACAGGCGTCTGGTTGTGCCTCGCATTTTGCCTAAATGCCGAAAAATAATCACCGTATCTCATTTCGAATGCAACCGTATACGGGAAACGCTTCATTTGCCGGAAAACAAGATTATGGCTATCTATAATGGTTTTAGTAATCATTTTCAGCCGTTGGACAACATAGAAACAGTCACACAAAAATACATACCGGTAACCGACTATTTGTTTTTCTTAGGGAATACAGATCCCAAGAAAAATACGCCCCGTACATTGAAAGCATATTATTCGTATCTGCAACAATCCAATGAGAAGCGCCCTCTATTAATCGCAGACCTGAAACCGGAATTTGTAGATGAGATGCTAAAAGAAACAGGTTTGGAGAATATACGCCCTTACCTGTATCTGCCGGGATATATTCCCAATACCGATTTGCCTTTTATATACAATGGTGCTTTCGCTTTTCTCTATACATCTTTGCGGGAAAGTTTCGGTATCCCCTTGCTGGAAGCAATGGCTTGCGGCATCCCAGTAATAACGTCCGACACCTCATCCATGCCGGAGATCGGAGGAGAAGGCGCTATTCTGACGGACCCGACAGACGAGCGATCGATAGCAGCCCAACTCCTTTTATTGGAACAGGATAAAGAATACTATCAAAAACAATCGGCTTATGGGCTCGGACGTGCCAAATGTTTTTCATGGGAACAGACAGCCCGTGAACTGTTAAAACTATATCAATCAACCGTCAAATCTAAATAACACCACCATGAAGAATCGCGACTTTATCATTACCAGCTTACAACCTTGGGATATCGAAATAGGCAGTACCATCAAAAATACGGCCTTGGAGATCTCGAAAAATAACCGGGTTTTATACATCAATACCCCGATGGATTATTCCACCCGATTACGGGGGAATAAAAATAAAGCCTGGACTCGCAGGATGGATGTGATAAAGAAACAGGCCTCTCCCATCCGTCAAATTAACGAACATATGTGGATTGCAGACTGCCCAATTTTGCGTCTTGCCGGTCGGAGGATTACCGACTACTTGCCTATTCGATTGGATAAACAGAATCAATAACCGGAAAATAGCAGACTATATCCGTCAAATAACGACTCAATTGAACTTCAATAATTATATACATCTGATAGATACGGATATCTATCGCAGTCAATATTTAAAGGAGTACCTAACCCCATCTCTTTCCATCTATTATTGCAGAGACTTCGTCATTGGAGAATCCTATTGGAAAAAGAACGGGGTGAGACTTGAACCGCTATTGGCCGCCAAATCTGATATTGTCCTGGCAAACTCTACACACTTTGCCGAACGTTTCCGGCAATATAACCGTCACACTTTTTCTATTGAAACCGGAGTCAATCTTGCTCTGTATGATGGTCGGAAAAAATGGCTGATACCGGAAGATATAAAGCCTATACCCCATCCTATAATTGGCTATGTCGGCACAGTCAACAGTACCCGTCTGGATAGTGATCTGCTTTTACAAATTGCAGAAGAACGACCTGTATACAGCTTTGTTTTTACAGGCCCGGAAGACGAAGTGTTCAGTCAACATCCGATACACCGACTCCCTAATGTCTATTTTTTAGGCAAAAAGCCGGTTGAAACTTTACCGGCTTATATCAATAGCTACGATGTCTGCATCAATCCCCAAATGGTCAACGATATTACAAACGGAAATTATCCATTAAAAATAGACGAATACCTGGCTATGGGGAAGCCGATTGTTGCGACCAGTACTCATACCATGCGGGATATTTTTGCGGCACATACATATCTGCCGGCAAATAAAGACGAATATCTTCAAGCCTTAGAC
>ENA-OQCB01000435-OQCB01000435.1-human-gut-metagenome-genome-assembly--contig:-NODE-435-length-19655-cov-6.164021_pt1 | contig 19655 bp, 15 predicted proteins | sample MGYA00242493_ERZ504568 | MGnify/ENA primary metagenome ERZ504568 (study PRJEB26092, sample SAMD00036229) | human gut metagenome | host: Homo sapiens | study: EMG produced TPA metagenomics assembly of...
AAAGGCGTAATTGGAAATTTATATTCATTTTTCTTTTTAATATATGCAAATCATTATACATTCTTGCAAGAGAAAGGCCGACACACATCTTTACAACTGGAGCTGGAGCTGTCTTTCCAACCTGTTTATGGGTAAAATCATAGGAGCTCGAATTGTCTATATAGAATACTTTTGCCAAAATAAATTCAAAGTCTATGACAGGAAAACTCATCTATTTATTTGCAGACAGATTCTATGTCCAGTGGAAAGAGATGTTGAAAGTTTATCCTAAAGCATTATATTATGGTCCCGTCTATTAAATTATTTGTCATATTGGGAACGCAAAGATTCCCTTTTAACCGGCTAATGAAAGCATTAGACGAATTAATTGAAAAAGGTATTTATAAGCCAGAAGAAGTTTACATACAATCTGCCTACTATGATTACATCCCCCAAAAGGCTAAATATTGCAAACTATTACCCCCTGATGAATTTATCTATCTTATAAAAACAGCATCTGTCGTCATAACACATGCCGGGGTAAACAGTATCTTAACTTGTATGCAGCAAAACAAGCACTTTCTTGTTGTACCCCGCCTCAAACAATATGGTGAACACGTAGACAATCATCAAAAAGAAATAGCTCAAGTGATGGAAGAACAATTCAATGTTTTAGTACTTAAAGACACCTCAAACCTAGCAGATTATATCCAGATGGCATCTACCCACACATATATACCTTGGAAACCAAATAACCAAGCATTATTAGCGTCCCTAATCGAGTTTTTAGACAATTAAACAAGTATTATGATTTCAATTGCAACCTGTTATCCAGCACATTCTGTTCTGAGAGGATTAACCCTAAAAAGATCATCATAAAAAGCCCCGATTGCTGGTAAAAGTCGCATCCGCAACATTTTCAATTGCCAAAAAACCAATAATAAGCAAGGACATTATTATCAGGCGGGTATCATTCGTTTTCATAAAAACGAAAATGCCTTCTTTATAATATAGAACCAAAACAAAACAAATAGAACCAAACCTACTACTCCGAATTTCAGCCAACGACGGGTAATAAGTATCCGCAATAAAAGCACTGTATGATTTACTCAATCCCCAAATATAATCGATTCCATATTCACCATAAATAGGAGAATAGTCGACTCTGGATGCATGAGTGGCAAAAGTACCCAACCCACACCCAAAAGGCATGTAATCTCCAAATATCTTAAATGATGTGGCATATAACGCAAAGCGAGCAAGTGAATCGGTACTTTCATCTCCCAAATTTTGGATAAAATAAATTTCTATTTTCTGCCAAGCAACTAATAAAACAGCGACAAACATGCCTACGAATGCAACTATATTTTCAGATTTAATTTTAGATTCTTTGCTGTCCCGAAATAAAACACTAAAACAAAAGCACAAGCAAAAAAACCATAAAACTTCGCCCTGCCCGATAGAAGTCCTACAGATAACATTACGATAAATATAATTTTATCTTTCATAGTATAATTACTACTATATAAATATACCAACGAAACAGAAACTACTGTAGCGGCAAAAACCGTAGGATGTCCCATTACTGTAACATAAAACATCCCTAACAAAAAGTTGAGATACACCTAAAAAACACAAACAGAACCAAATAAGTAAAGATAAATCCTTTAATAATTTCCGTTGCCAGCCTGTAAACTTAGGAGCAATATGATAAACACAAAAAAAAGCCAAATCTACAAAGCCAATACTCGTATAGGTTCCCAATAGGACTTCCTTAATAAAACTGCTCAAAGGAAGCATATTTCCTTTTCCAACTCTCAAAGCGATTATAGTACACGCAGTGGAAAAATAAGTGTATCAAGTGGTTACAAACATATTCCTTGTAGTAATGCTTGAAGTATTTGAAACTACCAAAATGAAACAATATAAAAGATAACCATAATTTCTGCATCACTCATCTGGTTAGTTTTTTTACGATGCTTATGTTTAAACCATGATATATTCTTCCCATTGCAAGGTAAATTCTTTGCAGAGATCATCTGCCATACGATAAATTTGTGTAACTTTAGTCTCTCCGAGAACATAGTGATAATCGTTCAAATGTTATAATTGGACACTATAAATTTAATATTTTATCACTATGTTCCGCTCGCTATATAGAACTTATGTTACTTATTATTAACCTATACAAGTCTACTTTATTTTTTTAATTTACCTCCAACTCATCCTTGGAAAGTAATTTTGGAAAAATCTTATGCGGCTCTTGTTGATACCAAAAAGCTACAGACGAAATGTCACTTCTCTGTGCCAAATATCTTCTGTCAGCTCTCCAACCGAGGTCTTGAATAGTTACTTTCAAATCTTTTTCAAAACGTATCGGATCAGTAATATGCCACCTGTACATACCGAAACGCTGGTTGGCGCGATAAGTACCGTCGGGTCTGATTACTTGGTGCAATCCTGCATAAGGAGTAGAGAATTCTATGTACTTTCCTCCGCGGTCGAAATTATAAGAACCGCAGAAATAATCCTCGGTACCTGTACCGCAGATGGTCGGGAACTGCTTATCGCCATCCATGAAGAACTTGATTTCGCCTTCACCCCACCATCTGTTGTTGTTCACTTGCCATGCCATATAGGTACCTACATAGTGCCCCTTCCCCTTGATTCCGTCTACAATGGTGTAGACATCCTTGTAAGGCACCGGATTGGTACGGCGGAACTGTGCGTGGAAATAGCCGGCATCCTCAGGAACTTCCGTCAGGCAATAATCAATCTGATAATAAAGCCTCATAGGGGTATCTGCCAGGTTCTCCATCGTTATTTTACATTTCTTGCGGAAAGGCATCTGCCAATAGCAGTTGAACGCACTTCCCGGATTTACGCATACAGCCAATGAGTTCAGGTGGGCATACTCTCCCCATCCCATACCGAAAAAGTCCCCTACCGGACATTCTACCGAAGGTTCTTTTTCATCATCCCAATAAATTCTCAAGATAGAGTAGCGCCAGTTACCCGTAGGAGTCATCCATATGTGCTGGATACAACCCGATTCATCAATTTCGGCCAAGGTAAATGTCTCTTCAGGATTGATAATGATGAACGGGTTCACTTTCCATCCTTGTCCCAAATCACGAGCAGCATGACGCGCATTGGCCACATTTCGTTCCTCATTTTTGGAATCAGCCATTCCTCCCTTACCTTTTTCACCTGTGAAATTTTCAGGACTGATAGAACGCGTTTTTGCATCAGATAAGCGGAAAAGATTGCCCATACCACTACCAATGCCATTAAAACTCTCTTGTGCATTTGCCCAGGAAATCAAGCAAAGGCACATAATTGTTACTAGAATTTTCTGTTTCATGATGTTTTTAAATTAGAATAGTTAATCATAATTATTCATTTCCCCAAAGGTCTGCCTTATTCCCTTTGTTCTTTCTCCACTCATGACGCCATTTGTGCATCATTACCGGACCAATTAACGGTTTCAGTTTACGACCTGCCTTGTCGGAAATAGCCGGAACAGCCGTCGCCTTGTCTTGATACCAGTAGGCAACGGTGGCCAGGTCGAGGGTCAGGCAATTGTTGTGCCCATGCTCAATGGTAGCTTTCAGACCTTTCTCGAAGAAGACAGGATCTTGGATGAAGAAACGGTAGACGTGTGTACGACCAAGAAAGCCTACGTCGTTGTTCACACGGGGATAGCCGAAATAGATGTGCTGGTAGGGTTCCTTCGGGCACCAGGCGGTGTTGAACAAGTCTTCCGTACCCGTTCCTATCAAGGAAGCCTGCTTTTCGCCGTCGATGAACCACATGTCATCGCCTTCGCCATACCACATGGGTGTAGGACACTGTACATAGTAGTTCAGCCCCACGAAATGGCCTTTACCTTTGATGTCGGCAAAAACATAGTTGTCCGCTCCATCCTTGTTTTCCGTCTGCTTGCCCACGGCCCCCCACTCGGTCTCCCCCTCGGGAAGCGCTTCGGTGATTTCACGATTGAACCAGGCATGGAAACGCCCCATGTCCTCGGGAAGCTTCTTCATTTCCACATAATCAATGTAGTAATAGAAAGCGCCGATGGCCACGTCTGCCTGGTTTTCGATTTCAATGCGTGCGCCCTTGGCAAAAGGCATGGCGAAATAGCTGCACAAGCCTGTCCCCCCGTTCGGGCTGGAAGAGAGGGCAAACGAAGCGTAATTGTACTGCTCGTTCCATCCTTGGCCGAAAAACGGGCCGATGGGAGAAACCACGGAAGGTTCCTCGTTGCCGTCCCAATACATGCGCAGGATGATGTCGTTGCGCGAGAGTTCACGGGGACCGGGAGACATAGTAATCCAAATGTGGTTGATGACACCTGTCCCCTTGATGTCGGCCAAAACTGCAGTCTCCCCAGGCTTGATGGCCTTCAGGTGGTCGCGGTTGTTGCCCGTGCGGTCATAACTGCTGACACGGCGGTTTCGTAAACCTTCCTTCATCTTGGCGAGGTCATACATTTCACTAGACATATTGGTCTGCGAATAGCTCATATTTAATCCCAATAAAAGGCCGATAAAACACAAATAAAACTTCTTCATTTTTCAAATAATTATAATTAGACATGGTTAATTATATTCTGGATTCTGCTTTAGATTAGGATTTTCCGTCACATGTTTACGCTGTAAAGGTAAGTAATAATGATGCTCAGCAAACAACCGCTTTGCATTCCCTTGACAATTTTCAATCAGATAACCAAATGTATTTCGCTCTTTAATATAATAAGCCTTCAAACGATGGAAAACACCAGTAAGCTGTGTATGGGCAATACGCCATCTGCGTAAATCCCAAAAACGAATACCTTCAAAAGCCAATTCTATTCGCCGTTCATGTCTTATTTTTTCCATATCAATAGCATTATGTTCAGGCATACCGGCTCTTTTTCTGATCTCATTGACAGCTATCCTTGCTTCCTCAACCCGATTAGCACCACCTAATTCAAAAGCAGCTTCTGCCAAATTTAGATAAATCTCACCCAAACGATAAATAATAAAATCTGTATCAGACATGCCTCCTCCTGGAATTCCTCTCTCTTCCTTCAGATACTTTTTTACACAAAATCCGGTTTGAGTAGCACCTGCCGCTGTGTTATTCACATCTTTTCCTCTTCCAGACAAACTATTATCCCTCTTATCTGTGTTTATATTACTTTTAATAGTAAAATAATGCGTTTCTATAGGGGTATCAATCCAAAATGCTTGATTATACAAAATTGTAGCATGAAAGCGTGGATCTTTATCTTTATATAGTTCTTTAGTATCTATCTCCTGATTGTAATTTATAGAGCTTCCAGGAGTTCCATCTATAAATTCATAGGCATCTATCATTTCTAAAGTCGGATTTGTGATACTAGCAATCCAAGGTTTATAAGAGATTGGTTGGTTATTGTAATCATAATCTTGTCCCAAATCCTTTTGAGTAAATTTTTTAGCCCAAATAACTTCATTGTTGTCTTTCTCTAAAACAAATATTGATAATTTTTACTCTTATCATCGTATTTTTTGAACAAACTGAACCCACCTTCCATCAATATTCTTTTAGAGGCTTTGTAAGACTCCTCAAAGTAAAAATTTGCATCTGTAACCGGTACTCCTAAAATACCGTCCAAATCCATCTTTCCATAACGGGCAATACTACCTGCATACAACATAGCACGGCTCTTTAAAGCCAATGCAGCAAAGCGACTGACACGTCCCTTATTCGCTGCGTCATAAGAAGGAGGTAAAATATCAATAATCTCATCCAATTCTTTACGTACAAACTCATATACTTCTTTTTCTGTATTTCTGGAAGGATATATATCTTCGTCTCCTATTTGTTGAGGTTCAGTAATAATAGGTACACCACCCAATCTCATGGCAAGGTTAAAATAATGCAATGCTCGTAAAAAGCGACATTCAGCCATACGACGGTTTTTTAAATTCTCATCTAAAGTACTATTTTTCATATTTAACAAGAATTCATTATAGCCACGTATAACATTATAGCCCCACATACCAATATAAAAATCATCACTTATATTATCCGGGGTTATTATTCCCAAAGTAAACGTATTCAACAATGAGCTCCATCCAAAACAAGTACGAGCTTCATCTGTAATCACATTTAATTTGCATTGACCATCAAAAACTCCATTTACATTAGTTACTCCATATAAGTGGGTCAAATTAGCATCTGCCAAATTGTCATCATTCCATACTATTGCATCCGAAATGATATCAATAGGTTCTTTATCCAAGACATTACATGAATTGGTTAAACTTGCTAAAAGCAACAAAGCAAAATATCGCAATTTCATATTTTATTCATATTAAAAATTCATACTAACTCCCGCAGTGAGTGTTTTTACCTGTGGATAATACCAACCACTTCTCGTATCTGATTCTGGATCTTTATATTTCACATTCGTAAATGTCAACAAATTATTCCCACTAAGGAATAATCTTAAATTATTTATCCCAGCCTTTTGAGTCCAACTTTTAGGAAATGTGTAATTTAATTGTATATTCTTTAGACGAATGTAATAAGCATTTTGTTGTACCCAAAATGTAGATTGATATGTATTTGGATGTCCTTTTGAAAATCTTGACCGAGGTAATTCTGCATTAGGGTTCGGATTATCTTCTGTCCAACGTTTTTCCCAAAAAGCATAAGGGGTCATATTATCTCCAAAAGGCATCACAAACTGATCACTATTAAATACAGAGTAATTAGTAGCACCTTGAAATAATACATTTAACGACCAGTTCTTATACGTAAAATCGCCATTCAACCCAAAAAAGATTTCCGGATTAGCATCTCTACCTATTTGGATTTCATCTTTCCAATCGATAACTCCATCTTCGTTTTGATCTACATAACGAAGATCTCCAGGGCGGATTACATTGTTATGCGCACCGTTTGTAATATCTGCCCAATTGTCAATTTCTTCTTGGGAAGAAAACAAACCGTCCGCTTCATATCCCCATGCCACGTTTGTCCACTGACCGGTTAAGTCATATCGCCGTTTTTGCAAAGGGTCTGTACGGTCTACTTCATCAAAATGTACCCACTTGGAACGTGCCCATGATACATTTGCCTTTATATCATAAATTAAATTTCCTATTTTGTTGGCATGTCCCAATATTAGTTCAAAACCGCGAGTATCCTGCTTGTTTATATTTTCTTCCGGCAAGGAAGCACCAAATGTGCTTGGTAAACTTTGGACCCGCGTAGCAAGCATTTTAGACTTTAAGCGGTAGAACACATCAAATTCCGTATAGAATTTACGATTGAAAATAGAATAGTCAATTCCAATATTATAGGTTGTTGTTTCTGCCCAACGAGCATCTTTGTTTGCGAGTCCTTTAGATTTTAACCCTTTACTGATAGCCTCCCCCGTATCAAAAATCCAGCTATTCCCAAATATATATCCTGTCAAATAGTTAAAGTTAACATTTGCTTCATCACCAGTTTGCCCTACTGACAGACGTAACTTCAAATTATCTACATTTGTAAATTTTTCCTTAAAGAAAGGTTCTTCGCTGATTCGCCATGCAGCAGAAATACCAGGAAAAAATCCCCATCTGTTATCTTTATAAAATTTAGCAGAACCATCAATACGACCAACAAAATCGAATAAATATCTATTGTCATAGCTATAGCCTAATTTAAATACATAAGACATACGACCTCCTTCAGAAGCTCCACCACCATTATTCTTGTTTTCATCTGAACCGGCAAACATTTCATCCACTTCCGTAGAAATAAAACCTTCTCGGTAAGCAAAGAAATTATCATTCTTATTAGCTTGTGCCTCCACCAATGCTAAACCTGTGATATGATGTTTTTTTGCAAAAATACGGTCGTAATTCAATTTAAACATTGAATACCATAACCAATCCTTTGCATATTCTTCTCTTAATGAATTCTTTCCACCGTTAAATGTTCCTATTACAGTATATTCTTCTGTATCATAATTATAGTCATGATAGTCAAAACTTTTATTAAATGTCTTGACAAAGTTGTTATTTAAACGATAATCAAACTTTCCATCAGCCGACAATCCTTTCACCCATTTATTAAAGTTTAAGTTTACAGAAAAAGTGCCTCTTACTGAGCTAAAATCTGTATCTGAATATCCTGAATAATCGCGTTCAGATATAGCTAAAGGATTTCCCCAGCGCCCATCATAACCGGGATTTGTTGGTTTAGAAGAATCTGGCCAATAAGCTGGTACAGTAGGATGAGCTGCTTGAACAGCTTGCATAATTACATCCATACCTCTGCCCGGTCTTTCTCTATATTCCAACCTTCCACTAAAATCTGCAGAAAGACGCAATACTGAATTTATCTGTGCATCAATGTTAGAGCGAAAACTAACTCTATTAAAATTAATATCATCCGAACGCAGCAAACTTTTCTGATTCAAATAGCCCAAAGACAGGAAATAGGACACCTTATCTCCACCTCCACGGACACTCATATTAACGTCGTATTTGGGAGAAATACTTTTCAGCGTTTCTTTCCGCCAATCCGTATTCGGATAACGAGGGTCTGTACCGGCATAAAATTTCGCCACTTCTTCCGGTGTATAAGTAGGGTTATCTCCATTAACAATATTTGCCTCGTTCATCAACTCTGCATATAAACCTGAACTTGCCATTTCAATGATTCGTGTAGGAGCAGAAAATCCGGCATTCAAGTTTAGGTTAAATTTGGGCTTTCCCTTTTTTCCTCTTTTGGTTGTAACCAAAATAACGCCATTGGCAGCGCGGGAGCCATATACCGCAGCCGAAGCATCTTTTAAGATTGAAATATTCTCAATCTCATTGGGATCCATGTAACCGAAATCCTGTTCGATGCCGTCTACCAATACCAGTGGAGCCCCGAAACCACGGATATTTAAAGCAGCACCGTCGGCACCGGGCTGTCCTCCCCGGTTCATAACCTTCAATCCAGGGACCAGACCTGCCAGAGCAGACGTTACATTTCCCACGGCCTTTGAAGCCAGCTTTTCACCTTCCACCGATCCCACGGCTCCCGTCAGGTTCACCTTTTTCTGAACCCCGTATCCGACTACTACCACATCATCCAAAACTTCTGAATCCGGTTCCAAGCTTACGTTCAGGGATGCTTGTCCTTTATAGATGATTTCCTGAGTCCGGTAGCCGACATAGGAGAATACAATGGTCCGGTTCCCCTGCGGGACTTCGATTCTGTATTTTCCATCCACGTCCGTAGCAACACCAACAGTGGTGCCCTTAACCAGGACATTGGCACCGATTGCAGGCAGTCCCTGTTCATCCAGTACCACTCCGGTCAGGATTCTTCCCTGCAACACTTCTTTCTTTCCGGCTTGCACTGCACTTGTGACAAGACAAGTTAAAAACACCAGCAGAAGCCATGTTTTTCTTTTGATTGCATTTTTCATAATGTTGATAAAATTAAAATTAATAAAATGAATTGAAAGGCTATTTTCTCGTAGCCTTTTGCCTATTTACCTTTTCATCCAATAGTCTGGCCATTTTTTTGACTATTTTTGGATGTTCATTGTAGACATTCGTCGTTTGATAGGGGTCCCTATCCAGATTGTACAACTGTCCTTGCGGGGCGTCAGGTTTCACTTTCGCATTCTCAATATCGCTGTTCACCTGATTGGTCAACTGGAACACAGCAGCACCGCCAAACGCATGATCCCCTATCTTCCTCCCGCCGAAACCGCCGCCGTTGCGGGCAGGAATATACACCCATTCATCCTTGCGGATAGACATGTGACGTTTACTGGAAGGACAAATAATGATGTGATCCCTAATCTGCTTTTTTGGATTCCCTACAAAAGCAGGAAGCATATTGAAACTGTCCGGACCGTCACCTTCTTTCAGATCATAACCGGTCAATGCAGCCAAAGTGGCCAGCAGGTCCACATTGCTGAGCAACATATCGGACGTACTGCCTGCCGGTACTTTGCCCGGCCATCTTACAATCATAGGAATCCGATGACCACCCTCCCAAGCCTCAAATTTGAAACCAAGCAGTTTTCCACTCATATGGTGGCCGCGTCTCCAAGCCTCCTGTCCGCCACGATTCATCATAGGCCCGTTATCACTGGTAAATATGAACAAGGTATTATCTGCCAGCCCTTCCTCTTCAAGTGTCTTCATGATCTCACCGACAATCCAATCCAACTCATGAATGGAATCGCCGTAAGGACCGGCCTCACTGCTACCGACAAAACGTTCGGCAGGAGTAAAGGGGTGATGAATATTGGTCGTTGCATAATACAGAAAGAACGGTTCGTCCTTATGTCCCTTAATCCATTCCACGGCCTTATTCTTCAGGGTAGTACCTACTTCACGATCCTTGTAGAGACGATGGGCGGCAACAGCACCCCCGATATCTTTCAAACCGAATTTCTCATCAAACTCGGCAGTCTCAGCACGCTTGCCTTTCACAAAAGGATCATCCGGAGTATATCCGACCACGTGATGGTTTTCCACATATACAAAAGGCGGATGGCTGTTCAGAATGGGTACACCGAAATAATAGTCAAATCCAAGTTCCAGAGGCCCGGGGTAAAGTTTTTTGTTCCAGTCCATGGGCTTCTCGGTCTGAAACCCCAAATGCCACTTTCCGATAATGGCCGTTGCATATCCTGAACGTTTCATCACATCGGCTATGGTGGTCCGGGCAGTATCCACATGTAGCACTTCATTCAAAAAGATAGGTGCCCACATGTCATTACGGCAAGGATATTCACCGGTAATTAGTCCGTAACGTGAAGGGGAAGATACTGCCGATGAAGAGTGGGCATCCAGGAAACTACGCCCTTCCGCGGCCAGACGGTCGATATTCGGAGTCTTCACTTTGGTAGCTCCATAGCATCCTATATCCCCGTAGCCCAAGTCATCGACATTCAGGATGATGACATTTGGATTGGATTTTTCTGCATTGCTGTGTCCCGCATAGGTGCATAGCGGCAGGACACCAAGTCCGATACTTAAAGGAAAAATTTTATTCATATTCATAATAATTAGATTAGTTAATGGTTTCAGCAAGTTTTGCCAGTTCAAGATATTTCTTGTATAGTTTTTCGTAGATGAGGGCTCTTTTCTCATCCGGCCGGTATTCAGCCTCGACTGTCCTGCATCCCATGTGCCTTGTCGCCTCATTGATATCCTTGTACACCCCTGCGGCAACTGCCGCGAACATTGCCGCTCCCAAGGCACAGGTCTGTTCCGAGCGGACTACACGGATAGGCATGTCCAGCACGTCTGCCAGCGTCTGCATCACGAAGGGCGCCTTCTTGCTGATACCTCCGATGGCATTGACCGAATCAATGCGCAACCCCTGGCCTTCATATGCTCTACAATACGGCGGGAACCGAAGGCGGTGCTTCCACCAGCGCACGGAATATTTCCGGGGGCGCTGGTTCCCAGTGTGAGTCCCGCAACGGCACCCTTCACGTTCTGGTCCGCATTGGGGGTACGGCGGCCGTTCATCCAGTCCAGGGCGACAACACCGTCCTCGGAGGGTTCCATGTCCTGGGCCTCACGGGTGAGTTCCACCAGCATGCCGTCCAGAACTTTCTGCCTGGCCTCCCCTCCGGGGATATCTTTCAGTGTCCATGCCAGCATCTTCCTGAACCAGGCGTAGATGTCTCCGAAAGCTGACTGTCCGGCTTCGAAACCGATGAATCCCGGAAGCACCGAACCGTCCACCTGGCCGCAGATTCCCTTGATACAGCGTCCGCCTACCTCGTCTTTGCCGGCAACCATGATGTCGCAGGTGGATGTTCCCATGATACGTGTCAGTATCCCCGGGGCGACGGATGCGCCTACGGCTCCCATATGGGCGTCCAGCGCCCCCACGGCCACGGCGATTCCTTGGGGAAGTCCAAGCCTGTCTGCCCACTCGGGGGTCAGTTCCCCTGCCTTGGTGTCGCTGGTGTGGGTTTCTGTGAACAGATGGGGGAGCATTTCCTTCAAGGCCGGATTAAGTTCTTCGAGAACTTCGCCGGAAGGAAGACCCCAACTGGCATGCCACATTGCTTTATGTCCAGCAGCACAACGGCTACGAAAGATCTGTTCCGGAATAGTGTTACCAGTTACTAATCCAGTCATCCAATCACAGTGTTCTACCCAAGCATAAGCAGCATCCTTTATAGCGACGTTTGTGTTGATAATATGTAAAACCTTTGACCATACCCATTCTGATGAATAAGTACCACCTTCATAAAGTAAATAATCAAGGTTACGTTTATTGATCAGTGCATTGATTTGCTCAGCTTCTCGAACAGCTGTATGATCTTTCCAAAGAATAAACATAGCATCCGGTTCTTCTGCAAACTCGGGACATAAAGCTAATGGCATTCCTGCCTTATCGGTTAAAGCAGGAGTACTACCAGTTGTGTCAAAACATAATCCACAAATAGAAGCAATCTCTTCTTCCTTCAAATCAGATAAAGCTATATGTACAGCCTCTGTCATGGATTCAATATAATCTAATGGATGTTGGCGATAGCGATTGTTGTGTGCATCGCAGTAAAGCCCCGCTTTCCAACGGGGGTAAAAACTTACCCCCGTAGCCATTTCACGGCCAGTATATGTATCCACTACCAGTGCACGACAAGAATCCGTACCAAAATCAAGACCAATAACGTATTTCTTGTTTGATTCCATAATTCAAATCTTTATTTGGTTGCTAATTCTTGTTTTCTTGCAATGAAATATCCATAATAGGCAACCACAGCAAAAGCAACAGCTGGAACTATATAAGCTGTCATAATACTACCACTATGATCAGAGACAATACCCTGAATCTGAGTCAAGACAGCAGCACCAGCAATAGCCATTACCATAAATGAACCTCCAATCTTGGTATCTTCTCCAAGCCCAGTAAGTCCAAAACCATAAATAGTCGGGAACATCAATGACATACAACCGGAAATACCCATCAAGCAATAAACTCCGAAACTACCTTCGCCAAACATTGCACCCAGACAACACATGACAGCCAAGAGCGCAAGTCCTATCAAAAGTTTATAAGCTTTCACATATTTCATCATGGCAGTACATACGAATCTCATTACTACAAAGAGAATAAGTGACATGATATAGTAAGTAGCTGCAGCTTGTTCTGCTGTACGTGGCAGCAAATCATTCAATCCAAGCCATTCACAACAATTATAGAATGCAGCAGCTACCGGTTCTACTCCCCGTAATGCATTTACAACAGCATCTGCAGAAGCTGAATCTCCTAAAGAAGCCAATACACCATCAAAATTCAGCTGTACCATAGCATAACGAATCACGAATGACCATACGGCTATCTGTGCACCAATATTGAAAAATTGTGCTATTACACCCCATACATAATTCTTATTCTTTATAAGACGACGAAGAGTGGCACCAAACTCTATTTTTTCACCTTTTTCACTAAGATTAGGCATTTTGGTAAGTCGAATAGCAAGTAAGAGCACCAACATTACCACTCCAAGAACCACATAGGCAGTAGTGACAGCATTTAACTCTTGCCCCTGAATAGCAGCCAGTTCATTAGCCGGAAGCTGGCTACGTTCCGAAGCTGTCATCATATTCAATTGTGAAAGAATGAAAATCTGGCTGATAACCACTCCCGTGATTGCTCCAAACGGATTAAAAGCCTGAGACAGATTCAAACGGCGTGTCGCGGTACTTTCAGGACCTATTGCCAATACATATGAGTTAGTCGATGTTTCTAATATAGACAATCCGGCAAAAAGAACAAAAATTGCCAATAAATACATAAAGAAACTGAACTCAACATTCAACTCTGAACTGAGCATTGCCGGATAAAACAATAAAGCTCCAAATGCATATAGCCCAAGTCCCAGCATTACACCTGATTTATAAGTGTATTTCTTGATAAACAAGGCTCCAGGAACAGCACAACACCCATATCCCAATAAATAGCACACTACTTGTATCCAAGCTGTTTTTGAATCACTGATACTCATGATTCGCTTAAAGGCTGCAAGCATAGTATCTGTCAGATTATTCGGCACAGCCCAAGCAAAGAAAAGAGTAGTGAGCAGAATGAATGGGAAGAGGATTCCTTTCGGTATTATTTTATTTGATTCCATACGAATTCTCCATTATATAGTTACCCTATTGAAACTTTGTTTTTATTACATTCAAATCTGCTCCAAATAAATCTTGCACGATAGGAGCCAGTTGTTCATCCTTACCCTGTATATGAATCACCTTTTGCGTATGAACCAATGATGCACCTGGAGCCAGCTCCGCACCAGGAGAAGATGTTTCAATTTCATAGAAAGGTCCCATTATAGAACCGTCTTCTACCGGACCGTCATTATAAGAGTTGATTACATCGCCGGCAAACGGATCTTCCTGAGGTCCCCATTGGCCATTTACGTAGACTGAAGGAGTTTCGGGAAGACTACACCACAAGATTGTGAGTACGCCTTTTGATGAATCATAACTTCCGCAAATATCCGTTGCCCGTGAGGCTGGCAATCCCAGTTTGGAACGATAGAGCCCGTCAATCTTGAAATAGATAATACCATTTTCCTTTATCAGCCTATCCGCCGGTATCTTACCGAAATATTCATCATTCACGATTGTTCCTTCCGCATCTTGCTTATAAGGGATGAATACAGTAGTGGTCGGTGTAGGATTAAAACAACCGAGCATCCATACAGATACAAGACCACCCTCTTTTGTCCACGCCTTGTCACCTGTATTGGTAATCTTATTCTCACTCTTGTAAGCTACAATTTTCATATCATTTGTAAGCTGGATATTAAAATCGGTAGCCACTTCACCAGCATCCATCAACGATACAGTACGGTCAATATTCATATCAAAAGTAGTACCGGAAGCATTTGTCAAACGAGTATCTTTCACAAAACGGATACTACTGTTGTCTTGCGACTTTATGTCAAAAGCTTCAGTATCAAGTACCGGAGGAACTATCCAATTATCATAAACCTGCTCTTGTCCTTCCTTAAAATAAAGTGAGAACGGACCACCTTCCGGACCAAGCCAGAAGCGTTCCTCACCTCCTACCGGATTAAATTGAGAACTAACTTTGCCTTCATTTATGAAACGATAATTAATCCAGCCGTAACTATCACCTTCATCGCCGGAAGCAGAAGTAGTCATTACACGGCCTTGCCATGCAGGAATAACCATCACTTTAGAATTCCCATCAGCAGATACCAATTCAGTATATTCAATGCCGTGGTCCTTTAAGAACTGGGCATCATAAGCATAACTTCCCATCTTGATCTCTTTTTGTCCGCCGCATGATACAAGTATTGCAGTTGCACCTACCAGCAGAGTGTTTTTCAGTTTGGTTGATTTCAACATAACGCTTGTTTCCTTTATTTATAGAGAGGTCCATAATTCTTGCAAGCTCTATAGTCACTGCCTTCCATATCCTCGCCAAAAGCGGTCCATGCACTGGGACGGAAAATATCTTCCTCAGAAACATTGTGCATGCATACTGGAATACGAAGCATGGAAGCCAGAGTAATCAAGTCAGCACCGATATGACCATAACTGATAGCGCCATGATTAGCCCCCCAGTTATTCATAACGGTATATACATCACGGAAATACCCCTTACCTGTCAGACGTGGAGCGAAGAAAGTGGAAGGCCATGTACGGTCAGTACGTTCATTGATAGCCTTGAAAACATCCTTATCCAAATTTACTGTCCAGCCTTCGGCAATCTGCAATACCGGACCTTGACCTTTTACGAGATTCAAACGGCACATTGTTACCGGCATTTCACCACGAGTCAGGAACTGGGAAGAATAACCACCGCCACGCATATATTCGCGACTGGCCGGATGCCATTTAGTTGCAGAAAGACAAGCTTCCACTTCTTCTTCCGTAATTTCCCAGAAAGGCTTCATTACCGGTTTATTGTCACGTGTCTGACAACCTGTTCCATCAAGCGTACAAGAGCCGGAGTTGATGAGGTGAATGAAACCGTTTGCCGCCTTACCTTCCAATTTCTTACCCGTTACCCGTTCTATGGCATTCGGACTCCAGTAAGTACGCACATCCGCAAATATCTGTGCAGTATTGGTCAATAGATGATTGAAGAGCATTGAAGTACAATTCAACGTATCATTTTCTGTAGCGAAAGTAAATGCTTCACGGATACCGTTCCAATCAAAAGAAGTATTCAGAATAGCTTCTGAAAAATCACCGTCAGGCTTATAATCCGTCCACTGGCGCTGTCCCTGGAAACCTGCAGCAATCGCATTGTGTCCCATTGACTCTTCCTTGAACCCCATTTCAGCCAATTTGGGATTGCCAATCATCATATCACGGAAAATAAGAGTCATTTTTACCACGTATTCCCAACGGGCATCTTTCTCTTCACGGGAATATACCAGATGTTCCGGATTAAAGTCTGTCCCTTCATTACTCTTGCAATACTTTTCTGTCCATGCCATGGCACGTGCGAACTCTTCATGGTCATAAATACCCAACTGAACACGACGTTCTATTTCACTGGCATCCACATACTCATTACGCATGCCCAAATACTCCTGGAAGAAATCAGGATTAGGAATAGAGCCTGCAATGCCCATAGATACACTACCGATTGAAAGATAGGATTTCCCCTTCATTGTAGCCACAGCTATACCTGCACGGGCAAAGCGCAACAATTTTTCCTGTACATCTTCCGGTATCTCCATATTGGTCACCTCCTGTACATCACGTCCGTAAATGCCAAAAGTAGGCAATCCCTTCTGGGTATGACTTGCCAATGCTGAAGCCAAATAAACCGCACCCGGACGTTCTGTACCATTAAAGCCCCAAATGGCTTTTGGCATTTCTCCGTCCATATCAATAGTTTCGAATCCGTAACACCAGCAAGGAGTTACAGAGAGTACAACACCTACTCCACTATTACGGAACTTCTCAGCCGCCATAGCAGCTTCAGCTACTCCTCCAATAGTTGTATCTGCAATGACGCACTCTACGGAAGTGCCGTCACTATGACGTAAAACAGAAGAATAAAGTTCGGCTACTTTATGGGCCATAGCCATAGTCATATCTTCCAATGACTCACGAATACCTCCACGACGACCATCAATAATAGGTCTGATACCAATTTTCGGCTTTCCACCGATTAATCTTGAATTTCTCATGGTTCAACTGATGTTATTGAGATTAATATAAAAATTAACTAAATCGATTAAGCTATCATGTAAAAAAACAGCTCTCCTAAGGAGCCATTTCAATAAATTCTCCTTCGGCAAGCACAGACTGCACTGTATTACCGTTAATAATGATATCTATCAGTATTTCAAGTGCTTTCTGTACTAAAACATCTATAGGCTGCTGAATATAGGATATAGGGGCGTCAAAAAAGTCAAATACCGGATTACCATCAAAACCCACTAAACCTATTTTACCAATAATTCCCTCTCCCATGTCTTTTATTGTATATAAACAAGCCAATGAAATCATGTTGGTAGCAAAAAGAAAAGCGTCTACACCGCCATCAATCATTTTAGGCAATAAACGATCTGCGGACTTTCTGGGAGCATCCTGCTTCAAAAAGACCACGTTAGCCAAGTTTCTCTTACCTGCTTCATCCATAGCCTTTTTATAACCACGGATACGCTCTTTCATATGGATAAGGTTGACATCATAAGCCACCATACAAGGAGCGTTATAGCCTGCATTCAAAAGATGTTTGGTTGATATATAGGAGGCATTGAAGTTATTCAACGCTACATAACTGACATTAAGTTCAGGAAAATAGCGGTCAAATAGAACGATAGGAATATTATTGTTCACCAATGAAGCAATGGATTTCTCGGAATTATCACAAGGAACAATGATGAGTCCATCTACACCTTTATTAATAAGATTACTGACAACACGATTCATCTTATCCTTATCCTCATCTGAACTTCCAAAAAGTACAGTATATCCTCGTTTGGTTGCTTCATCTTCCAATACACGTGCCAATTGAGAAAAAAATGGGTTGGAAATATCAGAAACCACTAATCCTATTGTTTTTGTTTTGCCACTACGGAGACTTTTGGCCGCAAGATTAGGCTGGTAGTTCATTTCATTGGCAATTTTCAATATGCGTTGGGCAGTCTCTTCTCCCACGCGATACTCTTTCTTCTTCCCATTCAAAACGAACGAAACCAATGCTGTTGAAACGCCTGCAGCTTCAGCAATATCCTTCAGCGATATTTTTTTTAGTGACGACATATATTTGTGTAACGTTTTTGCTATATAATAGTATTATACTTTTAGGTTACCTCTTGAATCAGTAGCACTTATCGTATTATCACGATGCAAATATAAACATAAAAATTAAATCTGCAAATTATTTTGCTAATTCGTTATAACATTTTTATATTTGCAGTACCAAATCATGCTAAAAACGATATGAACTACCATAAACGACACATAAAAATTAATTTTAAACTTTTAAAATCATGAAAACCAAGATTCTATTTACACTTTTATTCTTTGCATGTGGAATACACTACCTTTATGGACAGACTAACCTACAAATAGCTCCGGAAACTTTAGCAACTCCGGAAAAAAATGGAATATGGTTACAACCTGCTCAAAATACAAAAGCACAACCCATTTGGGGATTTGCAAATGGTATCCGAATAGGAATTGCTCCATTAGGAGGTCCACGTGGGCTAATTCGTATCTATACACCTTATTTAGAACATGATGAATTTGTTGTTACCAATTTCATTGCTTTTGAACCAATTGATAAAGCAAAAAATAATAGGGGGCTCTCAGAATTGGAATGGAGTCAACTCGATAATGTTCGTGGGAAGCGTTTTTGGAGTGGGAATACTCCTGAAGCTCCCTCATTCCCAGATCAGTATTATCCAGCTCACGGAGTAATAGCAAAGGAAAATGGAGTTGAAACACTTACTGTGTATTTCTTTTGTGAAACTTTTGATAATGGTGCGGATATCTATGTCCGGACTAAATTCACAGAAGGAAAGCCCTATGAGTTTGAATTGACTACGTATACCACGGAAGAGTCAGATGAGCTAAATCGTTTTATACTCACAGCTACTATGGGAAACAAAGCAAGACTTAGGACATTACATCTCGCAGATGGTAAAACGAAAGAAGCCGGCCAATTATGGCCGAGCTATAAAGATTCTAATTTCACAGAACATAACCATACTCCAGTGGCAGAAATGATAAAAGATAAAAATGGAGGTGTATGGTTTATAGCGTCACCTGATGAGAAAGACCCTACAAAAGCTGTATATGCTGAAGATACACATACACATTGGAAATATACTGGTAAAAAAGCAACGCAATATTGGTATTGTTCCAATCCAAGTAATGAGTTAGAAGGAGTTGTGAATGGTCGTTATACTTATTGGGCAAGTAAATCTCCGATACCTGGTGGTATCGCTTATGAGAACTTTGAACTGACTGAACCATTTCAGTCTGGTCAAAGCTATAATTTTTGGTATCACACCTCTTTCACCGGAAGAATTAATAAAGTATTCTGAATACTGCTAGTATGTATAATTCCAGTAAACTTACATTTGTTGATGTGACTATTAAGAATGGACTTATTCAGAATCCAGATGTTTTGCGCCCAGGTGATATGCTTCTATTCGCAGGTTC
>ENA-OQCB01000436-OQCB01000436.1-human-gut-metagenome-genome-assembly--contig:-NODE-436-length-19594-cov-8.225099_pt1 | contig 19594 bp, 19 predicted proteins | sample MGYA00242493_ERZ504568 | MGnify/ENA primary metagenome ERZ504568 (study PRJEB26092, sample SAMD00036229) | human gut metagenome | host: Homo sapiens | study: EMG produced TPA metagenomics assembly of...
CTTAAGAACAACAAAGCCCTGTTCCCTGATTTAGATAAGCTGCCAAACTGCGAGATTATCCAGTATCTGGGAGATGATGTGGATACCATCTACAATGACATGTGGAAGGAAATTAAATCCGAGTAAAGTACACCGCTTTAACCTAAATAAGGCCACAACATAAGAGGGGGCTGTTGCACTGAAAAAACAGGAAATTTTCAGTGTAATAGTCCTTTTTCCATTTCTTCAGCTTTAATTAAGCACCTAAATGGGGGGTGGGCTGCTTTTTGTCATTTATTTTTGAGCACACTTTATCGGACCCTGCCATGGGCAGCGTCTTGTCGGTTTTAAACGGGCTAATTTTACGCCTCCTTCTTCATCGGGAACAAGTGTCCCTGTCCGCCCAGATTGGATTTAAGTTTTCTACAAAAAAACTGCACTTTGAACGCTATTGAAAGGTTATGGGATACGGATAGCTCCATACGCCGAATTCCTTCTCTACCGTCAGATAGTGAGCCTAAACCAAAGCAAAAACTACAATAAAAACCGCATTTCGTGCATAAACTGTTGAAAATATACAAAAACTAGTGTAAAATCAAGTTTAACTAAGTGTTTATGTACAAAAAACTAAAGAAGAGGGGATGTTTTGCGAGAAAACGGAAAAGATGTAGATAATTAGCAGGAAGGGCTGCCAGTCTTTTATTGGTAACTACTTTGATGGTGCCGCTGATAGCCTATGGGGCGGAGGCCATTCATAACAGGCCACGTTATGTGTCTTTTGCCAGGCCGACGGCTCTTACCCTGAACGAAGCAGGTATTAGTGACCTGGGAAATTCCGGGAGTGGTGATGGGGCTGGCAATGACAGCGGCTCCGATACCAGCAATGATTCAGGTAGCAGTAGCTCTAATTCTGATAGCAACGGTTCTGGCAGTGATGGATCAGAGTCAGGAGGAGGTTCTGAATCCGGCGGAGGCTCCGAGTCAGGGGGCGGTTCGGAGTCCGGCGGAGGTTCCGAAAACGGCAATGGCTCCGAGTCCGGCGGAGGTTCCGAAAACGGCGATGGTTCGGAGTCCGGCGGTGATTCCGAAACCGGAAAAGAAGAGGAGCCCGGTGGTGCAGATAAAGAGACTGGAAGCAATACAGATGAAAGTAAGGACGAAACCAAGGAATCTACAGAAGAAACCGAAGAATCCAAAAAAGCGGATGAGAACGGCAGCCATAGCGGCGGAGCAGGCGGTAATCGACCTGCCGGACCTGATGTTCCAGAAAGTACAGAAGCAGAGCTGGAAACCTTACCTGCCGAGGTTCTTTCGAAGCCAGAGGATGAAAAGGAGGCCAGAGAACCAGAAGACTTTTATGACGACCTGATTGAAGAACCGGAAGGAGAGCTGGTCCAGTTTAATGACCGTTACCGTACCTACCAGACCGGCGATGGGGAATACATAACCGTTGTTGGTGGATATTCCGGACTGTATCAGGATAAAAGCGGAGAGGCCCTTGAGGCCAACAACATGCTGACCGAGGCTGATGTGGAGGATGAGGAAATATCCGTGGCCACAGGTTCCAACGCCAGGAGAATGAGAAGCATGGTATCAGCCGGGACTACCTGCCGGAACGAGAATGGACCGATGACCGTGCTCTTACCGGAAAAGATGAGCGGCGGGCGCGGGTATACCATCACAAAAGGCGGTGATTCCCTTGAAATAATACCGGAGGGTGGGGATTATACCTTAAGCTGTGTGGGGGATAATGCAATCCGCTATAGCGATGTGTATGAGAACGTGGATGTCCAGTATACCATCCTGAATGGCACTGTGAAGGAGGATATCATCCTGCTGGAGAAGCAGGAAAAGGACAGTTTTTCTTACAAGCTTAAGTCCGGAAGCCTTAAATTCAAGAAAGAAGGTAATCCGGTTATCGCCTATCACGCAGCGCCAGCGATCCTCTGTTCCGTTTGACGGCTCCTATGATGGTCGATGCGGCAGGGTGCGCTACTGATAAGGTGAAGCTGTCCTATGATTCATCCTCTAAGACAGTCACCATCAAACCGGACCGCAAATGGCTGGAAAGTGAGGCGAGGGAATACCCGGTCCGCATTGACCCGGAAACCACCCTTGTAACACCATCCCAGAAGGTATCCTATGATTACGATGTCCTCAACAGCCTGGGGGAGAAAGCCTATGAGGACGGGGAGGGCAATGCCGTAAATGAAGGTGTGGTTTATGGCTATGATGTCCTGGGCCGGCGTGTCTCCATGATGGACCGAAGCGGTGACAGCAGTTATGAATATGACGGGCTTGGACGGATTACCAAGGTGACCACCGGCTCCGGTGAGGTCACCACCTATGCCTATGACGGATGTGACCAGCTGGAGAGCATCACCTATCCGGATGGGAAGAGTGTCCGTTATGAATACGATAAGAATGACAACCTGACAAAGGTGACAGACCGAACCGGCGCCGTCACCACCTATGTATATGATGCCATCAACCGTGTGACGGAAATCCACCGCCCGAATGGGGTGAATACCTACAACACCTACAATGCCAGGGACCAGATTGTATCCATGGTCAACCGGTGCGATGAATGCGGATGGATTGTCAGCCGGTATGATTACACCTATGATGACCGCGGGTTCATCGTGGCGGAGGACGCGGTTGAAAGCCTGTATGCGTATGCCTGGGATGACAAGCATGACGGGAAGCATGAGAGCTGGCACGATGACCTGTTCCCGCACGGCAACAAGCATATCAACAAACATGACAAGGACGGTATCTACAACTTCCAGATCATAGAGACGAAACGTGCCTTCACATACGATGATGACGGCAGGCTCCTGACCGCAGCCGAGAATGAGGACCGCCAGGGCCGGTATGACTATGTGTTCAAATATGACGACATGGGAAACCGTATCTTCTACAGCAAGGCGCGGAACGGAAGCGTGCAGGAAAGCGCGGAGTACACCTACAATGCATCGAACCAGATGGTGAAGGTCCGGGAATACGACGGGAAGCATTACAGGAACGTGGAATACACCTATGATACCGATGGAAACCGGATCCTGGAAGAGGAGGTCAAGCCGGATGGGAACCGCAAGGTGGAGAAGAGCTATGAGTACAGCGTGGAGAACCGTCTTAAGGCAGTGCGCGATGCCCACGACCTGCTGGTGGCTATGGCCTATGACGGCGACGGGAACCGCATATTCCAGCTGAACTACAACCTGCATACCGATGATGACTGGAAGGGGAATTCCGGAAATGGGAACGGAAACAATAAGGACAACACCGGAAGCGGCAACAACGGCAATGGAAACGGCAATAAGAAGAGCGCCGCGGCAGCCATCGCAGAATTCTTTACCGGTGAAGAGCCGGAAGCGGGGAAACTCGGTGCCGGCGTAAGCCAGGCATTGGCTGAGCGTCTCTTCAGTGAAGAAATCCTTGGAGGCCTGGCGGAAGGTTTAGGAATCCCGGAGGAGACTGTAACAGCCCAGGAGGAGACAGGAACAGACAGCAGTGATACGGCCAACGCTGACTATGGGCAAACCATGACTGCGACACCAGGCAATGCAGCCCCGGGTGCCGTAAGCCCAGGCAATGCGGCAGCCAGCTATGCCGGAAAGAATGATAACGGCAATAACGGGAACGGCGGCAACGTGAACCATTGTGGCTGGGGGAACGGAAACAATGGAAACGGAAACGGCAACAGCGGAAACGAAAACGGCAACAGCGGAAATGGAAACGGCAACAGCAGCACCGGAGGAACCAATGACAATAACGGAAATGCCAGCGGAAACACCAATAATACAGGCGGGAGCCAGAATCAGAGCGGCATCCTGTTCCCGGTGGCGGGCGAGGTATCCGAGCTGGAGCAGGAACTGATTGACATGATTAAGACCACCGGGAAACAGAAGAATTATGAGCTGGTGGAGCATGTCAATGATGTGAACCGCGACCATGTGGAAGTGTTGATGGAGCTGAATATCAATGGTATAATGGATACAGCGTACAGCTACGGGAATGAACGCCTGACCAATGAGCGCTTTACCGGCTGGACCGGCTACTATACCTATGACCCAAGAGGCAGTGTGACAGGTGTGACAGGAAGCGATGGCTATATCTGGCAGTCCTACCGGTATAATGCCTATGGCGACATTACATTTGGAAAGCCGCAGTATAACAATGTATACAGCTACAATGCAGAGAGCTTTAACCCCAATATAGATGCCCAGTATCTGCGGTCAAGGTATTACAGTGTCAAGACGGCCGGATTCATCAGTGAGGACAGCTATCTGGGGAATATCACAGACCCGCTGACCCTGAACCGGTATAATTATGTGAAGAGCAGCCCATTGAATTATGTGGACCCAAGCGGGAATTGGCCGGGCACCTATTATGGGTTCCAGGTGGAACGCAAGACCGTACTGGCCCGGATGCAGGAAATGGGCATACAGGCCATTTACCCCCGGCAGAGTACCAGCCGCAGGGACCCGTCCCATAAAGTTTATCCGCACCTTTTAAAGGACGTTTCAGCCGCCTATCCGGACCATGTTTGGAGCATTGATATTACGTATATCCCCATTCAGAAAAGCTGGCTGTACCTGACGGCGATTATTGACTGGTATTCCCGGTATGTGCTGGCCTGGGAAATCAATGATACATTGGAAATCCCGTTTGTGCTGGACGCGTGCCGCAGGGCGCTTGAGCGCTCCCAGCCCGTCATTATGAACAACGATCAGGGAAGCCACTTCACAAGCCCGAAATACACCCGTTTATTCCAGGAGACCGGCTGTCTGATCAGTATGGACCACCGTGGCCGGGCCTATGACAACATCTTTATTGAGCGTTTCTGGAGGAGTCTGAAATATGAGGACATCTACTTGAAGGATTACCAATATCCACGGGAGGCAAGGAAGGGGATATACCAGTATCTGGAATACTATAACAATGAAAGGCTCCATCAAAGCCTTGGCTACCGTACCCCGGCCAGCCTTTATTATGGTAGTAAATAGATTCCTTTCCTTCCAGAATTTTACTTGAGGTTGTGCCACGTATCAAAGGGGCAAAGCACCACTGCGTGGCAGGCCCTTGACACGCGTCCCACCCTCAAGTCCTGTGTCATCAAGGAAAGAAATAACGTGGACTGTTCCAGATATTTCCAGGAACATACGTTTATCACCTAACGATAAACTTGCTTAAAAATTGTCTTGACAAGATGGGCCACTTTATACTCTGTACCGCTTCCTGAACATCGTGAAAACAAACTGGCAGCGTTTTACTGCGCTCTTGTCTTCGAGGATCATCAATGTTTTCATGAAGCCGCTCACGGACGAAAAGCGGAAGGACGTCTTCATTATAGATGACAGCCTGTTTGACCGCTCCCACTCCAAAAAGGCAGAGCTCCTGGCGAAAGTGTTCGACCACTATTCCATGAAGTTCAAAAAGGATTCCGCCTCCTTACCTTGGGCTGGTCAGATGGAATTCTTTTGTCCCTGTCAATTACTGCCTGCTCTCTGCGGCAGAAGACAAAAACCTGCTCTGCGGTGCCAAAAGCTTTGGCGGCCGTTCCGTTGCCGGAAGACGCCGCAGCCACGCCGGAAAGCGACAGATGTCATGCTGGAACTGATAGCGACTGCACATGCTGCTGGGCTTTCCCTGATGTTCTCTGGCTGTCAGACCATCTGTTCGTAGCTGTCACTTTTCTGGTACATCGGAACACTCTTTCTCTGGGCGTAGGAAAGCGCTGTGTTTACATCCTTGGCCGCACAGCCCTTCTCTAAGAGCCATACCGCCAGAGAACGTCCATATCCATATGCATTTTCCAATCCATACACCACTGTTTACTCTTCTGGTACAAAGCGGCTGACTTTCCTCAGCTTATGGAACTCTGACGGTCTGTTGTCAAATTTAACGCTGCGGCCAGAAAAAAGCGGGCACAACTGATAAATTTTGCGGCAAATTCAAAAACCTCGTTTTCCTTATTCTGATTATGTGGTATACTTGACATGGCATGAATCTCCTTACTGTGTGATTGTTTTTGGCAATTCAATTATACCATGCAAGCCGGGTTTGTGCCTTTTTAAGTGCTAACGTATTGAATTTCCAAGGTTCATCACACCAAATGGTGTGGGAAGTTTGAGTAAATAATCAGAAGTAATATGTATCCTGGTTAGCGGAAATATTCATATATCACAAAAAGCTGTAAAAATTCACGTTGAATTTTACAGCTTTTTGTGTATAATATAAGTAGCAGAAACAATGTGAAATCAAGGAAGGAGCTGAAAGAATATGGCAAATATTTTACCAGTATCTGATTTGAGAAATTATAACGAAGTCCTGAAAAACTGTCACAAAGGAGAACCGGTATATCTGACTAAGAATGGCAGAGGACGATTTGTAGTCATGGATATTGAAGATTATGAGCGTGATCGTGCAGAAAAGAAGCTTCTCGTGAAGCTTCAGGAAGCCGAAGAAGCAGTGAAGGACGGCGAAGGCTGGCTTGATCTGGACGAACTGAAAGCACTTGTGGGGGAATAAGATGTTAAAATTGCGGATCAATCCGATTGTTGCAAAGGATCTGAAGAATATCCGGGATTATATTGCTGAAGATAATGAAGAATACGCCGCAAAGACCATAAAGGAAATTTATGGTAAATTTGAGAATCTCCAGATGTTTCCGGGAATGGGTTCAGATCTTTCCAAACGAGTCAGCTTTCGGACAGATTATAAATATGCGGTATGGGAAGATTATGTGATTATCTGCAAGGTAAGTAACGAGTATGTAGAACTTTATCGTGTCATCAACCGGTATCAGGATATTACGAGAATCTTTAATTGATAACAGAGATTTGATAACAAATTGATAACACCGTTCAGTACAGCCTGTGGACTTAGGACAGTGGAACACATATTAGAAGTTTTACTACAAGTAAAGTATACTCAAGACAGATGCATACGACGATCGCGAGGTTCCGCACCCTGCACTTTGCTCCCTGCGCGGAGCAGGTCATGGCAGGGGCGCCAGAATTCTTATATAAGTCAGGGGAAATATCGGGGGAAGCGGTCTTCATAGGATGGGACAAAAATAGAGGCGAACGCCAACAAATACACATTTGTATGGGCCCACCCCCTCTTTTATGTCAGGCTAGAGTGTGTGTTATTTCTTTCGCTGAATCGCTTGTTTGGCCGCCGCGGCAATATGCTCTGGCGTCAAACCAAATGATTCCAGCAGTTCTTTTGGAGCACCCGAATGACCAAATTTATCTTCCACACCGATAAACTCAATAGGAACAGGTTCCGTTCCAACTATTACTTCCGAAACAGAACCGCCCAGGCCTCCTATCACATTATGCTCTTCTGCTGTCACGATAGCCCCTGTCTCTTTTGCCGCCTTAATGATAATATCCCTGTCAATCGGCTTAATTGTATGCATATCAATTACACGGGCATTTATGCCTTCCGCTTCCAGAATCTTCTCTGCCTTCAATGATTCCTGAACCATCAGGCCACAAGCAATAATTGTTACATCCGTACCGTCAACCAACTGTACCCCTTTACCAATCTCAAATTTATAATTCTCAAAATTGTCCGTTACGCAATCCAGGGCGCAGCGGCCGGTTCTCAAATAACATGGCCCTTCATATTCCAAAACCGCCTTTGTTGCCAAACGTGTCTCATGAGAATCACAGGGCACAATTACTGTCATCTTTGGAATCGTACGCATCAAACTGATATCTTCGATGCACTGGTGGCTGGCTCCGTCCTCACCTACGGTCAAGCCGGCATGGCTTCCTATTATTTTCACATTTAATCCTGGATATGCCACACTGTTACGGATTTGGTCATAGGTACGCCCCGCTGCGAACACCGCAAAGGTATGTACCAGAGAAACAGCCCCACAGGTAGCAAAACCCGCCGCTATATCAACCATATTTGCTTCCGCAATACCGATATTAAAAAAACGTTCCGGATATTTCTCCGAAAAATACTGAGTCATTGTACAACTCTTCAAATCCGCATCAAAGACATAAACATTATCTCTATCACCAAATTCTTCCAATGCGAGGCCATATGCTACTCTAGTAGAAATATTTTCGCCCATTTTATCAGTCCTCCAATTCTGCAATTCTTTCGTCAAGTTCTGCATATGCTGTTTTAAATTCTTCCTCCGTGGGTTTTCCTCCGTGGAAGCGAACCTGGTTTTCAAATATGGACACTCCTTTTCCCTTAACGGTATCTGCAACAATTACCGTTGGCTTCCCACTTGTTGAAGATGCCAATTCAATCACATTATGTATCTGTTCGATATCACTTCCGTCTATTTCCATTACATTCCACCCGAAGGCTCTGAACTTCTCTCCAATTGGATAGGGTGACATGACCTCTTCAAGGGAGCCATCCAATTGCAATTTATTATTATCAACAAATGCGATTAAATTATCCGCCCTGTAAAATCCAGCCGCCATGGCCGCTTCCCAGATCTGGCCTTCCTGAATTTCACCGTCTCCCATAATACAGAATACGCGATATCCCAGTTTTCTGCTTTGTCCATACATAGCCATGCCAAGTGCAACTGACAATCCCTGTCCCAACGATCCCCCTGACATATCAACCCCTGGAACATGGATTTCCACATGTCCTGAAAGGTCACTGTCAATTTTCCTAAAAGTTGCAAGATGTTCTGGTTTAAAAAAAACCCTTCATCGCCAGAGCCGTATACAAGGAGGGGGAGCAATGTCCTTTAGATAACACCAAGCGGTCACGGTCTATCTTCTTTGGCTCATTTACATCTACATTCATCTCATCAAAATACAGAACCGATAAAATCTCCGCTATGGAGAATGATCCTCCTATATGTCCTGAGCCCGCGGCTTCAATGGTCTGTAATGCAAGTTTACGCATTTTATAAGCCTGCAGTTCTAATTGTCTTTTTAATTTACCGTCCATTACTACAAAATCCTCCTGAAATATTAATTAACAGTACTTATTTGGATGCATTCTGTTTTTTCTGTTTTAGGATATCAAAATAAACAGCGGCAATGATAATCATGCCCTTTAGGACAAATTGCCAATATGAATTTACATGCATCAAATTAAGACCATTGGAAATCACGCCAATGATTAAAACTCCAATCATCAAACCACCAACTGTACCGGTACCGCCAAAGAAGGACGTTCCTCCGAGTACTGCCGCCGCAATAGCATCTGTCTCATACCCTTCTCCGGTCGAAGGCTGACCAGAGGAGAGCCTGGCCGCCAGGACAACTCCACAGAAGCCTGCAATCGTTCCGCTAATTGTCCATACCAGAATTTTTATCTTTTTGACATCAATTCCGGAAAAACGGGCAGATAATTCATTTCCACCAACCGCGTAGATATGCCGCCCGGTTCTTAATTTGTTTAGCAAGAAATAATCCATAATCAGGAATATTATCATATAGATAACCGGATATGGAACCACTCCCAGAGAACCCGTCCCAAACGCGCTAAAATTCGTATTCTTCGTAGTTACCGGAGAACCATTTGCAATCAGATATGCGGCTCCCCTGCATACAGACTGCATTGCCAGTGTCACCACAAAAGGATGGATTCCTGTATATGTAATGATGACGCCATTTATCAAGCCTACAAATGTCCCCACCAGGATTCCAACAGCAATACCCATGGGTATGGGGAGTCCAAAGCTTTCAAAGGTCATAACGCACATGACTCCACTAAGGGCAGCCAAGGCTCCTCCTGTCAGATCAATACCAGCCAATATAATAGCAAGCTGTACTCCAATCGCTAGATAACAGTTAGTAGCGCAAGTTCTCAATAAATTCACCATATTGGTTTTAGTTAAGAAATTATTTCCAAAAATTGCAAAAAGCGTGCCCATGGCAAATAAAGCAATAAGGATACCGCAGTTTAGCCTGAAATAGTTACGTGTTGCGCGAACCATAGCACTATAAGATCTTCTATTCATTTTTGTTCACCCCCATTGCGTATGTTAAAATCATCTCCTGAGAAATACCATCTTGGTGTGCCAGCTCTCCTGTAATCCGCCCTTCATGCATTATCACTACACGGTCACTCATATTCATAACCTCAGGCATTTCGGAAGAAATCAATATAATTGCCAATCCTTCCTTTGCCAGGTTATTAATGATAGTATATATCTCAGCTTTAGCCCCCACATCAATACCACGTGTAGGTTCATCCAGAATCAGCACCTCCGGATCCGTTGCCAACCACTTTGCAAGCAACACCTTTTGCTGATTGCCTCCTGACAAAGTTGAACAATTTATATTAGGGGACGGTGCCTTTATTTTCAGTGCATCTATACCCTGTTCAACAATCCCTGCTTCCTTATCAGCATCTACCCGCATCCCTCTCATGAATCGGTCCAGAACAGGAAGGGATATATTAAATGCAATTGTATTCTTTAATAACAGCCCCTCTGTTTTACGGCTCTCTGGAACGAGGGCAACACCTCTTTTTTGCATAAACATTGGGTCTGGCCTTTTTACCAATTCGCCTTTCAGATATATCTCTCCTGAATCCAAAGGATCCAGTCCCATAACAGCTTTCATCAATTCCGACCGGCCAGCACCTACCAGACCGTAAAAACCCAGTATCTCTCCTTTTCGCACGGAAAAACTGCAATTTATGGCTCTTTTTCCTGCACATATATTTCTAGCTTCTAACACAACCTGTCCCAGCTCATTAAATGTCCTTACATAATAATTTCCCAAGTCCCGTCCAACCATAAGGGATATAAGCTGCGCCTCTGTACATTTTTTAGATTGGAGTTCACCCATAAATTCTCCGTCACGCATGATCGTAACCGCATCACACAACTGAAACACTTCTGCCATTTTATGCGTAATGAACACAATCCCCATACCCTGCTTTTTTAAATCGCCGACAGTCTTAAAAAGTATGTCCACTTCCTTTTCTGAAAGCGAGGATGTTGGCTCATCCAAGATGAGTATCTTTGCATTTAAGGAAAACGACTTTGCTATTTCTACCATCTGCTGCTGTCCTATTGAAAGTTTTCCGACATTTTCATTAGGATCCACTTCAAGGCCAACTCGTTCCAATAAGGGTCTTGCGGCCTCTGCCATCTTATCTTTATTTACCATTCCAAAAGAATTCCTCATTTCACGGCCCAGAAAGATATTTTCTGCAATTGTAAGATACGGTTCTAGCGCAAGTTCCTGATGGATAAATGCCACCCCCATATTCTGGGAGTCGTGGACTGAGTGGATACTGACCATCTTTCCTTCGATATATATGTCGCCCGAATCCGCTGTAAATACGCCTCCCAGCACATTCATGAGCGTAGACTTTCCCGCACCGTTCTCACCCATAAGCCCCATGACCTCGCCTTCATGTACGGTAATCGCCGCATTATTGAGCGCACGTACACCCGGAAAAGTCTTTACTATATTTTCCATGCGTAAAAGCTCTTTTTTCATCTTCTATGCTCCTTACCTTGTTACCCCTTGACAATTCGAAAGGGGAAAACCCCCATAGGTCTTCCCCTTTCGAGAGCACTCTTCATGCAAACTGGTTGGGACTTACTGCCAATCTGAAATATCAAAATCACCAATATTATCTGCCGTAATCAGTTCAACCGGAACAATTATTTCACTTTCCACAGTCTCGCCAGCCAAGTAGGAGAGCGCTACATCTACCGCACTAGCTCCAACAACAGACGGCTGTTGAGCAGCAGAACCGGTTGCAGAACCATTTGCCACATAACTCATAAAATCCGGATTCCCGTCAACACCATATATTACAATATCAGGCCTATTGGACGCTGCGCACGCTTGTACACAGCCCAGCGCAGCCATATCGTTGATGCAAAAGAAGCCAGCAAGCCCGCTGTCGGCTGTAATTGCGTCTTCAGCAACCGGCAGTGTCGTTGCAGTATCTCCTGAAGTATCAGAAGTCCCTATAATATTAAAATAATCGCCAATGGTATCTCTAAATCCCTGCTCGCGCTGCACACACGCAGTTCCCGAAGGCTGATTCATAATATAAATTTTAGATCCCTCTTCCAGCTTTTCCATCATATTTTTTGCACATTCAACACCCGCCGCATAGTTATCAGAAGCAATCACCGATACCACTAAATCTGTGCGTTCTGCAGCGGTATCCACATTAACAACCGGAATGTTGGCATCCGCACACGCCAAAAGCGCTTCTGTACATGCAGTACAATCCATAGGCGCCATAATGATTGCATCCACTTCCTGGTTAATCAAGTCATAAATGTAATTATTCATGGTTGCCTGATCGCTTTCAGCATCTACTGTAACCAACTGTCTGCCCGGATCCATTCCCTTATCAGTCATGGCATCCTTGATACCCCCCATCATAGCTGTCCAAAATGGATTATTCATCGTTGTTGGGACATACGCAATCGTTATATCTGATACAACTTTATCCGACTTTGCTTCCGTTGATACAGCCTTCTCGGCTCCTGATGACGTTTCCTCTTTTTCAGAAGACACTTCCACAGTCTTTGTTGGTTCACCGCTTCCCGCATCTGTGCCGGAACTTCCGCATCCAGCTAAGCTTGCAGCCATTGCCACTGCCATCATAATGCTCAGTACACCCTTCTTTTTCATATCATCTTCTCCTTTTTAACATGTTTTATATCTTTTTATCTTTTCCCGCGCGTAAAAAAGACAAATAGTATCCTGTCAGCATAATGCCTGCCGAATCCTTTCCAGTAATAGGTTGTTTTTAAACAGCTTCTCCAGCGCAATATAATACCCTCCCAGCAAAATCGTATCCTCCTTCAGCTTTGTGCATCTTATGGAAACATTTTCCACTATAGATGGATGGACGAACTGACTGACTGACCGCTGTACCTTCTCGAGGAATTCCGGCAAATCTGGATAATCCGCTCCCAATATGACACAGTCCGGGTTGATAATATAAACAATACTGGCAATTCCATATCCAAGCATCCACGCCATCTTATCAATTGCATAAACCGCCAGCGGGTCACCATTTTTATAAGCATCTAATATTTCCCAATAGGAGCTTTTTTCGGTTAATGGACTTTCCGGAAATTCATAAAGACGTTCCAACATATACCGCACTGCGCTTTCTGTGCCCGCACAGTATTCATAGGTACCCTGTATCCCATTCTGCGCATGCTTTCCGTTATAATTGATACCCATATGTCCGATTTCTCCGGCGATTCCCAACTGTCCCTCTACAATTTTTCCATTTATTATAATTCCTGCCCCGATGCCAAATCCCACGGAGCCCAGAGCAACTAAACTGACATGCCTGTCTGTCTGGCGTTCTTCGGCACATTTCCACTCAGCATAGGCTAATAATTTTGCATCGTGTTCAGATATAATAGGGCGGCCAAAAGTCTCCTCCAGTTCTTTATGTATATTGACCCAGCTTAACTGCTCAAATCCCGATACAAGGAATTCTTCCCGGTCTACATCTTTATCTTTACGGATATATGGTCCTGGTAATCCCAGACAAATTTCTATCACACGGTCTTTACCATACTGTTCTATCAGATTTTTTCCCGTCTCTTTCAGCCTTCTTATTATTTCATAAATATCTCTTTTTTCCAAAAATTCAAATCGTATATGATTAATCATATGTCCGTCAACGGAATACACGCTAACTCGGTAATCCTTCCGATTAATACTAATCGACATAATGTAAATTCCGTCCAGTTTAAGGCAAATCAATTCACCACGTCTCCCCGAAGCGCTTTCTCCATCCACAGCAATAATACCCAAATCTAAAAATTCATTTATGATATTGGTTATAGTTGCCTTCTGAAGTCCAATCCGCGCCGAAAGGTCTGTCCTTGTCATACTTCCATTTTCCAGAAGGGTTTTAAGGACAAGAGTACGGTTTGTCTTCTGCATTTCATTACTATTCATTCCATACTTCATAATCAGCCATATCCTCCTCTCTATTTATGTTCATTATTTTAATATATAACTAAAAGCTTTGGCAATATAGTTTATTTAATTAACTTAAATATCTTTCCTTTTGTATATATTACATTATTATTTTCTATTTGTCAACATATGTTTGACTGTTTTTTATATTATAGTGTTCATTTAATTAACTATACATTCTTAATATACTTAAAGCCCCTGCTTTTGCGACCGAACTCACAGCAGGGCTGAAGCTCTTTCATTATCGTAGCCTGAATACAGGAAAAGGCAGGAGAAAATCTATGCTCCTGCCAGTACATATCTATTTTTATCCCTATCCGGTTTAACACATCACGGATACTCTTACAAAAAATCGCTATAACTATGGAACAAAAAAGAACTTCACAAACAGTAAAAACGAGATGTATTCCTCATATTATACACCTCGTTTTATTCCTAGTACATTATTCAAGACAGCTTTTAACCTGAGACCCTGCAGACACTAAACCCCTTTCCCAGCCTTCTCATGGCTTCCATGACACATAGAGGAACCCGCGCAGCCTCCGCATCCTCCCGCACATCCTCCGCATCCCTTGCCTGACTTCTTATCCTTTATCATGACACGGACGATTGCCCCTGTGAGCAGGACCAATATGACCAGAATGATTAATGTCGAAAGATTCATTTGTATCTTCTCCTCCTTCCTGTTTATGCCTGGACAGACACCGGTTCTGACCCTTTCCCAATCTTTTTACAGGCGCTCTTATAAGCGCTCTTACAGGTTAGCTTTTTCTAACTTCATTCTCAGATTAGCACTTTCTAACTCTCTTGTCAATCGTTTTTTTATATGTTACACTTAGAACTATCATACTAAATAAACGGGGGTATTTACAGACTTGAAAATACAGGAATCAGCAGAGAATTATCTGGAAACCATACTCATGCTGGCCAGGGAAAAGCCCTATGTCCGCTCCATCGACATTGCCAATGAACTTGGATTCTCCAAGCCCAGTGTCAGCGTGGCTATGAAGAATCTCCGCCAGAACGGATATGTCCAGATGGACGATCAGGGGCATATCACGCTGACGCCTTCCGGACAGGCCATTGCGGACACCATGTATGAACGCCATACGCTGCTGTCCAACTGGCTGATTTACCTGGGTGTGGACCCCAGGACAGCTGCTGAGGATGCCTGCCGCATGGAACACACCCTGAGCGCTGAAAGCTTTGATGCCATCAAGCGCCACATCACCCACGGCCATGAACTGCCGGATTAGGAGGAAGCCTATGCTCAAAGACCTTGTGAAACAATGCCGCTCTTACAGAAGATTTTATCAGGATACCGCCATCCCATACAATGAACTGGCTGATATGGTGGATACGGCCCGTCTGGCCGCTTCTGCCTCCAATGCCCAGGCCCTCAAATTCAAGATTCTGTGCACACCGGAGGAATGCGCCGATATCTTCCCGTATATTGCCTGGGCGGGCGCCCTGAAGGATTGGGACGGACCAGAGGAGGGCGAGAGACCCTCCGCCTACATCGTCATTGCCTGTGACCTGGCTATCGGAAAAAACAAGCAGTGGGATGACGGAATCACGGCCCAGACCATCATGCTGGCTGCCGCGGAAAAGGGATACGGCGGATGTATGATTGGCAGCTGCATGCGGTCAGAGATCGGCCGGCTCCTGGGACTTGATCCGGAGCATTACAGCATAGACCTGGTGCTGGCCCTTGGAAAGCCCAGGGAAAAAGTAGTCCTGGTGTCGGTAAAGGAAGATGGGTCCACTGCGTACTACCGCGACGGGAATCAGGTTCACTATGTTCCCAAACGCAGCCTGGAGGACATCCTTCTGTGAGGTTCCTATCATGATTTGGTTTTCAGCACTGCGGCATTATATTCTGCCATGAATAAAACAAAGCGCATCGGGCGGACATGTATTTTACATGTACCCGATACGCTTTTTTTATATTTCCGGAAGGTAACTATTTCTTCGCTGCCAAAAGGCTTTACGCTTATTACAGTGACAGGGCTCTCATTGCGTTTAGTATGGCAATGACCGACACGCCCACATCCGCGAACACTGCCTCCCACATATTGGCCGCACCCGCGGCGCCCATTAAGAGCACCACTGCCTTGACCCCCAGCGCAAAGGCGATGTTCTGCTTTACAATGGACATGGTCTTTCGCGATATGCGGACCACATCCGCGATTCTGGCAGGGTTGTCGTCCATAAGCACAATATCCGCTGCCTCGATGGCTGCATCTGAGCCCATGCTTCCCATGGCAATTCCCACGTCCGCCCTGGAGAGAACAGGCGCATCATTGATTCCGTCTCCCACAAAGGCCAGCCTGTGCTTTCCTGTCTGCCGTGACAGCAGCTCCTCAACCTTTGCCACCTTGTCTCCCGGAAGGAGCTCCGCGTGGACCTCATCCAGTCCCAGCCTGGCCGCCACTGCTTCTCCTACCTCTTTCTTGTCGCCGGTGAGCATGATTGTCCTTCTGACACCCACCTTTTTTAGGTTCCTGATTGCCTCAAATGCCTCATCCTTGATTGAATCCGATATGACGATATATCCGCAGTACACGCCGTCCAGAGCAACATACACAACCGTGCCCATGCTGGTGCATTCCTGATACTGCACATTCATTTCTTTCATCAGCTTGCTGTTGCCGGCCAGTACGGTATGACCGTCAATCTCCGCCCGCACTCCATGGCCGGATATCTCCCTGGCATTGCTGACACGGTTCAGGTCCATGGTATCTCCCCACGCATCCTTGATGGAGCGTGAGATGGGGTGGTCTGAATAACTTTCCGCCAGTGCCGCCAGTTCCAGCAGGGAACGCTTTTTCTCATCGGAAGGCTGGCTGGCCGCCCACACCCTGGTCCGCGGCACCTCAGACGCCTCCGGGACAGGGCTGCCGGCCACTGCGTGAATCTCAGTCACCTTGAATTCTCCCTTGGTCAGCGTACCTGTCTTGTCAAAGACAATGGTGTCCATCTCAGACAGAGCCTCCAGATAGTTGCTTCCCTTGATGAGCACACCCTTTTTTGGAAGCAGCGCCGATGCCTGAGAAGAAGCTCATAGGCACGGAAATCACCAGGGCGCACGGGCAGGAGATGACCAGAAAGGTGCAGGCCCTTCTGACGCCCTCGGACCAGGTCCGGCCAAAGAACAGGGGCGGAATCACAGCCAGGAGCACGGCTCCCATCACCACCAGGGGGGTATAATATCTGGCTAAACCGGGTGATGAAGTTTTCCACATGGGCTTTTTTGCTGCGGCATTCTCCACCAGCTCCAGAATCTTTGCCACGGTGGAATCATCAAACTCCTTTGCGACCTGCACCCGCAGAAGGCCGCTACCGTTGACACAGCCGCTGATGATGTCGTCTCCCTCCGCTACCTTACGGGGCACGGACTCACCGGTCAGCGCTGAGGTATCCACCATGGAGTCCCCAACACGACTTTGCCGTCAAGAGGAATTCTCTCCCCGGACTTGACCACGATGATATCTCCCACCTGTACGTCGTCCGGGTCCACCTGCTTTAACTGCCCATCCTCCTCTATGTTGGCATATTCCGGACAGATATCCATAAGCTCCGTGATGGACTGCCTGGAACGGTTCACCGCGTAGCTCTGGAACAGTTCGCCCACCTGATAAAACAGCATAACCGCCACAGCTTCCGAATATTCCCCCACGCCAAAGGCGCCGAAGGTAGCCACTGTCATCAGGAAATTCTCATCAAAAACCTGACCGTTTCGGATATTGCGAAATGCCCTGTATACAATATCCCATCCAATCAGAACATAGGGAATCAGGTACAAAGCCATCTTTCCCCACAGCCCAAACCATTCCGGCAAAATCTCCATGTGGTCTGACACTGCCAGGGTAATGTAAATGATAAAGGCTGCTATAATACGGGACAGCATTGCCTTTTGTTTCTTAGTCATATCGGTTTCCTTTCCGGTGCCGTCCTGCTGCGTTTAAAGCTGGATCACGCAGTCAGGCTCCACCTTCCTGCATACAGACACTACTTCCTTCATAATTTCGTCGAACCTGCTGTCATCTGCTTCTATGGTCATTTTCTGGGTCATGAAGCTCACCGTCGCATCTGAGACACCCTCAATTTTTTTGATTGCTTCCTCCATTTTGGCCGCGCAGTTGGCACAATCCAGGTCCTGCAGTTTGAATTTTTTCTTCATTTTCAATCTTCTCCTCCTATTTGTTATTTTATTTATACTTCATGTTCCATCCCCGCACCATGGGCATCTACAGCAAAACCTATTCCTCTATATGCTCCATACCCTGGTTGATGATGGTCCTCACATGACTGTCCGCCAGCGAGTAGAATACAGCCTTGCCGTCCCTGCGGCTCTTTACCAGGCGGTTCTGCTTAAGGATTCTCAGCTGGTGTGATATGGCTGACTGGTTCATATTAAGCAGCTGCGCAATGTCGCAGACACACATCTCCGCCTCAAAGAGCACATACAATATCTTGATCCTGGTGGAATCCCCAAACACCTTGAATATCTCCGCCAGGTCATATAGCTTATCCTCATCCGGCATCTTGTCATTGACTGCCCTTACCACATCCTCATGAACCTGGTAAAAATCGCAGCATTCCACATCATTCATTGCCATGGCTGGTAACCTCCTCTACTTATTTTTATTTGATTGAATGAATAAGTGTTCATACGTTTATATCTACATTATATGCTCAGATTTTAAAATGTCAACTGGAAAATTATAAAAATCAGAAAATCCCACTCAGTCAGGCAAACTATTAAAGGAGCCGGCCCCATGGGACCAGCTCCGTCTGATAATCCTATATATGATACTGCTCTTCCTCAGCCGCAACCGCAATATGCAGCTCCTCCAGCTGTTTCTCATCCACCTGTCCAGGCGCCTCCGTCATCAGACAGGAAGCATCCTTCACCTTAGGGAACGCGATAACGTCGCGGATACTGTCAGCTCCCACCATTAACATCACCACGCGGTCAAGGCCGTATGCCAGACCTGCGTGGGGCGGAACACCATACTTAAATGCCTCCAGAAGAAAGCCGAACTGCTCCTTGGCTCTCTCAGGCGTAAAGCCCAGCACTTCAAACATCTTGGACTGGATATCGGCCTGGTGGATACGCACGGAACCGCCTCCCATCTCCACGCCGTTCAGGACGATATCATAAGCCTTGGCGCGAACCCTGCCGGGATCCGTATCAATATACTGTAAATCTTCATCCATGGGCATGGTGAATGGATGGTGCATGGCCACGTAACGGTCCTCTTCCTCTGAATATTCCAGAAGCGGGAACTCTGTCACCCACAGGAACTTAAAGTCATCCTTCTTAAGCAAATCCAGCTGTCTGGCCAGTTCCAGACGCAGGTTGCCCAGGACATCGAATACCACCTTATCCCGGTCAGCGGCAAACAGCAGCAGGTCGCCCGGCTTTCCGTCCATGACCTTAATCAGGGCATTCATTTCCTCATCCTTCATGAACTTTGCAAAGGAGGACTTGAAGGTGCCGTCCTCGCTGATTGCCACATAGGCAAGTCCCTTGGCGCCAAAGCCCTTGGCATACTCCACCAGAGCGTCTATCTTTTTACGCGGCATATGTCCCTGTCCCTGGGCATTGATGCCGCGGACACTGCCGCCATTTTCCAGGGCGCCCTTAAACACCGCGAACTCGCAGCCCTTAACCGCCTCTG
>ENA-OQCB01000438-OQCB01000438.1-human-gut-metagenome-genome-assembly--contig:-NODE-438-length-19497-cov-3.174084_pt1 | contig 19497 bp, 21 predicted proteins | sample MGYA00242493_ERZ504568 | MGnify/ENA primary metagenome ERZ504568 (study PRJEB26092, sample SAMD00036229) | human gut metagenome | host: Homo sapiens | study: EMG produced TPA metagenomics assembly of...
TTATCATCATCGCTCCCTTTGATCTGTTCGGAAAAGGACGGTACCAGTACACCTTTGAGATGCGCTGCCGGGAAGACCCCGGGATTCCCCTGGAAGACGGGGCGGTGCGGATTTTCCTGAACACCCACGGTCGCAATCCCCAGGAGGTAAGCCCGGAGCTGGTAGAACTGCTCTCCTTTATCGAGCACACGAACCAGGTTCCAGCGGACGGCTATGACAGCCCAAAAGTCCGGGAGCTTCAGAGGCAGGTAACGCAGATCAAGTCCAGTGAAGAAATCGGAGTGAAATTTATGCAAGCTTGGGAAGAACGCGAATTAGATAAAAAAGAAGCCCGGGAAGAAGGGCGTCTACTCGGACTTGAAGAAGGCCGCCTGTTAGGGCAGGAAGAAGGCCGCCGATTAGGACAGCAGGAAGGCCTGGCACAGGGGCAAGAGCAAGGTAGATCTCTCCTCTTAAAAAACCTAATCCAAAAAAAGCTCCAAAAGGGCCTTTCCCCAGAAGAGATTGCTGATGTTTTAGAAGTGGAGCTCTCCACCATTCTCGCTTTGATGGAAGAACTCTGATTGCTGTTCGCTGTCCAAGAGCTTATACAGTTCAAAAACGTATCAAAGACTTATAAAAAGACCGGAGCCGCTTACATTTCGCGTGCTCCCGTCTTCCTTCTCTTATAGTCTATGCACCTCTTTTGTCGAATATTCCCAGTTTTTGTAAAAAAATTAAACTTTTTCTTATTTCAAATCATTCCTTTATCTATTCGGCAATTCCGTCGCAGATTTTTCCTATTATCCTTTACATCCCCACACCCTCATTTTATAATGAAAGGAGAAATACTATGAAACCATTAAAACAACTGAAAGACTTGACTTTGTTAGACCGTTTTCTGTTTTCAGAGGTCATGGGAAAATCCCAAATGTCTCGAGACTGTCCTGGAGATTATTCTGGGACGGGACGTTCTGCTTCGCTGCCTTCCCCAGACGGAAAAGGAGCAGAAGCGTTCCCCTTTCTTCCGTCACATCCGTTTGGATGTCTGGGGCCAGGACCTGGAAGGGGCCGTCTATGACGTAGAGGTCCAGAAAAAGGATACGAAAAACCTCTGCAAAAGAAGCCGCTATTACCAGGGACTGATCGACGGAAAGCTCCTGGAACCAGGGCAGTTAGACTTCAACGAATTAGGGGACACCTACATTATCATCATCGCTCCCTTTGATCTGTTCGGAAAAGGACGGTACCAGTACACCTTTGAGATGCGCTGCCGGGAAGACCCCGGGATTCCCCTGGAAGACGGGGCGGTGCGGATTTTCCTGAACACCCATGGTCAGAATCCTCAGGAAATAAGCACGGAGCTGGTGGAGCTGCTCTCCTTCATGGAACACACGAACCAAACTCCCGCGGACGGTTATGAAAGTTCCAAAATTCGAGAGCTTCAGCGGCAGGTATCACAGATCAAGTCCAGTGAAGAAATCGGGGTGAAGCTTATGCAAGCTTGGGAAGAACGCGAATTAGATAAACAAGAAGCTCGGGAAGAAGGACGTCTGCTCGGACTTGAAGAAGGCCGCCTGTTGGGGCAGGAAGAAGGCCTGGCACAAGGCAAGTCTCTTCTCTTAAAAAATCAAATCCGAAAAAAGCTTCAAAAGGGCCTCTCCCCAGAGGAGATTGCCGATGTTTTAGAAGTGGAGCTCTCCACCATTCTCGCTTTGATGGAAGAACTCTGATTGCTGTTCGCTGTCCGGCAAGTGGCACTAACAAAAAGGAACCGAAAAGGCGACCCGTGTCCCCTCCTAAAATAGAGGAGGGATACACAGGGTCGAAGGCTCTTCGGTTCCTTTTTTTGTGTCCAGCCAGGGGGCAAACGCCCGCCTGGGTGTTGATCTCCTCCTGGGTCGCCGCTTCCTTGTTGTAAACCTCTTCTGCCTCCTGAATCGCCGCTTTTAAGGCTTTGAGGCTTTCTTTGGTGTACAGGTGGTCCCTTCCTGCCAGGTTCGCGGCGGCCAGCAGCAGCTCATGTAACCCCTGCCGTTCCACCTGGGTTTCCTCCACGAGTTTTAGGTTCTCCACCGCGTAGGTCAGGATGCGTACCTGGGCGTCCACCTCTTCCTGGCTGGCCTCTCTGGGTCTTCATAGACCGCTTTTGCTTCGTCATAGAGGTGTTCTAAGGCCTCTAAAGCGGCGGCTGTGTAGCGATCCGCGTCCATCAGACACGCCTTGGCTTTTTCCAGGGCGGCCTGCAAGTCGGTCTTGATAGTCCCAACCGTCTCCAAGCCTTGGATGGCCTCGTCGATGGCCTCTACCGCCTGGTTCACCTGGGTCTGGGTGGCTTCCTCGTCCTCATAGAGGGTCTGGGCCGTGAAGTCCGCGGCTTCTCCAGTCTTAGCCACCTGAATCAGTTCCGCTAAAGCATCCCCAATCGGAGCATCCGGAGTCTCATCGCTGACTTTCTCAGCATTTGCCCAGTCTAAAGTCAGCCAAGCATCCTGTTCAAAATTACCTCCGCCGATGGCGTCCATCACCGGAACCTTGAATCGGGCCGGCCATTTGGCATCGTCGCTGACTAACTGCACAAATCCTTCCTTCGGGTAATAATTTAGAGTGCCTTCGTTGTATACATCTGTCAGATATCCTCCCTCTTCATTCTCATAATAAGAAGTAAAGACTACCGGGCTGAGAGTTCCCGTAGGAGAGCTCCCTTCCATCTTCATATCCTCCCCATACAGCCACATCCGGGTCATATAGGATGTCAATTCCAGATAGGTCACCGTGGTGTAGTTCATATAAAGGGTCTTCACACCATCTTTCACCACGAGCTTTCCCTCATCCCCCACGCACTTATCAGCCATGGATGCCTGCCCCTCATTGGTCAGGTGATATACCGAGACAGGAATCGTGTAGGTTCCGTCCTCCAAATCCTCTCCGGTGGCGTCTGTCGACTTTAACTCGCAGAGGGCAAAGTAACCAATGCGGTCTGCTTTCACCACATAATAACCGTCTTCCACCCCTACAATCTCCTCCAAGGATACTCCCGTCGGGTCAAGGCCAGAATTTCCTCCCCAATAGGCCAGCTGAATATGATCTGCGTCCCAGCCATCCGGGATTTTGAACTTCAAGGTGACAGGCTCTGACGTATTGATCGTCTGCGCCCCCAGAGGTGTCTCATAGCTCCAATAATACAGGTACATATTCCGGGTAATACTGTCCAGGCTACTATGGAACATGTCGTACGCATCATTGTTGGAGTTAGGATCGTCCACAACCTCCTCTGCCCTTAGCTTTGTCCCTGCCGGTAAGATAGACGTGTCAGTCACTGCCCTGGTCCCGGTCACCCCATCTTCCATCTCCAAATTTTCTCTTTCAAGTATCGGCATATAGAAGGTAGCATAACCGCTGCGATAATCATTCTCGCTGAAGCTGAAATAGAGAGTCTTACCCAAAGCCAGATCTCCCGGGTTCGTGAGGCTGAAAGTCAACACGACTTGATTGTCCTTCACCGACACCTCTTCCCCGTCGGCATCCCACAGCTGAAGTTTCAGGCTGTCAAAGCTATCGCTGTAGTCTGGATTCAGGGAAATGTAAAGGGTGGCCATGTCTCCTTTTATCTGCCAGCCTGTCCCGTTCTCGGTAAAGTAATCCTCCGGTAAGCCAGTACTATAATCATTATTATCATAAACTTCAAAAGCCGTCTTTCCTTCCAGTTCTGTGTCATCGGAAATGTTTACCGCAATTTCCTCTGAAAAATCCACATACCCCTTATTAGTACGCCCAGAAACAGAGTCATAATCATAGACGTAAATGTCTGCGGTCAGGTCGTCCAGTGTCACCGTAAAGTCCACATAGCTGCCCTGGTCATCCCACTGAGTATCCAGCCAGTATTGGTTATTCTCCTCCACAAAACCGGCAGTCACCTCCGGGTGGAGTCCCGCATTCAAATAGTCAAAGCCCTCCCTCCAATTTTTAGTACCTGCTTTCTGTCCGAAGAGAGTCTCCTCGTCCTCATACAGCTCTTGTCTCAGCACCTGAAACAGCTGCACCTGGCTGCCGTTGACTTTTCGGAAGGTCACCTCATACTTGCCATCCTGTGCTTTCACCAGTACGTACTTACCATATCCTGTTAAAGTAGAAGTTGTGTACTCTTTTTCCCGTTCTCTCCACACCTTAAAAGGCACCAGGTATGTCCCATCTTCCAGCTCAAAAGCAGCTTCTCTTTGCAGACCGTTCACCGCTTCCTGCAGCATCTCCAGATAAGTGGAGATCAGCTTATCTGAAATCGTCGTGATGTTGTCACTGGTAATGTGTGACAAATCTGCCAACGTTGATGCCAACTCCTCCCAGCTCTCCGGAGTATAGTCTTCTTCTTTCAGAGCTCTGGCCTCTTCCAGGAGAGTCAACAGTTCCTGTCTTTGCTGGTCGACTCCACTGGGTTTCTTTACCAGACTGCCCACTAACTGATTGACCATATCAATGGCTCTCTCCAGCACGCTTTCCGGATACCCCATAATCGTCTCTTTATTTTCCCAAGTATACGAATCATATCTATCCAGCTCCGTTTTGAATGCCTTCCAGCTCTCCTCAGTGTAATCTTCTTCTTTTAACGCTCTTGCCTCGTCAAATAAGGTGAGCAGCTGATCGGTCAGTTCTTCTGCTTTACTGGGCTTTTTTACCAGCTCATCTACAAGCTCTTGTAGTCCCTGCAAAACTGAATTTAAAATAGCTTCTGGGTAAGTTAGAATCGTGTCCTTTTGATCCCAGGTATAACCTGTCAGCTGATTTACTCTTTCCTGTAACTTTTCCCAACTCTCTTCGGTATAATCCTCCTCATTCAATGCTTTGATGTCATCCAGCAATGTAAGGATTTTATCTACCAGCTCTTCCTTTTCTGTCATATCATCCCGTCTCATCTGCAAGCACTTCCTGTGCCGCAGTGAACGCCGTTCCTGGAATTCCCGTCGCCACAAGCATCACCGCAAGCATGAGACTCAGAATGCATCTGACTGCCTTCCGTTTTTTCATTTCATAGGTTCTCCTTTCCCTCCACCGCTAAAACCAGATTTTTTTACAGACTGTTTTCCAGCTCTGTCAAAGCCTTTCTTCTCTCCCTCCTTTTTTCAAATGATAGTTTTTTCTGCTGTTTTTCATCCACGGCGGTACAAATTTCCCTCGACCCTTTCTTCAAAGTTAGTCGAGACTATTTCCCACCTTCTTATTTACCATACCCCCCGGGTGTCAATAGGCCGTTTTGAAACCGTGCTACGTAGTCACTATCTTGGTTTTCATCTTCATTTGGAGACTAGGCTTTTCTCACAGCTATTCCCACCCTGAAAATTTTTTCGATTTTTTTCTCACTTCAGCGTGACAAGGACTTTCACACATCAGTGTGACAAGCTCTTTCCTATTACATAGAAAAGCCACCGGCAAAAGGATGACTCCTCTATGCCGATGGCTCTCCATCGTTTCTTATTTATTTTTCCAGAACTTCCGCCGCTCTTTCCAGCTCCTTCCGGATGGAAATATGCTGCGGACAGACCTCCTCACATTGACCACATCCTATACACTCTGATGCTTTTTTAAACCCCTGTCCTTCCGTATGCCAAGCATATTTTCCCTTGGCAGCTTCCAGATTTTCATAGAGGTTATAGATATTCACAGACTGAAACGTTCCATAGATTGCGATATTCTGTGGGCAGCCTTTCATGCAATATGCACAGGCAGTGCATGGCACTGTAGGAATGGAATCCAAAATCTCCCGCGCTCTGACAATGGTCTGCTGCTCCTTTTGATTCAGCGGTTGAAAGTCCTCCATATACGAGAGGTTATCCATCATCTGCTGCATATTGGACATTCCAGACAAAACTGTAATAATACCCTCCAAAGACGCCGCATATCGAATCGCCCAGGAAGACGGAGACGCTCCGGGATTTACCTTCTCAAAAAGCTCCCTCACCGACTGAGGCGGGGCAGCTAAATTTCCTCCTTTGACCGGTTCCATAATAATCACAGGTTTCCCATGCTTGCGGGCCACCTCATAACATTTTCTAGACTCTATCGTGGGTTCTTCCCAATCTGCATAGTTAATCTGAAGCTGCACGAATTCCATCTCCGGGTGTTTCGTCAAAAGCTCATCTAGAAGCTTTGCTTTGTCGTGGAAGGAGAAACCCAGGTGCCGAATCAGTCCCTCTTCTTTCTTTCGGGCAAGAAAGTTCCAGATATCATAGTCGTCAAAAAAAGTGGGTCCGCTTCTCCCCCAGGTTGTGCAGAAGATAAAAGTCAAAAATAACCCGCGCCCGTGCGTTCCAGTGAAATGTCGAACATCCGCTGCGCTTCCTCCTTCGTCTTTGCTCCTGCCCAGGCTGGCAGCTTCGTGGCCAGCAAAAACTGATCTCTCGGATAAACGGTCCACCAGTGCAGTCTTCACAGCTTCCTCTGACTTCCCGTTCAGATAGCCATAGGCTGTATCAAAATAGCAAAAGCCTTTTTCCATAAAAGCATCCACCATCTGCTTCGTACTCCTCGAATGTCCACTTCTTCCCCCACCATGGGAAGGCGCATCAGGCCAAAGCCTAACTTTGGAATCTCTTCTCTCAGGTATCTCTCCATATTTGCTCGTCTCCTTTCTTACTGGCGCAGTTTTCACATCCTGCCGCCGGAATTCCCCTTTGTCTCTTCCGTCATTATACCCTGTATTCTCCGCCACCGCAATCGTTACCATTCACGGGCGAATCTTTTGAAAACACCCCCAAGTACTAGGGGAAAACCCTAACCCCCCTGCTCCTCTATTTTCGATTTTTCAAAGTCCCTCCATGCCGGGCTGCGACCTCACTGCAGAAGTACAGTCCAAGCCCCAAATGACCCTCTGAGGCTCTGTGCTTTTCGGACGTATAGAAAATTTTTCCGGCTTTGGCCAATGCCTCCTGACAAAAACCAGGGCCTGAATCCTGTACTGTGAATATCAGGCGGCCATCCTTTTCCTGGACTTCCAGCACAATCTCCTGTCCCCTCTTTCGATGAATCATCACTGCATTGTCAATGAAGATTTTCTGATCGCCCGCAAAAGCTGCATCTCCTGGCCCCGAAATGAGAAGCCTTCCTCCGACTGTCTTGCTGCCTCTTCACCCATACAGACCTTCAGAGAAATCTTCTTGGCAGCACACAGAGCTTCTCCGTCTTCCCTACACCGTTCTATAAATTTTTTCAAAGGCAGCTTGCGAAACTCCTCGCTGGATTCCCCCGAGCCGGCCGCCACACTGCGCAGCTCCTGTACATATTCCTCTAAATGCAACGTTCCCCTCAGAATCGCCTCCACACTGGCTTCCTGCCAGGACGCCAGCTCTTCCTCTTCCAGCAACTCCGCGTTCCCACGTATCACCGTCAGCGGCGTCTTCAGATCGTGGGAGAGAGAAGCCAGCTCCTGGTTCCTCTGCTCTTCCATTGCCCACTGCCGGGAAAGAGAGGCCGCCAGCTCCACCCGGAGCTTCTCGATGGTCTCCAACGCATCATTTAGTTCTCGAATCTTTCCCTCCGGCAAAATCGGCTCATCCAGTCTTTGACTGGCCACCAAATCCGCGGCGGCTCTCACTGCTCTCGTGTCATTTTGCAGAATCTTCGTATATTTTCTGGTTCTAGTCACAGCTATGACACCCCAGCACACAAACAGCAAAAGAATAGCCGTCACCTGAAAATCCGGAAGGTATTTCTGCAGCATAGGGTTTACATAAGGCATTGAATAATCATAAGCCAACACGCACCGACTTCCATCCTTCAATGACACTGCATGAAAGAACTTAGAATACGGAAAAACACGCATTCCATCGTCACCTTCCACATTCTTCGCCTGCTTCAGCACTTTCTCTGACATCTTGGTTTGCAGCACCGTACCATCCTCACTGACCAGGCACCAGTCATAGTAAAAGGGAATCTCTTCTCCTTGAAATTCTTCCTGTCTGAGAAGCCGCTCCTGCGTCTTTTGCAGATTTCTGGCCCCCACGCTGGCCTGATAGACAAATCCTACGCTAATACAGGCTACCACAGCCATCCACCAGAGCACTGTGCATACTGCCACCATCACGCCCGTCGTGACGAGATATCTCCAAAACAGGCTGCTCAGCTTCCACTTTCTATCTGTTCTTCTCTTAACCATCGATAGCCAATTCCCCAGACAGTCTCTATCGGGGAGACTCCTTCCTTCTTTAATTTCGCCCGTATATTTTTGACATGTTCCGTGACTGCCGACTCATCCGATGTCCCTTCCCAGCCAAACACCGCCTCATAAATCTGCTCTTTCGAAAAAGTCTGCCCTGCATGGAGAGCCAGATACTCACAAATGCCGTATTCCCCTTTCGTCAATCTGACCAGATTTCCCTGACGGTATACGGCCCGCTCTCCCAGGTCAAAGTCCAATCCTGCCCGCCGTATCCGGTTCTGAGGGATACGCTGTTCCCTACGCAGATGGGCGGCAATCCGGGCACGCAGTTCTCCCAATCGAAACGGTTTTGTCAGATAGTCGTCTCCGCCGATTCCCAGCCCAGTCAGAATGTCCGCTTCCTCCGTCTTTGCAGTCAGAAATACGATCGGACAGTCCGCCAGCCCCCGGATTCTCCTGCAAGTCTCAAAACCATCCTCTCCGGGCATCATCACATCCAAGACGATACAGTCTGCCCACCGCAGATGCTGTTCCCGGATTTCACCACCGCTTTTTAACACCGTTACCTGGTGACCATCCCTTTCCAGAGCTCTTTTCAGTAATGTACAAAGATCTTCGTCATCATCTACCGCTAAAATATTTGCCATACTCTCTCCTTATCACCAACCCTCGGCAGCTTGAATACTCCATGTACAAGATGTCCATTCTGTAGGGCACGGCTTACTTTCTATACTTCATCAATACAAAATTTTTCTTATAATACGAATCCCATCGCCAGACAGGACAACCCATATAGCACATAGATATGCGCAGGATAAAAGGCATAGAAAAGCCGTTTGCAGCCTGCGCCTCTTTGCCCATTATAGCACAGCATTAATATCCCCGCAAAAATTCCATACCACTCATAATAGGTGGTGAACATCTGGCTTATGGAAAAATCCGGCTGTGAAGACAAAACCCGCATCACAACCACAAAAAACCACGCAAAATCTACTGCCATAAAAGCCAACACCTGCCAGCCTCTGTGTCTTCGAAGCCCGTACAGAATCAGGCCCAAGACCAGATAGACAATGGATACATCCGGCGACATATTAAGCGTCGGCACTGCCGTATGACTCAAAAAAGCCACCACCGGAACCGCCTGCGTAAAAAGCTGGCAGAAGATTCCTACCACGCCGAAATACCACAAAAACGGCAAAAACAGCGCACAGATTCCTCTCAGAAGCTTTTTCTCCCCAATCCAGTCCATTCCCTGCCACATAACCATTAAAATTACAAACTCTGCCATCACCGCGTTCGCAGGATAAAAACCGTCTGCTCTCACAAAAAGACCAAACGCCTTCATCAGATATAAAATCAGGCCCATTCCCACCGCAATGCCATAAATTCTGAGAAAATATTTCTTTCTGCTTCTGGTATGGGTAAATCCCTCCACCACGCAGAATAAAAACAGCGGTCCGCTGATTCTTCCTGCCATACTGAACCACTCCGGCACCAGGCCTGTCAATACCCAAAAAAGTAGTGAATGTGGTCCAGCAGCATCGTCACCAGCGCAATCACTTTCAGCGCTGTCCCTGACAGACCCACCTCTCTTTGAACAGAAACTGCTCTTTCCATCTCTAAAATCCTCCTGTCTTGAATATATTCCGGAATCCCTCGCCGAGTCACGGTAAGGAAACCCTCAATACACAAAAACGCCTCGTATGTGTCTTTGTATCTTGAGAGTAACAACTATTTCTAAGGATTTTCTAAGGATTCCCAAAATATTTGACCACAGAGAGGTTGCCACTTTCTGCCTCCGACATTCTGTGCTAAAATAAAACCAACACTCGATGACCGCAAATATTACTTCCAGAATTTTTTAATTCTAATAAGAAGTGCATAAAAAGAGAAAAGGAGAGCTGCCATGAGACAATATATTGTTGACGCTTTTACGGACAAAATATTTTCTGGAAACCCTGCTGCCATCTGTATTCTGGACGACTGGATTTCTGAAGAACTGATGAAAAATATAACCATTGAAAACAATCTTTCCGAGACTGCCTTTGCCGTAAAAGAAGGAAAGCAGTACCATCTACGCTGGTTCACACCGGAAGGTGAGATCAATCTCTGCGGACATGCGACCCTGGCCTGTGCCTTTGTTATTCTAACCCAGTTGGAAAAAGATAAAGACTGCGTCGTGTTCTCCACCCTCAGCGGAGAACTGACCGTGACAAGAAAAGGTGAGCTTTTTGAGATGGATTTTCCAGCCTATGAATTAAAACCGGTATCTGTCACTCCTGAGATCACCGATGCAATTCAAGCCGTACCTAAAGAAGTCTGGATGGGCCGCGACCTTCTGTGTATCCTCGATGGAGAAGACGCCGTCAAGTCTCTGGTCCCAGACCTGGATAAAATAAAAAAACTGGACGGTCTGCTGCTGCATGTAACCGCCCAGGGCACAGATGCTGACTGTATCTCTCGGACCTTCGCCCCCAAATGCGGCGTTCCCGAAGACCCTGTCTGCGGCTCCGGGCACTGCCACATCATTCCCTATTGGGCGAAAACTCTGCAAAAGAACACCCTCACCGCCTATCAGGCATCTCGTCGCGGCGGCACGCTCTACTGCCGAGTGGAAGGAGACAGAGTGATTCTCAGCGGAAAAGCCACCCTCTACTCCGTCGCAGAGCTTTTTATCCATTGACCTGGTATTTTCTATAAAAATGGCAGCATGTCCAGATCAGAACCGCTATCGCTGCGAAATACGCCACTGGCGCTACCTGCCATTCGCACAGGTAATGTCCGGCGATAGATACCAGGCTGTCACTGAAAGCCCCCCAATAAGCCAGAAGGTTCGCGGGAACGTAATCCCAAATCTGGCTCAGTATCCGGTACTGTTCCGGGATATTGAACAGAAGGGAAAATAACAGGAATCCCACCATGACTGCCATAGGAGTCATATTGCTCTTTAGCCTCTCTCCCAGTACCATGGCTGCGGCGCTGTGAAACAGAGCCGTCACCAGGCTAAGACCGATCAGTATCAAAAGGAGTTCTCCCGCCGTCAGCAGCCAGACATCATTGGGTTGAAAAAGCTGAAGCTGCGCCTGAAAGCCATCCGTCCCATAGATCACAAAAACAGGAACTAAGAAAAAGGGATACATAAGCAAAGTACTTCCCACAGAAAAACTCAGGCCTGTGAATATTTTCGCCCAAAACAGGGGCTTCCGCCCATACTGGCTGCTCCTGGTCAGCACGGCAGTCTTTCTCAAATGATCTTCGGAAAAAATTGCCGGAATACAGATAGCAGCCAAGAGCGTCTGCATCACTCCGAGCGTATAGATCAGATCGACTGCCATTCGATATCCCCGGGAATAGTGATAAGTCAGCGGCTGTTTCAGTTCTTCATCGAGATCACGCAGATACTGCCTCTCTTTTGGAGTTTTAAAGGTTTCCGTCCACTCTTTTTCCATCTTTTCCCTTCTCATGGAATAAAGCTCTTCCTGAGAGATGTCAAAGCTGTCCTCCCCAGTAACCTTTATCACAAAAGCCATCAGTTCATCGGGAATCTGGGAACTTTCCCCAGCATCCAGTCTGGCCAGCTCATCCAAGAGCTGTTGGTCGATTTTTCTCCCCTCATAGCGCTCGGACACAGCCTGATCTTTTTTCAGCATGTTCCAATGGGAATCCACTTTTTCCCCCTCCACATAGTAACTTCCAAACAGCTCGCTGCTGCCGGAAAACGCACAAAACAGACAAATAATCCCAAAGGTAATCCACACACTCTTTCTCTTCAGAAGCTTCCTGTACTCGAAGCTTACCAACAGCCAAAAATTTTTCATAAGTCATCCTCCCCAAATTTTTCCAGATAGAACTCTTCCAACTGTTCCCCCACGGATTCCAAGGGGCCGTCAAAGGTCAGTCTCCCATCCTGCATCAGTAAAATCCGGTCCGCGATTCTCTCCAAATCCGAGACAATATGCGTAGACAGCAACACAATACTCTCCTTCCCCAGCTGTTCCAGCAGTCTGCGGAAGCGTACTCGCTCTTTTGGGTCCAGCCCCGCCGTCGGCTCATCTAACACTAGAATTTTAGGACGATTCAAAAGCGCCTGAGCGATTCCCAGCCTCTGCTTCATTCCTCCGGAATAAGTCTTAATTTTCTTTTTCCCCTTCTCTTCTAGCCCTACGGTCTCCAGCAGTTCTTGACTCCGGTTCCTAGCCGACCGCTTATCCATCCCTTTCAGCACGGATAAATAAATCAGAAAATCTCGTCCTGTAAACTCCGGATAATAGCCGAAATCCTGCGGAAGATAACCTAGGTTCTTCCGGTATTCTTCCGTGGACACATCCTGTCCCTGAAACGTCACCGTTCCGCTGGTAGGCTTTAGAACACCGCACAGCATCCTCATAAACGTTGTCTTTCCCGCTCCATTGGCCCCCAAAAGACCGCACACTCCTGGTCTCAAAGTCAAAGAGACCCGGTCCACGGCAATCTTATTTTTAAACTGTTTTGTCAGCCGGTCTACTGTCAATTCCATACGTATTCCTCCGATTGTTCTATAAATTTTACACATTCCCGTACTGTGAGTATCGCCAAGGCCAGCAGCCCCACAGTCATCCCCCCTGTTCCGATCAGCTCAGGCAAAGGCTGGCCCAAGATTTTCAGCAAAAGTCCCGCCGTGCTCACAATCACTGTCAACGCCATACACAGATAGGTGCCCTCCCTGCCGTGTACTCTGCGGACAATCCACATGCTCAGAAACGCGTTCACCAGATAGGGACTCAGTACCATGCCGCCGCAGTAAAACAAATCTGCCTGTGTCTTGCTGAACCCTACGCACACCAAGAAAACGAGCACCAGCAGGTCGCAAAGACCCAAGATCAAAATTCTAGAGACCACCACATATTTCATGGAAAACCTGGAAACCAGTTCCAGCTCCTCCATCCCATACTGTCTGGAACGGCTGCATTCCGCAGCCACAGCCAATGACAAAAACGGTGTCACTGCCCCCATAATCCATAAAATCTGTCCCTCAAGCCATCCAAGATTCACCGCCGCCAGCATCAACAGGGCCACCGCCCAATTCCATTTTCTGACATAGGAAATCTGAATCCTCAGAAATTGCCAGTGGGATATCCCTGGTTTTTCCACACGCCAAAAGAATTCTTCTTTTCTCTGGGCCGGCGGTGCCTCGTATAACCGGGCCAATTCCTTTTTCAGCATCTCTCTCATTTGCCTTCCTCCTCCCTGAGTTCTATTTTCAATTTTCTTAAAATCTCTCTCAGTCTCCGGTACACCGCGAAACGGGAGAGTCCCAGGATTTTTCCAATGTCTCCCACGGGTACCTCGTTGACATATCTCAGAAAAATCAGTTCTCTCTCTTCCTGTTCCAGTCTCTCTATCGCCCTTTTTAAATCCGTCAGAGCCAGAATTTTCTCCTCCTGTCCCTTCACTGGAATCTCCTGTTCCAGAGGCAGTGATGTTTTTCTTCGGCAATAGTCCATGCACTGGTTCCTGGCAATCGTGTAGAGATAGGGAAGTCTTTTCCCCATTTCCCGGTAGCCGTCAGCCTCCAAAAAGCGCAGAAAGGTCTCCTGGGTCACGTCCTCCGCCCATTGCTGATGTTTCAGTCTCATGTAACAGTACCGATATATTTTTTCATACTCTTCCTCCAAGTCCATGGACATCCCAGAATCCCCCCTTTTCCTACAGTATGTACACCTGAAATTTCCGCCGGCCGTATCGGAACCTCCCGTGTATATTAGTTTAACGGATTATTGGCCTGCCATGTGCGGAAAAATTCTTTTTCTTAAAATTCCCCAAAAATTCTTTAGATATCTGTCTGGACATCAAAAACGGGAACGCAGCTCCCTTTGCGTTCCCGTCTTAGCCCTATTTTTCTCCGTACAGTTCGTCCATACAAGTCTTATATGCGCACTCTGTTGGAGTGATTCCCAGTTCTTTCGCTTTCTGTAGGTTCTGCCAGGTATTCTTCGGCAGTACCCGATCTATATCCGCATAAGTTCTTTCCAGACTCGCGTCATTCTGATACTTATACTCTTCATATCCAAACATTACGCCTGCGGTGTTGTGCCACCAATCAGTCTGGAACAGAATTCCCCGGTCAGCGATCAGTTTTGCCAGCCTACACTCTTCTTCCACACTGCTGGCCTTGATCTGATTGTTTGCAGAGCCCCAGATAATACGGCAGTTCAACTTCGGAATCGTCTCTTCGCTGAGGATTCCACCCATCGCACACGGGCTGAGCACGTCCACCTTCGCATACAAAACCTCGTCAGGAGCAATCGCTTCGATGTCTACACCCTCCCTGCGATATTTCTCCACAATTTCCTGCTGCCTCTTGCCGTCGATATCTGCGACCAGAATCTTCGCCTGCTTCACATCCTTTGCGATGTTGTCCACCATCGCAGCCCCTACTTCACCCAGGCCCTGAACCGCAAAGGACATACCCGTCATGTCGCTGCTGCCAGTCAGAAATCTAACTGCTTCTTTTAAGGCAACATAGACGCCGTAAGCGGTTGGCGGCCCGGAGGAACCCAGAGGACCGTTTGGCCCACAGGTATACTGGACGCTGAATCCATTGTCCTTCATCACATCCGTCATTTCTGTTGGGAATCCCATATCTGGTCCTGTAGAGCAGCGAATCTCATCCAGACAGAATGCCAGGAACCCGCACACATCCATGTCTTTCAAATCCAGTTCATCCATAATCACACAGGATTTGCAGCCTCCCACGGGGAGCTCTCCAGCAATGTTCTTAAAGGTCATCGCCCTGGCCAAATTCAGACCGTCAATGATTACTTCCAGCTCATCTTCGTCTTTTCCATGACGGCGGATGCCGCCCTTCATCACACCGTGTCTGGTGTTGTTGATTCCTCTCTGGCGATTGTGCATATTTCCAAGATATTTGATATCCAGACGTTTATTATAAAAACAGTCAATGCCAAAATGTTTGCCCTGGCGAAGCAGGTCAATCACCTGCTCCAAATAATCTCCGAGCCCATACTTCGCAAACATCTCTCTCGTCTCTTGATCGTTGAGGAGACGAGCAGACCTCGTCTTAATACTCTCCACATAAAAATCATGGTTATAGCGTGACCAGTCAAAATCCTCGTCCCAGTCCTTAGACGCCTGTAAAAATACATGATCGGTCTTCCAATCATACTGAATCCGAAGAGTCGTCAGCCCTTCCTGAGCCAGTGGATAAAATAAACTTCTTTCCATAACGGACCTCCTAATATTTTTTTCAATCACGCGCATGATTTTTTGAATACTTTGTTAAAAAAAATGAGGATGTATGTCCTGCTCTTTTTACGGAACAGACAACATCCTCATTTCTTGCTTTCAGTATTCTCTTTTGATGGAGTCATAATAGCATACTTTCACTTTTCAGGCAATAGACTAATTTTCACAAATAATCACAGATTATTTTGTCTATTTTGACGCCGCTTTCAACGAACAAGAGTTTTCATCCATCTAAAATCCCACCATCATAGCCGCTAAAATCACGGCGGCAGCCACCACAACTGTCAAAAAAACTTTCACCACGGTAAAAACTCCTGAACCCTGCTCTTTCTCTCCCTTGTCTCGCGGCACACAGGTTTCCTCCTCCAATACTCCCATGCCTTCTAGGGCTTCTCTGGCTCTCGGAAGATCTTTTTTAGCCACATAAATCTCCTCACCCTCCAGAGAATTTCCCCCGTAGATATCCATAACACTGCCCTGCCTGTAGGCGGGAATTCTATTTTTGCTGAGAACTTCCAAGATCATCTCCGCCTGAATTCTATCTCCCACGGAACAAAGCTTTATTTCTCGAAATTCTCCCATAAAATCTCCTCCTAATCTAAATACTTGGCTTCCTGTTTCTCTCTCTTTTTGCGGGCCGATCTTCCCAGAAACGCCAGGCAGATGAAACATAGAGCTGCGATTCCCAGGAAAAAAGCGGCTACATATCCTGCTATCTCCACATCCGGCCCCGCTTTTTTTCTGATTGCGATTCCATAGAGGACGGAAAAAATTCCTGAACACACCACACTTCCTAGGAGATTCTGCCACACGCTCATACCGCTCTGACTTTTCGTCCAAATCCCGTTTTTGACATAGCCTGCCAGACAGGTCACGCCGCCCGCAATCAATATCAGTGTCTCTCCAATTACATTTTCTATACTTCCATTCCAGAGCAGCTGAACCAATATGACCAAGACCGCGGTGAAAAACATCACATAGAACCCCAACGCTCCAGCCTTAGCTGTAATCTGCTCTTGTCTCTCATCCAATCCATTTTTTCCCATTTTTATTCCTCCTCCCAAAAAAGATCGTCCAAGGTCTTATCCAGTTCCCGGCAAATGGCGATGCACAGCTTCAGCGAGGGGTTATAATCACCTGCTTCGATCATGCCAATCGTCTGCCTCGTGACACCGATACGATTCGCCAGCTCAATCTGAGATAAGTCCTTTTCCATTCTCGCCAGCTTCATCCGTAGGTTCTTCATTCGTCCCCTCCTCTCCTATATTTAGCATACGCCTTTCTCTTCAATATGTCAATTATATTTTACAATTATCATATATACTTGTCATTTCAAACCTCTATGAAGCTGAGAGCTCTTTCGTATATTTTCTCATCCGCACCACCACGAAGACTGCCACCACCAACTCTGTCACAGGCATCGCCATCCAGAGTGCATCTGGCTGCAAAAGAACCGGCAAAGACAGAATTAACAACCCGCTAATCACCATTCCCCTGGACACTGAGACAAGAAACGCTGCCTTGGGCTTCATCAGTGCCTGGAAATAATAAGTTGAAAATATATTCAGCGGCAGCAGCAAAAAGGAAATTCCGTAGACCCGTATAATTCCCGGCGCCATTTCCAGAACCTCCGGAGTCGGACTCATGAATATTTTGATAAACAGATTTGGAACCATCAGAGTCAACACCGTCCAGAATACGCTGAAAAATCCCGCCATAGCCAATGAGTACTTCAACGTCTCCTTGATTCTGCCTCCCAGCTTCGCGCCATAATTGATGGAAATGATTGGTTGAGCCGCCTGTCCCACGCTGTAGGCACAGCACTGCACAAAGGTGCTGACGTTGACAATCACTCCATACACCGCCAACGCATCGGTCCCTAAATACTTCACAATCTGCCGGTTAAACAGCACTGTTAGGATTCCCATGGCCACATCGATGAAAAAAGTAGAAAACCCTGTAACGATAATTTTTCGCATTTTGTCTAACACTCTGAAGGGCCGTACCAGTGCAAGAGTGTTTCTCTTGGTCAAAAAATGGATGAGCATCACAAGGAATGTGATCACAGACCCCATCGCCGTCGCCAGACCTGCACCGAAAATCCCCATGTCCAGCACAAAGACAAAGACGTAGTCTCCCACCACGTTGAAAATTCCGCCGGAAAGCACCGCCCCGGTGGCCAGGCCAGGATTTTTGTCATTTCGCAGAAACGCGGCCAGCATCTGATTAAACAAAAAACAAGGAAAAACATACTTAATCGGCACCAAATATACCTGTGCCAGTGAAAGCGTAGCCTCCTCAGCCCCGAAAAATAAGAGAACCGGACGCTCAAAACAGATAATTCCCGCCCATGCCAGGGCCGCCAACGCCACAGAACCTATCACAGCCGCTGTAAAATACTCATTCTCATCTTCCTTCTTATTTCGCTTTCCCCCGCGCAGCGTACTGAAAATTACGGAACCGCCTATCCCCATCAACAGTCCTAAACTATAGATCACATTCCAGATCGGAGCCACCACGGCCAAGGCCGCCACTCCCTCCGGTCCCTGGTACTGCCCGACCATAGCCATGTCCACAATGGAATAAATGGATGTAATCAGTGCGCTCCCAAACGCTGCTGCCAGATACTTAAAATACAAATTCTTAATCTTCCCTCTTAACAAGTCCACGTTGTCTCCTCCTTCGACTATAACCTTGAATTCATTTACACCGTCGGCCTGTACGGCTTTTTTATTGCATAGCAAAGTTTCCTATGCAATAAAAAATGCCGGATAAAATAATAGGCATCACAGCCTATCACCTTATCCAGCTCACCATTTCTCATTGAATGACTCGCCCTCCGAGTGAACACCTTGATTATACTATATACAACTCTTTGTCAAGCTCATCTTCGGATTTTTGAAACCCTCCACCCTCTGATAAGTCCTCCCCAGGTCCAGGACCAAGTCCAGGTTTTCATCCAAAAAGAAGGTGTCCTCCTCCCCATAGCGTCCCTCTATGACGCGAAACCATCCGTTATCACAGTCCGCCCAGGCCGCCCTGTTTTTCTTCAGAGCCAAAACAGCGTTCCCGTCTCTGTCATACAATCCCCTGCTGCCATAGTAATCCTTGCTGATGGAGTCATAGAGTGTTCTTCCAGAGTCCACCCAGATGTACCCACGCTCATCGAACCCAGCGTCTACGTACTCAGCCGGTATGATCTCTCGCCCCTCCTGGTCCTCGACTCCGACTCCGTTCTCCCCCTCCTTCAGTCTCAGCTCTCCCAGCGGGTCTTCCGACGCCGAAGCCTGCGCTTCTTCCATGCGAAGATTTTCTTCCTGGGCCAGTTCCTCCACACTCTCATACTGAGGCGGCACCGCGGTCTCTCCATCCGGCCTGACAGCCCCGAATTTTCCGCTGGCAGCATCCTCCGTCAGAATCAGCTCTTCCCTCTCCAGGAAAAAATAAGAGGAATAGGAGTCCGCCACACACTCTCCTCTCTCATTGAACAGATATGTCCCGGTAGCGTCCCCTGCTTTAAACAGAAAAGTATCGGAGTATGCCTCCTGCTGATAGACGGTAAGAGTTCCCAAGGAAAGCACCTTCTCCCCTCTCTCATTGATAAAATAATTATTCAGCTCTTTATCCTGTACCAGAGCCAGATATTCATACGGCTCTGTACTATAAAACCGCACCTTAGGCTTAACCAGTTCTCCTGCCAGGGCCATGCCTCCTGCGGCAATTCCTGCCAGAACCAGCACAGACACTGCAAAGAGCACCCCTCTCCTTCGTTCCGGGGCACGCGGACTCCTTCTGGAAATCATTGCACTGACCAGAAAAGCGGCCGCGAACAAAGCCGCGCTCCACGCCCTTCCCAGCTTCGTCTCCTCCAGCAAGAACTCCGCCCCATAGGTGATGCCTTTGACCTGGCCTGGTTACATCCTCCTCCAGGGCAGGACGCGCCTTGGCCTTCTGCCAGTAGGATATCATCTTTGTCTGGGCATCCTTTACAAGAACAGCCTCCTGTCTGTCGTACTCCAGTTTCTTTACCCGTCCGTCCTCATTCTGGGAATCAGCCAGCTCCTGGTTCTGTTCAGCCTGAAGACGGGCGCTTATGGCCCCCACCGCTGTCCCCGCGTATCCCG
>ENA-OQCB01000440-OQCB01000440.1-human-gut-metagenome-genome-assembly--contig:-NODE-440-length-19467-cov-3.109255_pt1 | contig 19467 bp, 20 predicted proteins | sample MGYA00242493_ERZ504568 | MGnify/ENA primary metagenome ERZ504568 (study PRJEB26092, sample SAMD00036229) | human gut metagenome | host: Homo sapiens | study: EMG produced TPA metagenomics assembly of...
TCTACCTTTAATTCAATGAATAAAACATTGGTAACGGTAATCCCGTTTACAACAAGATTTCTCAAAATACCCCTGCTGAAATCACTCCCAGTTTTCAAGAATATGATTGCATTTGTTGCTTCCTTTTACTGATTCCAAATTCATCAGCTATCTGCTGATAACTTCTCTGAAGAAGATCTGCTTTAAATTTTTTCTTTAAAGCAACTAATTGACCGCTTCCTTCATCTCTTATTTCTGTTGGCTTATACCAATAAACAATATCGGCTAATATTACTATGGCAGTTAAGTGCGGTTTTCCGTTTTCTCTCACAATACTTTTGTACCATGCCTGCGGAATAATATTTCCGCTTATATTCAGCTGTGAACTTTGGTCCACAATCTTATTTCCAGAGGTAAAAATACTTTCCATACTTCCACCTACCCTTCTAATTCAGATTGTTTCTTATTTATTTTTTCCATTGTTTCATCAGCTCGTTTGCCTGCCATACAACACGCCCAAAGTGTAAATGCAGAAAGCACTGAAAAGCAAATCACAATTACTATAATCATTCGTCCATCCTCCAAACAAAAATAGAGGGGACTAAGCAGATAGCAGAAAATACAACCTACTTAGTCCCCATAATTCAATTTATTAAAACAGTATACTGTTGGCATTGCTGCCTATGCAGAAAAGAACTTCTGCGGATATAAAAAAAGCAGGACTAAGCAGCTAAACTCCTTTTCCTCAGAGTTTGCACTTTTCCTACTACAAATTTATTCCCAGGATATAAATTTATCATATAATATGATATAATAAAGTAAGACCAAGTTGGTGCAATCCCTTGATTTTAAAGGTATTCTGCTAACTTGGTTTTATTATAACTCAACAACCCGCACCGTTCTCACCCAACAATGCGTGAATCTCTCCTTTACGTATTTCCAAGCTCACATCATCGTTTGCCACAACCTTTGCAAAGCGCTTTGTGATATGGTGCATCTCCAGCAAATTTTCCTTGCTGCCGTTCATAAATCTCCCCCTTTCCTCCTGAGAGTCCCTATCCGGTATATCCCGATATAGACGAATGGCGCAGAACCTTCTTTGAGAAAAAGTTTCTTCCTGAAAAGTCCTGCGCCATTTTCTCATCTTGCCTCTTTATTCATTTAAAGAAGATGGATGCTCCAAAATCTTTGTAAATTCTTCTAAAAGCTCCGCCGCGTCTTTTCCGTCCAATACCTGATGGTCAAAGGTCAGACTGAAGCCAATGGTTTTCGCCGTAGTGATCTTATCGTCCTCCACCCATGGCACCGTATTCATTCTTCCCACCCCCAGAATCACTGTCTCAGGGAAATTCAGAATTGGTGTAAAGAAATCCACGTTCTGTGGTCCCAGATTCGTCAGGGTAGCCACTGCGTTTCCTGTCTGTTCTGGCAGCAGACTGCCCTCTCTGGCTGCCTTCACTAAGTCTTTGCGTTCCTTCGCAATATCTTCCAGGCAGAGCTTATCCGCGCCGCGGATCACAGGAACAATCAGTCCTTCCTCCATCGCCACTGCCAATCCAATGTCCATATTTTTCTGCTCTACCACACGCCCGTCTACTAATTGTACACATGCTTTCGGATACACTGACAGTGCCTTTGCCAGCGCTTTCACCAGCAGATCATTGTAGGAGACTCCCGTCAGTCCTGCTTTGTATTCTGCCAGCTTGTCCACTCGAATGGTGCGCAGTAAGGTGAGCTGAGCCGTCTTTTGCAAGCTGGATTTCATGTTATCAGCAATCGTCCTGCGAATTTTGGAAAGCTCTTTTCCTGGCTGAAGATCAGGCTCTTTCGTCTCCTCCTGAGCCTGCTTATTCTCCTGAACCTCTGTCCCCTCGGCAGCCTCTTCCTCTGTATCCGCCACATAGACCAAAACCGTCCCAACTTCCACTTCTTCTCCTACCTCATACAGAGGATTCGTCAAATACCCGCTGCAGGGGGCCTCAATGTCTACCGTCGTCTTCTCTGTTTCTATGGAGAGCAGGGGATCCCCCTCCGTGATTTCCTCCCCCTGTTCTACGTACCATTCCATGATTTCTGCCGCCATCATGGTCATACCAAATTTCGGCATATATACCGGTGTTTTTGCCATCTTTATTCCCTCATTTCCACTTACTTTTGAATCATCTCTTTTACTTTTGCCTGAATCGTCTCCACACTGGGAACTGCATATTTTTGAAGCGCCGGGCTAAAAGGAATCGGAATCTCCACTCCATCCAACCGGGAAGCTGGGCACTTCAGGTCGTGGAAGCCTTCTTCCGCCACCGTTGCCACCCACTCTGCTCCTGCGCCGCAGGTATGATAGCTTTCATCCACCGCCAGAAATCTTCCTGTCTTTCTCACACTTTCTAGAACCAATTCCTTATCCCAAGGCTTCAAAGTCCGCAAATCCACCACTTCCGCATGGATTCCTTCTTTCTCCAATTTAGCCGCTGCTTTCAGGCAGGTATTCACCATCAGTCCGACCGCGCAAAGTGTGATGTCACTGCCTTCTTTCTTAATCTCCCCTTTTCCCAGAGGAATTGTATACTCACCCTCTGGAACTTCTCCCTTCATTCCACCTATAGAAGTGTGTTGAAAAAGATCACAGGGTTGTCATCCCGTATCGAAGACTTCAAAAGTCCCTTCGCATCCTTTGGACAACTGGGCATTACCACTTTTACCAGAGGAATATTCATAAACATCGGATGTACGGAGTTACTGTGATGCGGGCCCACACAAGGGCCAGTTCCATTCTGAACCAGATAAGTAATCGGCACTTTTGTCTGGCCGCCGAACATATAACGCATCGCGTTGGCCTGGTTGGAGACCTGGTCATAGGCCAGCATCAGAAACTGTCCAAACATCAAATCTACAATCGGCCTTGAGCCAGTCGCTGCCGCTCCTACTCCCGCTCCGGCTACCGCCAGTTCTGAAATCGGTGTGTCAATCACCCTCTCTTCTCCGAACTCCTGACAAAGTCCTCTTGTGGCCGCAAAACAGCCAATTCTTACATCTTCCCCCATGAGAAACGTCGTGTCATCACGGGCCATCTCCTCAAACAAAGCCTCCTGTACGGCTCTAATATAATATTTTCTCATCTCACTCACCTCAAACCCATGTATCTGTGTACAAGTCCTCTTCTGTGGGGAATGGACTGTTCTTCGCGTACTCCACAGCTGCCTCGATCTTTTCCTGGGCAGCTCTTTCCACTTCTTCTAGCTCCTCTTTCTGTGCCAAACCATGCTCTAGCAGGTATTTCTTCAGATTCTCAATGGGACAAGTCTCCATCGCGATTTTCTCCTCCTCTGGGAGACGGTAGGTCTGTCCGTCCAAAAATGCGCTCTCTCCCTCAGAGTGTCCTACTTTTCTGTGCGTCTTCGCCTCAATAAGTACCGGTCCTTCCCCATTTCTGAGCTTCTCTACCCACTCTTTTGTGGTCTCATAGACTGCCACTGCATCCATCCCGTCCACAATCACTCCTGGAATTCCGTAGCCTGCCGCACGGTCTGCTATATTTTCAATTCGCGTCGATCTGTTCTGAGGCGTGAATTCCCCATAACCGTTGTTTTCCACCAGGAAAATCACCGGCAGATTCTGTGCCGCCGCAAAGTTGACAGACTCATGGAAGCTTCCTTCATTGGAGGCGCCATCTCCAAAAAATGTCACAGCGACTTGATTGGTATGTTTTCGTTTAATCGTCAACGCTGCTCCCACCGCGATGGGGATTCCGCCGCCCACGATTCCGCAGGCTCCCAGCATTCCTTTGGAAAAGTCCGCCACGTGCATGGAACCACCTTTTCCCTTGCAGTAGCCAGTACTCTTTCCGAAAAGCTCCGCCATAATTTTGTTCACGTCACCGCCTTTGGCGATCAAATGACCGTGACCACGATGTGTGCTGACAATATAGTCATCATCATTCAGGGCCGCACACACTCCTGCACCGACTGCCTCTTCTCCAATATATAAATGGAGGAATCCAGCCAGCTGTCCCTGAGAAAAAATAGTACCTGCTTTTTCCTCGAACTTTCGAATCATAACCATACGGTTATAGATGTCCATGAATTTTTCTTTGTTCATCGTACTTCCCATTCCTTCTCGCTTCCTTTTTTTCTTTGCTACACTGTGTTAACTTAAAAAAATTATAGTCTATGCCTTTTTCGTTTTATATGGACCATTGGCACAAAATATTTTTAACTTTTGTGCTTTTAACATATTTATGTCATTTATCCATTATTTTTCAGACAATTATAGGCGTAATCCTAACACTTATCGGTAAATACCAGACATAACTGTACCTGAAAACAGTAATCCGGGTCTCTCAGATCATTCTCCAAAATCTCCTCACACCGTTTGATTCTGTACCGAATCGTGTTTCGATGAACAAACAGTAAATTGGCAGTCTCAATGATACTGCAATGACAGTCCAGATAAGTTTTCAGCGTTTTACGCAGCTCCAACGACATTTCATCCTGGGGATAGGCAAGACTCTTTAAAATTTGCACACAGACATCTTGGATTTGATTATCAGACAGACTTTTTAACAACTCTAAGATATTTTGAGGTTTGTAATGGTGGATATAATCGATGCCATTTTTAAGCTCTCCATTGTGAAAACTAGCCTTCGCTTTCCAATAAGAGTTACTCAACGTCTCTAACTCATATACCTCATTTCCGCAGGAGAATTCTAATTGCAATCCCATCACCTGCCATAGATACTGGTGAAGCTGCCTCATATTTTCCTCCGCCATATGTTTTCTCTCCTGCACCAAAAAGATATAGCTCCAGCTGGTTGTGTCGGGAAATACGAGAACTTCTCTGTGGTAAACTCTCTCCAACTGTTCTTTCAGCCACTCATAAATCAAAATATACTGTTCCTCTTTTTTCATAAACTTCGGTGTGTGAAAGCGCCTCCCCTCCATCTGAGACAATCTCCCTATGATTACCTGATAATAAGAACAGTTCTTGATTCCCAGTCCCTTTCCCTCCAACAGTAGGTTCTGGCTCTCCCCGGCATCTTTTTTCTTCTGTTCTGTCAGACGGCACCAGAAGGATTCCCTTTGTTGGATTTCGTTATAACAGAGATAAAAATCTTTATAAAAATACATTCCAAAAATAAGTAACACCTGTTCCAGCACAAAGCTAGACACTGTATTCATCCTCTTCTCCGTCTCTAAAATCATCAGATAATGAGTGTTATAGCTGGCAGCGCGAATCGGGTAGATCGAGTAATCTCTCACCCCTCTATTTTCTTCTCCTGCCGCCATCTCATCCTGAGCCAGCAGCTCCCCCACCATCATGGAAAAAGAGTTTTCCGCCATTCTCTCCTCCTGTTTCGTGGCATTGCTAGAACCACGAAGACTCCCAAACAAATCAAAAATAAAGATTGGCTGTTTCAAAGCCATTCCTAAATTACTCAGCAGCTTATTCAAAGAAGCATTCTGCAAAACCAGATTGTAAAACCTCTTCTGTATATTCAAAGCATACAAAAGGTCCTCATTCTCGTTGTCCCATATATAAGCCAGCATATGGTGATAGACTTCTCCCAACGTCTGATACATGGGAATCTGTAGCAGCGGAAATCCCAGTTCGTCCGCCACCTGCACCACCTGTGGTTCTAGTTCACCGATGAATCTCCCAATTTTAATCGCCATTCCCGCACAAGGAAGCTGGTTTAAACTGACTATGAGTTTACATAGTTCTCCTTGGCAGTTTTGGTACGCCATCGCAGTCGTCAGCAGCAGGGTATGCGGCGGCACATACGCAACCACATCCGGTGTCTCTGTGGATTCCACCGTTGACACAACCCGGTCTAGGTCCGCTTTTTCATTAATTACCACCAAGTCTCTCAGTGTCTTCTCTTTCAGTAAATCTCTCAGTATCATCTCATCCATCCTTTCCCTTCTAACTGTTCACATGATGTATCTCAGACGTTGTCCGAATGGCACACTGCTCTCAAAGGTCAGACTCCTCCTATTTTCCATTTCATTTTATGAAATGAGTATGTGAATTTCATTGGATGAGACCGCCAATTAAATTTTCCTTTTTGTCTATTTTGTACAATGACTTTTACACTGTAATAGATTACACTAGAGAGAGACTTGTATAAGCGCAAGTTCACTGCTATATGAAAGAAAGGAAGAACCATCTATGAAAATCGTCTTACTGGAATCTCTGGGTATCTCCCAGGAAGTTCTCGAAAACTATGCCAATACACTTCGCTCACAAGGTCATGAATTTGCGGCCTACGAAAAAAACACCTCTCCCACTGTACAGTTAGAGAGAGCTAAGGATGCCGACATCCTCATGATCGCTAACATGCCTCTGTCCGGTGAGGTCATCCGCGGCTGCAAAAATCTGAAATTCATTGACGTGGCCTTCACTGGTGTGGACCATGTAGACTTAGAGGCTGCAAAAGAAAGAGGGATTGCAGTCAGCAACGCTTCCGGCTATTCCAACGAATCTGTCGCGGAGCTGACACTCTGCATGATGCTTTCTCTTCTGCGCAATGTTCCCCAGGTGGAGGCGAGATGCCGCCAAGGTTCCACCAAGGACGGCCTGGTTGGACGCGAGCTGAAAGGCAAAACTGTGGGAATTATCGGAGTCGGCGCCATAGGTGCAAGAACCGCACAGCTCTGTCTCGCTTTTGGCTGCAAAGTGGTGGGATACTGCCGACATCCTGAGAAAAACCCTGTTCCGGGTGTTACCTATGTTGGTCTGGAAGAGCTGCTGAAGTCCTCTGACATCGTATCTCTTCACTGCCCTCAGACACCTGAGACCATCGGTCTAATCAACCGTGAACGGCTGGCTCTGTGAAACGCACCGCGATTCTAATCAACGCCGCCCGAGGCCCGATCGTAGATTCCCAGGCATTGGCAGACGCATTGAACGAAGGACGGCTGGCCGGAGCAGGTATCGACGTCTTTGAACAGGAACCGCCCCTTGACACCAACCACCCTCTGCTTCACAGCAAAAATACTCTGGTGACTCCTCATGTGGCGTTTGCCTCCGAAGAATCCATGGTGATGCGCGCGGAAATTGTCTTTGACAATATTCAAGCTTGGCTTAATGGCAGTCAAAAAAATATCATATTATAGGATTCTCCGCCTGCGGCGGGTTGCGTCAGCAACATTTTCGTTTCCGCCGCAGTGCGATCCTACGGAGTGAAAATGGAGAGAATGTTATGTACGAAGCCTGTCTGTGGCCGGTGAGCAACGCCGGAGTCATTTTGAAATTGAGTGATTTGCTGATCGGTATTGACCTGTTCACGGAGACTGAAATTGCGCCCTACCGTGAGATGCCAAAAGAGTTGTACCTTCCGCTTATGGGAAGTGCAAAATCTCTGGATTTGCTCTTGATTACCCACACCCACAAAGATCACTATCAAAGATCGAAAATCGAGGACTATCTGTCTTTACATCCCCAGTGTCAATTTTACGTCCCTTCATTTCTCCTTTCAGCTTCACAGCAGACTGTCAATGACCAAAACCAGGCAAATCATTACTCAGATATAACAAAAAAAGTACCCAAAAAGGTACTCTCTTCCTCGTACACTACCCTCACAGGACCTTTTCTTGACGTCTGTCCTTTGAGACATGGAGATACTCTTCTGCATTTTCTTTCCACAGAACACATGGGACAGTCAAAGCTCGCTCATTGCAGCATATTGATACAGTGGCAGAATCACTCGATTTTTATCTCCGGGGATGCCCGCCCCAGCCATCAGCTCTATGAAACTCTGCACTACCTCACACCGCAGCTAGACGTGCTGATCGCTCCTTTCCCCTGTCTTAGCTTAAAAAGCGCCAGAAAAAACCTGAGCAGTTACTTTCTGCCCAGGCAAATATTTCTCGTCCATTTGGCAGACCCCAACCAAGATCTGGAACAATGGACACTCTCTGCGAAAAAAATCTGTAAGATGGCCGATGACTCTCTGCCTTTTCCCGTTTTCTGCGAAACTTTCGGCCTCTGTCATAAGCTCTTTTGACTTCACTATTCTTCTCCTGCCACTTCAGTTTTTACGAATGGCGCTGGTTGAACTGTTACGCTTTTACCACATCTGTGCTTCCAGCAGTCCGATAATATCCCTTCTGCACTCCTGAAAAACACCAGCTTTCTCCATTCCCGCCTCTAAGGCTTGGAGAATCTCCGCTTTCCCATACTTTATTCCTCGAAGGTTCTCTCCTAATCGGTATATATGGCTGTCTAAACTGTCAGAAAACACATTGACGTTCTCAATCCTCCCAGCCTCCACTTGAAGCTGTAACTCAAAATCTCCCCAGGAAAACCGTCTAGAAAAGGTATGCGTGAATGGAATTTTTCTGCCATACGTCCACTCCCAGGAACGGTATTTCCTTTCCAACTCCTCAATTCTCCTTCTGGGGAGCTCTTCTTGCGTCATCCTCTGAGGACAGCAGCCATAAATCAGAGAAAACGCATAAATGAGACTTTGCTTCATATTTTCCACAGTCACATCCTGACAATAGGTCTGAAGATTTTCAATCCGGGAACGCACAGATTCCACCCCTTTGGACTTTAGCTTCTGCATATCTACATTCAAAAAACGTGCGGCCTTTTCCTTGTCCGCTGATATGAGAATGGTCCCGTGATGATAACATTTTCCTCTCACCTCATAAAACGCGTTGCCTGAAAATTTCTTTCCGTCCAACGTCAAATCATTTCTTCCATTTTTCTGCGCATCCAGCCCAAAAGCCTTCACAGCCCTTTGGATTACTTCCATCTGCTTGCCCAAATCATAATCTTCCTTCGAAGCCAAAAACGTGAAATTTAAATTTCCCAGGTCATGGTAGACGGCTCCGCCTCCTGAAAGTCGTCTCGCCAGATGTCCTCCACTTTGTTCTAGCTCTTCCACCGCACATTCTTTCCAACAGTTTTGATTTCTGCCTATCACAACCGTATTTTGGTTCTGCCACAGGTACAAAATACACTCCCCAGGCGCTGCTTCTTCTAGCAGCGCCTCCTCCAAGGCCAGATTATCATATGGGTCTGTGCTGTCCGTCTCTAGGTAAACAATTCGTTCCGTCATCTTCTTCCTCCTGTCTGACAGCCCCTATGCTCTAAGATTTCCCCATTTTCACAGCGGTACCGTATCCTATTTTTCTTTGCCGCTCAGCTCTGCTGTTCCCACCTTTTCGTACCGTAGAATAGGGCTTCGGGCCGCTCTCACTTCGTCAGGCCTGCCCACAACCGCAGACGTAGGCGCCTCCCGCACCATCTCCGGGGCTGTTTTCGCTTTTTCAAAAATTTCTCGAAAAGCCTCTGCCGCCTCATCCAACGTCTCTTTTCCCTCCGTCTCTGTGGGCTCCACCATAAGCGCCTCGTGGACGATCAGCGGGAAATACATCGTGGGCGGATGAATCCCGGCATCTAGCAACGCCTTTGCCACATCCATTGCGCTGATTCCCATTTTTTCTTTCATAGCAGACAAATCCATCACGAACTCATGCATACAGAGTCCATCCACAGCCATCGGGTAGCAAGCTTCCAATTTTTTCTTCAGATAATTCGCGTTTAGCACGGCATTCAGAGACGATTCTCTTATCCCATCCGCCCCTAAGGACATCAGATATGCCAGCGCCTTCACAACCACCAAAAAATTGCCATAAAACGTTTTCACGGAACCGACACTTTGACTGCCTCCCGCAAGACAGCCTGCTGCGTTTTTCATGCCTGGCAGAAATTGGGACAGATATTCTTTGCAGCCCACAGGCCCGCTGCCAGGTCCCCCGCCGCCGTGCGGAGTAGAAAAGGTCTTATGTAGATTCAGATGGACCACATCAAATCCCATATCTCCCGGCCGGGTCCAGCCCATGATCGCATTCAGATTTGCCCCATCATAGTAATTCAAACCTCCCGCCTTTTTCACAATCTCTGTGATCTGTAGGATGTTTTTGTCAAAAATTCCCATAGTATTCGGATTTGTCAGCATCAGCCCAGCCGTATCCTCACCAACAGCCTCCCTCAGCTTTTCCAAGTCCACACACCCCTCTGAGTCAGAGGGAATATTCACTGTCTGAAAGCCTGCCATCACTGCGCTGGCCGGATTGGTCCCATGGGCAGAATCCGGCACGAGTATCTTCGTTCTTCTAAAGTCTCCCTTACTTTCATGATAAGCTTTGATTAAGAGTAGTCCAGTAAATTCTCCGTGAGCTCCGGCTGCCGGCTGAAAGGTCATGGCATCCATCCCAGTCAGCTCACACAGTCTCTTCTCAGCCAATTCAAACACTTCCAGACATCCCTGTGCTGTGTGTGCAGGCTGCAATGGATGTATCTGTGTAAACCTGGGCAGTGCTGCCAAAGCTTCATTTACCTTGGGATTGTACTTCATGGTACAGGAACCTAGCGGATAAAACCCATCATTCACCCCATATGCTCTTTTTTGACAGCTCTGAGTAATGGCGGCTCACCTGCTGCTCAGACACCTGTGGAAGCTTCGGAGCACAGGAGCGTACCTGCCCATCGAAATTCACCTGGCAGATGGTTTCCTGCGGCAAAATATCGGCTCCCCGTCCTTCGACACTTTTTTCAAAAATCAGTTTCATCTCAGGCACACCTCCCTTAAAAATCTCTGTCAGCTGGTCCATCTCCTCTTTCGTATTCTTCTCCGTAGCACACCACAAAATTTCCCGATCAGACAATGGCAATCCTCCCAGATAGCCTTCTTCTTCCAATTTCTTCATCACTGTCTCTGTCTTTACAGGTGATACTGTGACAAATTCATGAAAAAAGGTTCCTGGATATTTTCTTCTGAATCCCAGTTCTTCCAACCGCCCGCACAGGTAATGGGCATTGGCCGCACAATGTCTCGCCGCCGACTCAATTCCCCTCGCCCCCATCACAGACAGATATACCGCTGCATGCAAAGCACAGAGCGCTTGATTCGAGCAGATATTGCTGCTGGCCTTTTCTCTTCTTATATGCTGTTCCCGGGCCTGAAGTGTCAGCACAAAAGCTCTTCTCCCCTGGGCATCTGTGGTCTCTCCGACGATTCTTCCCGGCAGCTTCCGCATCAGTTTCCCAGTCGTCGCCATAAAACCGAGATAAGGGCCGCCAAAGCTCAGCGGAATTCCTAGAGGCTGCCCTTCGCCAACCGCGATATCTGCCCCATACTCTGCCGGAGCCTTCAGCCAGCCAAGCGCAATGGGGTTACACCCTAGAATATACTTAGTTCCCTTGTCTTTTGTCAGCCTTCCAATCTCGCCGCACTCTTCCAGAAGTCCATAATAATTGGGATTCTGCACATAGACACAGGCCACATCGTCTCCCAATCTCTTTCTCAGTTCTTCCAGATCGGTCCGTCCCTCCTGCTCTGGAATCAGTTCCACCTTCATTCCATTTCCATATCCATAGGTCTCCACCACCTGAATCACCTTGGGGTCTGCCGCAGCACTGACTAAAACCCTTTTTCTTTTCCTCTCCTGACACATGGCAATCGCCTCAGCAGCCGCAGTCGCTCCGTCATACACAGACGCGTTGGACACTTCCATACCCGTGAGCTCACAGATCATCGTCTGATACTCAAAAATGGACTGCAAAATTCCCTGGCTGATCTCTGCCTGATAGGGCGTGTAGGAAGTCACAAACGTCTCTTTTTTCACCACACTGTCCACAATAGCCGGAATATAATGGGAGTATGCTCCCGCTCCCCGAAAAATGTGTGGAAAAATCTGATTCTTCCCGGCCAGCTCTCTTAAATAGGCCGATGTCTCCATCTCACTAAGGCCCTTCGAATATTTCCAGGTTCCCTGATACCGGACTTCCTCAGGAATCTGAGAAAACACCTCCTGGGCTTTCGTCAGTCCGATTTCCTCTGCCATTGCCTGTTGTTCAGACTTTGCAGAAACCACATAGGTTCCCATACACTTCCCTCCTCTATGCTTTTGCCTCGTCTGTCTCTAAATAGGCTTCGTAGGTCTCACTGTCCATGAACTCCTCGTGTTCCTGCACTTCTGATACCTCTATCATCCACGTACCATAAGGGTCCTGGTTCACCAGCTCTGGATGATCTGCCAATTCCCCATTGACCTTCACAACCACTCCGCTGACAGGAGAATACACATCTGACACCGCCTTCACAGACTCCACATCCGCAAAGACTTCCCCCGTCTGTACCTCATCTCCTTCCTCCGGCAGATTGATGAACACCAAGTCTCCCAATGATTCCTGAGCAAAATCTGTGATTCCAATCTTTACGGTATCTCCTTCTTCTCTCACCCACTCATGGGATTTCACATACTTTAATTCCTTTGGACACTTCATAGCTTTTTCCGGCAGCAGTCTGCCTCTCCTTTCTTCTTTCCTCTTGTTCTGTCTTCACAAGACTTTCCCATTAATTTTCACTTTTCCGATAAAATGGCAGTTTTACCACCTCCGCCTGAACACGTCTGCCGCGCACCACGGCCTCTAACTGTGTCCCAGGTCTTTGATACTCCTCAGACACCAGAGCCATAGCCACAGGATAACCCAGATAGGGGCAATGAGTCCCCGAGGTGGTAATCCCCACTTTTTGTTCTTCAACATACAGTTCCATATTTTCTCGGACAATGCCTTTTCCAATCACCTTCAATCCCACACGGCGGCGAGCACAATCCTTTTTCTCTTCCAAAGCACGTTTCCCGATGAAATCCGCCTTCTGCATTTTTACAAATGTGCCAAGTCCAGCCTCGAAAGGCGTAACCTCCTCATTCATCTCATGTCCGTACAGTGGCATGGCGGCTTCCAGACGCAGAGTATCCCTGGCTCCCAGGCCGCAGGGTATGAGTCCTTCTTCCTGTCCTGCCTCCAACAAAAGCTTCCACAGCCTCTTTGCATCTTTCGCCTCCAGGTAAAATTCATATCCGTCCTCTCCGGTATAGCCAGTCTTTGAGATCACACAAGAAATCCCCTGTATCCTACAGTCAAACTTTGCTGTATAGTACTTCTTTGGCAGCTCTTCCGCCTTGACCAATTTTCTCAGCACATTGCCTGACTTTGGCCCCTGCAAAGCAATCTGTGCCACTCGCTCCGAGATATCCTCAAAGTTCACCCTTCCGAAAGCGTGCGACTGCATCCACGCAAAATCTTTTTCTTTATTGGCCGCGTTTACCACAATCAGATAGCGGCTGGGGTGGATTTTATAGACAATCAGGTCATCCACCACCCCTCCTTCCTCGGTACACATAGGGCTGTACCGCGCCTGTCCATCACGCAGGTCTTTGAATTCATGGTCAGTAAATAGTTCAAATTTGCCAAGGCATCTTCGCCCTCGCAGATCACCTCTCCCATATGAGACACATCAAACAGCCCGCAATTTTTTCTCACTGCCATGTGCTCTGCAATCACTCCCTCATACTGGACCGGTAGCAGATATCCCGCAAAAGGTACGATTTTTCCCTTTGCCTCCAGATGTGCTTCATAAAGCGGCGTCTTCTTTTCCATAAAATCCTCCTTCCGTTTTGCGCATTAGCGTGACAAGGTCTTTCCTATCAAAAAAGACATTATCAAAAGCCGTATCTCTTCCATACGCTCTCGATAATGTCTCTGTCCTGTTACCTGAAAGATTTTACAGAAGGTTTCTCGCTTGTTCCGCTTTTTCCTTCTCCCCCTTCGGTGCTTGCGCTCTCCAGAGTCTCGTCCAAACCCGGTCTTTTTGCCTGAGAGTTTCCACCTTTCCCCTTCGGCGCCGTCTTTTTAGACGATCTCTCCCGAATTCTTCTTCCGAATACAGATATCCAATTAAACACTCTATCTGTTTTCGAGTATAGCACAAGTCGCGGCGCTCAGCTTTGGCCCTTCTGCACAAAAAATATCTCTCAGCTACAAACCAAACACTATAACAAAGAGGGCAAGTCCCCCTCAATCCAACACAAAATAAAAAGCCCAGACACAAGATCTGGACTTTAGGCAGAGGCGCTATCGGATTTCAAACTAGTCTCATTACACCGTAAAAAGACGATGTACATGCATTGGGGTCACATCCGGCTGTCTGTCTATTCCGTCATTCCCTGGCCTCTGATACCTATTATTATATCCAATAGAGAAAACTCCGTCCATTGATAAAATCGTCAAACTTTTAGACAATATTCTCTAATCTTTAGGAATACCCACAATTCTGTTTTCCTTTTGTGGACAAAGCCAGATAAATATGGGTTAAACTTCCTTTTTTGTCTGAATCTGCTGAAACTGGCCTTGAAAAAAACACCTTTCTCTTCAACGCCTGATGGGGGGCAGCTTTTTCAGACAATCACCACACCGCACACAATCTAGGCTATTGGGGTTCTTCCAGACCTCGATATCCATCTTACATACTTCCCGGGCACCTTCCACAGTTCGTGCATAGCTCCTCGTTCACCTGATAGCGATAGACGAAATTGGATGAAAAAGCCCATAGACTGCTCCCAGAGGACACAGATATCTGCAAAACGGCCGATAGACTGCCACTGACAGCAGAATCAAAATACCAGTAAGGCAAACTTCCACAAAAACAGTCCGCCCATCGCCGTCCGAAGCTGCGGGTTCGTGGCTCCCAGAGGTATTCCAGCCATCAAGGTCCCGCTAGGGCAGATATATTTGCAAAACCATGGACTCCCCTGCCCAATGATGTCCACGGCAAATATCGGCAGTAAACGACAAACCCCATCAGTATCACATACCGGAGCAGCCGCAGCCCTCTTTCACCGGGCAGTCTTTTCCATTTCCTCACAAAGGGAATTTTATAGAGTAAATCCTGTATCAAACCGAAAGGGCACAGCCAGCCACACACAAACCGTCCGAACACAGCCCCTGTCAGCATCAAAATCCAACCACATAAAAGGAAAAATTCATATTTCTGCTGCCAATTACAGCCTGAAGGGAACCGATGGGGCAGGAGCCTAAGGCTCCTGGACACGAATAGCAATTCAATCCAGGCACACAATACTTCTTGAAATCTCCCGTATAGATCTTCCCTCGGAAGAATCCTGCTACATACCCATTCGTCAGCGCTGTAAATCCAACTTGAATCCAGGTTCTCAGCTTACCCAATTCCAATACACTCCAGGCAAACATTGATAGCTTTCATCCACACGACCAGCAACTCCCCTCTGGCTGCCCCGATTCCCATGAACAGCAAAGCGAGTCCTGTCACTCCCCCACCGAAGATATTGCTTCTGTTTTTCTCGTTCATCCCTTCCGTTTCCTCCATCTCACTCAAAACGTTGTCTATGATTTCTTTCCACTCTTCCTTGCTGTGAGCACTGCTGTAAATCTCACCTACCTGTCTGCCTTCACTGTTCCCAAAAAGATCGTCGTGGGAACATACTGCATGTATCCACCTAATTTTTTCCCCACAGAGGCTGATTCAAAATCAAGTATGTGTAATCCGCCTCTGTAGCTTCTACAATAGCTTCTGCAGTCTCTAAGTTTTCCTCAATAATCTGTTGAATCTCCTTGCTCTGTGTCTGACTGTACACATCTGAGATCAACCCGACAATCTGAAACTCTTCCGGCTCATACTCTCTGTTCAGCTCCCCAAGTCCTCCCATTTCCTGAATACAAGGCCCGCAAAAGGTTGCCCAGATATTTAGCATCGTAAGCTTTGACTTTTCAAAAATCTCCTGACTCGCTGTCTCTCCACTCAAAGTCTCCGCCTCAAAATCTCCTATCTGAATTGCCGCCTGCTCAGTGTCATCCGTATTTGTTTCGTCCACACTTTCCTCAGAAATCTCCTCGTTGGGAACACTCTTAGAAAGTCCTTTCTCTTCTTGCTGTGCAGCAGAACCTCCACAGCCTCCCATCGCGATCAGTGCTGCACACAATAAACACAAAATTTTTTCTTCATCTTTCACCTCTAAACAAAAATCCCCTCCTGGGCAGACAATTTTTCCATTTTTTTGTCTCCCCAGAAGGGAATCTACTCTTTACCTCATATATGACTCTCTCAACGCCATCGGAAAATATTCTCCATACCTTCGTTTCGACAAGTGCAGTGTCTCCAATACAGCGCAGATTTTATCTGCCAGACATACAATCCAGGCCTCCCTGCATGCAGGCGGAACGACTGTCAGCGGAAACATATGGCGGAGTATAATATTTTTCTCCCTCTCTGTCAGCTCATAGTCCTCACACGCATTGCGCATTGCCAATCTGGGGTGCCTCAGCCCATGCAGACGATGTCTTCTGTCCTTTTCATGCCAATCATAGAGAAAGTAGTCATGAAGCAAGGCTCCGCGTATCAACACCATATGGTGAAGTTTCACATGCAAAGACCTCGCAATAAAGACACTCATATACGCCACTCCCACACTGTGTTCAAAGACACTGATATCTCCATGCTGTATATAAGAAGCCATCTGGAGAAATCTTCCGTTTTCACACAAATTTTCGATCTCTTCACGAATCAAAATTTCGTAAAATCTCAATTCTACATCTCCCATTTCTGTGCATCTCCTACTTGTAAAAGTCGCTATCTGCATCCAGTATATACTCCGTCCTTGCAAAATTCAAGTACTATTTTTCCGACTTTTTACGCCTAAGCAGAACCGCTGCAGCAGCCATTACAGAAAGTATCGCCAGCGTCGACCACTGTCCTACAGGAGTCTCGTCAGCAGTCTTTGCTCCGTCTGCTTTGTCAGCCTTCGCTGCGTTCACACCATTGGAATTTTTTGTCACTCTCCCCGGCTTTTCTGTTGCCTTTGGAGTCACTGTCCCTGTGACGCCAGGCTTCTGTGTGGGAATCGCAGAAGGATTTGCTTCCGGTTTCGCTGTCGGTGTAACTTTGGTCCGCTCATCCTGAATTTTAACCATAATCGTATCTGTCCTGTTTTGGTCCGCCGCGCTGACCGCAGTCAAGGTAATCGTTCCTGCTTTTTTCGCGGTAAAAAGGCTGATCTGTTCTCCGCTTGCGCTTCTCAAAGGTGCCTCTCCTTGTTCCACACTATCCAGATCGCCAGATAATTCCCAGGTGATGACATCTGTCGCGGCAATGTCAGTGGATAGTTCCGCCAAAGCCTCATAGGTTACTGTGGGATTTTCATCTGTAAGTAAAATCGTGTTCTCTCCTTGAATCTGAACATCCATCGGATAAGTATAGCAAGCATTTTCGTTTCTCATTAGTACACTTTCCGCAGAACCCATTGCCGCAAAAGTCCAGCAAGACCCCATATCATACTGGTTTCTCACAGGAGTCACCGCACCGATCTGCCTTAAATCGAACTGCTCCGGCAATTCACTAATCGGTGCCTCTTCGCTGGCAACCTCGGTCTGATGTTCCGCGATCTTAGCGCCCAATGCCTTTCCATCTTCTGCCATCTTTTGATTTTCTGATTCTGTTTCCCCTCGTTCTCCCAGCGAAAAGCCGCCGATCTGGCTTGGGCAGTCGCTGACAGAGTCGCCATTTTCATTGATATTTACAGACGAGTCCACCCCTTCTGCCAAGGTCCCATCTAACTCTTCATTGTAAGTAAATGCTTTGATACACGGATTTGCTTTGAACGAGTACATATCCTCCCAATTCTCTCCGTCCTCGGAAATCCAACTTATGCCTTCTTTGCTCTCCGCCTTTGCACTGTATCCCTCTACTGGATACTCTATAGGAATTTCAAAGGAGCCAGACTCCTTGCTGAACTTTATAATGATAGAAAATTCCTGCCCCTGCTTCAACGCAATCTCATTTGGAAGACGTACAGTCTTATATCCCGCGTACCTAGTGCTTCCGGTCGCCACCCTTTGGAGTTCTTGGTCCAATTCCACATAAACCTCATAATCCAAATTCTCTGTCATTGTAGAAAAGGATACCGCCCTTAAATTCTCCTGTCCATTCGCCGTAAACACATTGGCCATATACAACGGCTGGTCTGACTGGATTGTGTTTACCGTGCCAAAAGTATCATACTGATAGATCGTATTATAATTGTCAGCACCTTCTTCCATAAAGTACACTGCCCCTGGATTCGCCAGAAGATTGTAGGAATAATAGGACAGATAATAGTATCCATTTTCTCCTGCCTCTTCTCCCCAACTGTTCTTAAAGATAAAAGCGCCGTCCCCAGGCGGAGTCGCCGGTGTGAAATTTTCCTTTGGATAATTGTCATCCCACCCCACTAAGGTAATACAGTGTCCCCCTGCACTATACTCTCCCAATTCCTCGTCCGTGAGCTCTGGCACATAGATGGCAGCCTCTTTTTCATTTCTGAATTCATACGCCTCCAGATAGTAAGCATCTACACCGCCATACGTATATATTGCAGATTTCACATAATCATTGTCCAGAGCATCCTCCCTCTGAGGCAGCCAGATAGCATCCTGGAGATGGTAAACCGGCGTCTGATCTGTCAAAATCTCAACCTCATCTTCCGACGGCTGGAATTGGTCTTCACCCTCCGGCGTTTCCACCAGCGTATAGTTAGGATAAGAATCCTGCTCCTCTGTCAACGGGCCACTCCAACGGGAAAAATATGCGGTCGACATCAGGAAGTGACCTCCACTGTTCAATCCTCCTCCCAGGTCAAACGCCGTAGACGAATCCGGATGCAGGGACTGTGTCAACAAATTTTGTTCTGAAAAATCTAAGCCTGTATCTGCGATTTTACTTAGCCGAAGCACATAAGGCTGACTGGAAAATCCACCGTTCAGAGAAGACACCGTAATATAGTAAGTTCCTTTCTTCAAATTTTGGACAATGGATTGATCTAAATTCATCTGAGATTTTTTGATCACGTCGTAATCTCCATTATATAAGGCAATGTCACAGCATATGTCCTTATCATTTGGCTGTGTCAAGCGGATAAAAATTTTTCCTCCTCACTCAACGTAAACCGATAGTAATCCACATCCTCAGAATCCGAGATATAACTCTCTGTCTTAGAGGGAACTCGCAGCTTTACTGCCGTCTTCCAAGAATCATTCGGTTCCAGGTTGTCCTTTCCCCACTTGGCATAAACAGTGATATCCTCTTTCGTCCCCGATACAATCTCATCACATGGATCCTTAAAATTCTTATCCAAATACCATCCTTGGAATTGATATCCCTTCCGTGAAGGCTCTTTTAACACAATGGTATCATCATTTTCCCGGAAACTCTCAGGATTCTCTTTGTGATTGACGCCACCGTTTAACACGTATGTAATCTTATAGCTTTCCAGAGGAGCACAGCTTCCATCGTCTTTATAAATCAGATTCGGCAGCGCCAAGCTCTCTGCTTGAAGCCCGTTTCCAGAATAATTATTCAGATAGACTTCTGCCTGGTCTTTGGCCAACTTTACTGCATGCGGTCCCCGCGACAACGTAATAGTCAGCAGACCGTTTTCACTGTCGTGCCGTTGTGCCCTTTTGTCACTGTCTATATAATAAGACATTTCCTGATTCGGAACTAGATTTCCCTGCGCATCCGTAACACGAATCTGAGCCTGATATTCCCTCTGGGGAAGCATCTTCTTCAATCTGAATACGTCCTCCCTGCACTGGGGTAATCACCGATCACTCCCTGACCAAACGCTT
>ENA-OQCB01000442-OQCB01000442.1-human-gut-metagenome-genome-assembly--contig:-NODE-442-length-19437-cov-3.429156_pt1 | contig 19437 bp, 26 predicted proteins | sample MGYA00242493_ERZ504568 | MGnify/ENA primary metagenome ERZ504568 (study PRJEB26092, sample SAMD00036229) | human gut metagenome | host: Homo sapiens | study: EMG produced TPA metagenomics assembly of...
CTATGATAAACGAAAAAAGTAGCAGCGCTATTAAATCACAGATTAATGCGGAGTTTTATTCTGCTTACTTGTATTTGGATTTTTATAATTTTTATGTGGAGCAAGGTCTGGATGGATTTGCAAATTGGTATCAAGTGCAGGCCCAAGAGGAGAGAGACCATGCAATGTTGATGATGCAGTATATGCAGAATAATGACTTGAAGGTCACACTAGAAGCGATTGAAAAACCCAATCTGAAATTGAGTGAAAATATGGACCCTTTGAGAGAAGGGCTGAAACATGAGAAGTATGTGACGGGACTGATTCACAATATCTATGATGCCGCATACTCGGCAAAGGATTTCCGCACGATGCAGTTTTTGGATTGGTTTGTCAAGGAGCAAGGGGAAGAGGAGACGAACGCAAACGATCTGATTAAAAAAATGGAATTGTTTGGTTCAGATCCGAAAAGCTTGTATATGTTGGACAATGAGCTGGCAGCACGTACCTATGCTGCTCCTTCGCTGGTGTTGTAAGCTATGAGAGATGATGGTATGAGACCAGAGAAGCGCGAATGTGACCAGGAGGAGACGATACAGACAAAATTGTTGAGAAGGCAGCTGTTTTATTCGCGGTTCACCTGTATCGCGGTGGTGGCGTTTTTGTTGATTTTTGCGGTGGCTTTGCTGCCGAAAGCAACGCGGGTTCTGAAAAATTTGGACGAGGTTACTTCTGACTTAAACGAGGTGGATTTCAGCGGTTTAGCTTTGGATACGGAAGAGAACCTTGAAAAAATCAATGAGTCTCTGGAAACTCTAGATATGGAAGCTCTAAATCATGCCATTGAAAATCTGGACGAGGTAGTGGATACTCTGAGTCAGGCTGTAAGGCCATTGACGAATTTTTATGAACGCTTTGGAAATTGAATCATCCGGGAAGCAGTTTGGCGCAAAGGGGAGATTCATGTTAGTAGGAGGATTAAGAGATGAAATCGGTTTTATAGGATGCGGGAATATGGCTTCTGCTATGATTGGGGGAATTCTGGAAAAAGGAATTTGCAGTAAGCAGGAGATTATCGTATCCAACCGGACTGTGGAAGGTAACGAGAGAAGCAAAAAAAATCTGGGGGTGAATGTCACCTTAGACAATTGTCAAGTCGTGAGAGAGACGAAGACAGTCATATTAGCTGTGAAGCCTCAGTTTTATGAGGAAGTGATCGCCCAGGTGAAGGGCTTAATTACAGAAAAACATGTGATTATATCAATTGCGCCTGGAAAGACCCTTAGATGGCTGGAAGAGAAGTTCGGCAAACCTGTGAAAATTGTGCGCACAATGCCTAATACACCTGCACTGGTTGGAGAAGGCATGACAGGCGTGTGCGCGAACTCCTATGTTCAGGATATTGAAATGGCCGGTATCAAAGAGATCTTAGGAAGTTTTGGAAGATATGAGGTAATTCCAGAAAGACTTATGGATGTGGTGGTGTCTGTCAGTGGCAGTTCACCAGCTTATGTTTTTATGTTTATTGAGGCGATGGCTGATGCAGCTGTGGCGGATGGAATGCCCAGAGCTCAGGCGTATGAGTTTGCTGCCCAAGCAGTAATGGGAAGTGCTAAGATGGTCTTAGAGACTGGCAAGCATCCGGGAGAACTGAAAGATATGGTATGTTCTCCAGGAGGAACAACTATCGAGGCTGTTCGGCAGCTTGAGAAAGGAGGATTCCGCAGTTCTATTATTGAAGCAATGAAGGCATGCGTAGAGGTAGGCAGAAAGATGTGAGACAACAAAAAAGGTATGGCCTTTGTGGGCGATACCTTTTTTTCCAAAATATATAACGACAAAAAGCCTTTTCAATGATTCTGAAAAGGTCTAAAAGTATGTTTAAATTATGATTCAGCGGAATTCATTTTCAGTTGCTCAATCTGCAGGCGAATGTCCGCCTGGGCTTTGGGAGGCAGGCTAAGATAGTCTTCAAGGACAGCAAGATCTTCTTTGGTGAGTACATCTGCTGGAAGTTTTGCGGTAATTAAAGTATTTAGATCAACACCTAATATTTCAGCAATCGAGGAAGTTATTTCCAGAGAGGGAGAGCGCTGTCCATTTTCATAATTGCAGTAACTTTGACGCTGGATATGAAGTTTATGGCCCATATAAGCTTGTGTATACCCTCTTGCGGTACGTAGGACTCTGAGATTATTGGGAAAATCCGAAATGTTCATACCTTCTAACCTGTAATTCCTCTCAATTTACTTTCTTTAATATATTCTATATATGTAGATTATAGCAAGAAAAGATCGAAAAAAACTCGAGGGACAACAAAATGAATACATAAAATGTCTAAAAACCATGGAGGTTATTAAATGTGTAAATTATTAGAGCTTAGCCTGCGGTTAAGAAATAAAAAATGGTGGTTCTCTCGTGTTTTAGGAAATATATTAATCCAAATTCCAGTACTTTATTCAAAGTGGATTGAATTTAGTATCCGTAAAGTTCAACTTCCAAATATCAGTGAAAATCAACTGCCCTGATTGTGTTGGGGCTAATCTGATATCAATGGGTGCTGGCTCAGGTAGCTATTGTGGAATTTCTCTGAGAATGTAACTTCTTCTGTCAGCCAGGCAGGAGGCTGATAACTAAGAGCAGTCTGTTCGTCGGGAAATTCCACTTCAGCCAGCATAAGACCTTTGTGAGCGCCGCGAAAGATGTCCAGCTCAATTTGCAGGCCCATGTCTGCTGGTATAATATAACGTGTTTTTTCGATGTATACGCCGTCAGTTTTAGTACGCAGATGTTCATAGGCTTCTTTGGTCAGAGGTAAATTATATTCTTCCCTAGTCATTAAGCCTTTGGATTTGTATGTCAAAAAATAAGAATCGTCCTGACGGCGGATTCGAACCACCGGTTCTGTGCAGAGGTATCCCTGTTCGATTTCGTGAAAGGGAAAGTCTAATTTTATTGTGTCTGTACAGTGAGATAATAAACTTTCCGGCAATTCTCTGATTAAAAATTTACGTTCGATTTCCATAAGCATTCTCCTTCTTTAGTATTGACGTTCTAGTCATAAGTATACTGATTGAATTTGTAATATTCAACAAGTATTGTTTTATGTAATAGAAAAGACCTTGTCACGCTAATGCGTGAAAGCCCTTTCCTATTACATAAACGCTCCGCTAGGGATGCGCACGCCGCAATAAGGGAGTACACCGCAAGGCGGTGTTGCGGCGGCGCGCAAGTGGGACTAAGCCCCTCAAGATTGGGGAATGGGGAGTTGAAGTGGGCTTGCCCACTTTGTTTTGTTACTAGGAAGAACTTTATTGCGAAATGTAAGGGCGTTCTTCCTATTCTCATATTTCGGCCTTCAGCCTTTGTAATCCCTGTTGTAATGAAAAAGTGAAGATGTTATAATATTGACAAATTTAGTGTATTCTTTCGATAATATGGGAAAGAATGGAAATATTGGATGAACGATGTATTTTCATATTTTGTGCCGAGGAGGAGTGGACGATGAGTAGAGTGTGTGTTTTTTTTGCGGATGGACTAGAAGAGGTGGAGGCACTGACTGTGGTAGATCTTCTGCGCAGAGCTAAGGTGGAGGTGACTACGGTGTCTATTCACGAGAAAGAAGAAATCTTAGGAGCCCATGGAATTAAGATTCAGGCGGATGCGAGGATGTCCCAGATAGATGATTATCAGGAGTTTGATATGGTATTTCTGCCGGGTGGAGGCACGGGTACGGACAACCTGGAAAGCAGTGGGAAGGTCAAGGAGGTAGTCAGTGAATTCGCAAAAAAGGGTAAGAAGATAGCTGCAATCTGTGCGGCGCCAAGGATTTTAGGTGGATTGGGATTATTGGAAGGGAGAAGATGCACTTCCTATCCTTCTGTGACGGATAGACTTCTCGGCGGATTAGTGACTGAGAACGCGGTGGAGACTGATGGAAATATCACCACGAGCCGTGGAGTTGGGACGGCTGTGGATATGGGCTTAGAGCTGATTCGTGTTCTCAGTGGAGAAAAAAGGGCTGAGGAGATACGAGAAGAGATTGTATATCATAGGATGTGAAAAAGCTGAGTGGCTGGCGGGGGAATCCGTAAAAAACACTAGCTATTTCAGGGATTGTATGCTATACTACGATAATGACTGTGAATATGGAGAGGTATGCCACTTTTCCATTTTACATATAGAATTAAGGAGGAAATATCAAGAATGAGTTTACAAGTAGAAAAAATGGAGAAAAACATGGCGAAACTTACGATTGAAGTTTCTGCCGAGGAATTGGAAAAAGCAATCCAGGGCGCATACCTGAAAAACAAAAATAAGATCACTCTGCCTGGATTCCGTAAAGGAAAAGCTCCAAGAAAGATGATTGAGAAGATGTATGGCACAGGCGTGTTCTTAGAGGATGCGGCCAATGCTCTGATTCCTACGGCATACTCTGACGCACTGCAGGAGTGCGACCTGGAAATCGTTTCTCAGCCGGAGATTGATGTGACTCAGTTAGAGGCCGGAAAGCCATTTATTTTTACCGCTGAGGTAGCTGTGAAGCCAGAGGTGACTCTTGGAGAGTACAAAGGTGTTGAGATTAAAAAAATAGAGGTGGAAGTTACAGAGGAAGAGATCGAAGCTGAGCTGAAAAAAGAGCAGGAGAACAATTCCAGAACCATCGTTGTGGAGGACCGTGCTGTCGAGAGCGGAGACATCGCTACCATCGACTTCGAAGGATTTGTAGATGGAACTCCGTTTGAGGGCGGAAAAGGAACGGACTATCCGCTGACTATCGGTTCTAACACGTTTATCCCAGGATTCGAAGATCAGTTAATCGGAGCAAATACCGGAGATAAATTGGATGTGAATGTGACTTTCCCAGAAGAATATCAGGCAAAAGATCTGGCAGGCAAGGCGGCTGTCTTCAAATGCGAGATTAAGAAGATTGAGAAGAAAGAGCTGCCGGAGCTAGATGATGAGTTTGCAAAGGATGTATCTGAGTTTGACACTCTAGACGAGTACAAGGCAGATATCAAGAAAAATCTGACAGAGAAAAAAGAAGCCGATGCAAAACGTCAGAAAGAAGACGAGGCGGTGGACAAAGCTGTAGAGAATGCTTCCATGGAAATTCCAGAAGCAATGATTAAGACTCAGGTAAATCAGATGGTGGATGATTTCTCCAGAAGAATGCAGGCACAGGGTCTGTCTATGGAGCAGTACTTCCAGTTCACTGGCATGACCATTGATAAACTGATGGAAGAGATGAAACCACAGGCGCTGAAACGTATTCAGACTAGATTGGTTCTGGAGAAGGTCGCTGAGGTAGAGAACATACAGCCGTCCGAGGAGAGAGTCGAGGAAGAGATCGGCAAGATGGCTGAGATGTATAAAATGGAAAAAGACAAACTGAGAGAACTGATTGGAGATATCGAATTAGAACAGATGAAGAAGGATATGGCTGTTCAGGACGCAGTGACTTACATTGCGGATGCAGCTAAGGAAGTTTAATTCGACGCATTGACGGGAGGCGTAGTTATGAGTTTAGTACCATATGTCGTTGAACAGACGAGCAGGGGAGAGAGAAATTACGACATTTATTCCAGACTTCTGAAGGACAGGATTATATTCCTGGGCGAAGAGGTGAACGATGTGACTGCCAGCCTGGTAGTTGCGCAGCTTTTGTTTTTGGAGTCTGAGGACGCTGGAAAAGATATTCAGCTGTATATCAACAGTCCGGGCGGCTCTGTGACCGCTGGCATGGCGATCTATGACACAATGCAGTATATCAAGTGCGATGTATCTACGATTTGTCTGGGACTGGCAGCGAGCATGGGTGCTTTTCTTCTGGCAGGCGGTGCAAAGGGTAAGAGAATCGCGCTGCCGAACTCTACGATTATGATTCATCAGCCTTCCGGCGGAGCGCAGGGTCAGGCTACAGAGATTCAGATTGTAGCAGATCATATTGCGAAGACCAAGAGAACTCTGAATGAGATCTTGGCGGCGAATACCGGTCAGCCATTGGAAGTAGTGGAAGTGGACACAGACAGAGACAATTACATGTCTGCGCAGGAGGCACAGGCATACGGTTTAATTGACAAAATTATTACACACAGATAAAGAACGGGTAGGGCTCTTGTCCATTAGATGGGAGCCTTATATAACTTAGTATGCAAGGGACGCACGGGTAAACTGTGCGTTACCTTGCATAGCTGTTATAGAGAAGAAAGGAAAGGGAAAGATTTCCATGGCAGATAGAATAAAAGAAGGGAAAGTAAGGTGTTCCTTTTGTAATAAATCGGAAGATCAGGTACGTAAACTGATTTCCAGCTTAGATAAGAGTGTATATATTTGCGATGAGTGTATCGAGATTTGCAATGAGATTATTGAGGAGGAAGGCCTTCTCTATGAGGATATGCTGACTTCAGACATTAATTTGATGACGCCTCAGGAGATTCACAACTTTCTGGACGAATACGTCATTGGACAGGATGAGGCGAAGAAAGCATTGTCTGTGGCTGTCTATAATCACTATAAGAGAGTGATGGCGCCTAAGAGTCTGGATGTGGAGCTGCAAAAGAGCAATATTCTGATGCTGGGTCCCACTGGTTCCGGAAAGACGCTGTTGGCACAGACGTTGGCGAAGCTTTTGAATGTGCCATTTGCCATAGCGGACGCGACTACACTGACCGAGGCAGGTTATGTGGGCGAGGACGTGGAGAATATACTTTTGAAAATTATCCAGGCTGCGGATTACGACATCGAGCGTGCCCAGTATGGAATTATCTATATTGACGAGATTGACAAGATCACGAGAAAATCTGAAAATGCATCCATCACCAGAGATGTATCCGGTGAGGGCGTACAGCAGGCTCTGCTTAAGATTTTGGAAGGAACTGTTGCCAGTGTTCCACCCCAGGGCGGAAGAAAACATCCTCATCAAGAGTTTATCCAGATTGACACGACGAATATTCTGTTCATCTGCGGCGGAGCTTTTGAGGGACTAGAAAAGATTATTGCCACGAGAAAAGACCAAAAGTCCATTGGTTTCGGCGCAGATGTGAGAAGCGCGAAGGAACACAATGTGGGAGAACTGCTCAGAGAAGTAATGCCGGAGGATTTTATCAAGTTTGGCTTGATTCCTGAATTTATCGGAAGAGTTCCAGTAGTGGTATCTTTGAATGCACTGGACGAGGAGGCGCTGATACGAATTTTGCAGGAGCCGAAGAATTCTCTGGTGAAACAGTACCGAAAGCTGTTTGAGTTAGACGGCGTCGAATTGGATTTCCAAAAAGACGCATTAAAGCTGATTGCGGAGAAATCCCTGGAAAGAAAGACGGGAGCCAGGGGACTTCGTTCTATTATGGAGTCAACGATGATGGATTTGATGTATCAGGTACCATCCGACCACACGATTCAGAAGTGTGTCATTACAAAGGAGGCTGTGGAAGGGACAGCCGAACCGGAGATTACCTACGGGGAGGCCGGAGCGCAGGAGCCCAAAGCTCTTAGAAAAGCCCGGAAAGGAAAACCAGAAACCGCCTGAGACAAGGAGGGAGTAAGATGAAACAGTTGATATATGGCTTGCCGGTGATTGCCCTTAGGGGAACCACGATTCTGCCTGAGATGATCGTCCACTTTGATGTGAGCAGAGCTCGATCAATTAAGGCAGTAGAGGCAGCTATGCTGAAAGAACAAAAAGTATTTTTAGTGACTCAGAAAGATCCGGAGAATGAAAATCCGGGTCTTCTTGACCTTTATAAAATCGGCACGGTGGCATACATCAAACAGGTCGTAAAATTGCCCAAAGATGTTTTGAGAGTCCTAGTTGAGGGAGTCAGCCGGGCAGAGCTTCTGCGTCTGGAACGGGAGAATCCGTATCTAGAAGGACAGGTGGGTGTGATTGAGGAAGAGGACATTGAAGACCACAATGTGAAAGAAGCGATACTGAGAAATATCAAGGAAAGTTTTCATGCGTATTGTATGGAAAGCGGAAAGGTCAGTAAAGATTTGGCAGCGCAGATCATGAAAATTGACGATGCCAAGCACTTGGTAGATCAGCTTTGTATCAACCTGCCGATGCCGTATGAGGACCAACAGAAGCTGCTTGGCGCGCTGACACTCTATGAGCGTTACGGCATATTGGAAGGAATGCTGGAAGATGAGATTGAGATTTTGAAATTCCGCAGAGAATTCCAGCGCAAAGTGAAAGAAAGAATTGACAAAAATCAGAAAGAATATATTCTGCGGGAACAGATGAAGCTGATTCGTGAAGAACTAGGCGAGGACAACACGTCCAGCGACGCTGACGTTTTCCAGGAAAAGCTGCAGCGCCTGGATGCGCCGGAAGAGATCAAGGAGAAGATTGCCAAGGAGATCAAACGTTTCAAGTCTCTGAGCAACAACAATGCGGAAAGCAATGTGGCCAGAGACTATATTGAGACTTTGCTGGATATGCCTTGGAGGATTCACACAGACGACAATGAAGATTTAAAAGAGGCATTTCAGATTTTAGAGAAGGACCACTATGGTTTGGAAAAAGTCAAGGAACGCATCATGGAGTTTTTGGCTGTGAGAAATCTGACAGAGAAGGGAAAAAGCCCGATTCTCTGCCTTGTAGGGCCGCCTGGAACGGGCAAGACTTCCATCGCTCGCTCAGTGGCCAGAGCTCTGAATAAGAAATATGTTAGAATCTGCCTGGGCGGTGTGAGGGATGAAGCGGAGATTCGCGGACACAGGAGAACCTATATTGGAGCGATGCCGGGAAGAATAGCGGCGGCGCTGCGTCAGGTGGGAGTCAATAATCCTCTGATGCTGCTGGACGAGATCGACAAGACCAGCAGCGATTACAAGGGGGATGTGTCGGCGGCCCTCTTGGAAGTTTTAGACCCTGAACAGAACAGCCATTTCAACGACCATTATATAGAACTTCCAGTGGACTTATCGGAAGTGCTGTTTATCGCTACGGCCAATGATCTGCAGGGGATTTCCAGACCTTTGCTGGACCGTATGGAAGTCATCGAGCTCTCCAGCTACACGGAGAATGAAAAGGAGCATATTGCGAAGGAGCATTTGATTCCAAAGCAGATCAAGGAGAATGGACTGGAAGAAAAGCAGTTGGCAATTCGCCCGGCGGCCCTTAGAAAGATCATCAATGGGTATACCAAAGAAGCTGGAGTGCGGAACCTGGAACGGCGGATTGGTCAGATCTGCCGGAAGACCGCCAGAGAGATTCTGGAAGGCGACAAGCAGAAGGTGGTGGTCACTACAAAAAATCTGGAGCATTATTTAGGTCAGGAACGGTATACTTATCAGATGGCGAATAAGCAGAACGAAGTAGGAATTGTCCGAGGGCTGGCCTGGACCAGCGCAGGTGGAGATACCTTGCAGATTGAGGTGAATGTGATGCCGGGAAAAGGAGAACTGGTTCTCACCGGACAGCTAGGAGATGTGATGAAGGAGTCTGCGAGAGCGGGCATCAGCTATATTCGCTCTGTGGCGTCTGATTACGGAATAAAACCGGAGTTTTTCCGGGAAAATGATATTCATATACATATCCCCGAGGGGGCTGTCCCCAAGGACGGCCCTTCGGCGGGAATCACCATGGCCACTGCAATGCTCTCTGCGATCACTGAGACCCCTGTGAAGGCGGAGGTAGCCATGACCGGTGAGATCACTCTGCGGGGGCGGGTGTTGCCGATTGGTGGTCTGAAGGAGAAGCTTTTGGCTGCTAAGTACGCGAAAATTAAGAAGGTATTGGTGCCTAAAGAGAATAAAGCAGATATCAAAGAGATGTCCGAGGAGATCACGGATGGTTTGGAGATACATCTGGTGGACAACATGGGAGAGGTTTTGTCCCAGGCACTGAGCCGATAGAGCATAGAAACGAGGTACTTTATGATTATCAAGAATGTATCCCTGGATATTGTCTGTGGAGTGACCAGTACTCTTCCTGAGAACGAATGGCCTGAGATTGCTTTTGCGGGAAAATCAAATGTTGGAAAATCATCACTGATTAATGCTTTGATGAACCGCAAGTCTTTGGCCAGAACCAGCTCGCAGCCGGGGAAGACTCAGACGATTAATTTCTATAATATCAATGATTGCATGTATTTGGTGGACTTGCCGGGCTACGGATATGCGAAGGTGGCGCAGTCGGAGAAAGAAAAGTGGGGAAAGTTGATCGAGCGTTACCTCCACAGTTCGAAAATGCTGCGGGCAGTATTCTTATTGATTGATATTCGCCATGAGCCTTCGAAAAATGATAAGATGATGTATGACTGGATTGTCGCCCAAGGGTATGAGCCGATTATTATTGCCACGAAATTGGATAAGCTGAAGCGCAGTCAGGTACAAAAGCATGTCAAAATGGTTCGGCAGGGACTGAGCTTGCTTCCAGGCACGCAGGTGATTCCTTTTTCCGCTGTGACCAAACAGGGGCGGGAAGAGATCTGGGATTTGATGGACCGCTTGATTGGATTTACTGAGGATGAAAAGTCCCAATAACCCTGAAGGGAAGGAATAAGATGGGAATAATACGAGCAAGCAAATTAGGATATGAATACTTGAAATATAACGACGACGGAAATGTGGAACAGACTAGCCGTGCGGTAGACGATGTAAATTTGGACATTCGTGAAGGGCAGTTTATTGCGATTCTGGGGCATAACGGCTCCGGGAAATCCACTCTTGCAAAACACATCAACGCTCTGCTGGTGCCGACGGAGGGAACCTTGTGGGTGGACAGCATGGACACCTCCTCTGAGGAGAACCTCTGGAAGATCAGGCAGAGAGCGGGAATGGTTTTTCAAAATCCCGACAATCAGATCATTGGAAGTGTGGTGGAGGAGGATGTGGGATTTGGCCCAGAAAATATCGGAGTGCCGACGGATGAGATCTGGAAACGGGTGGACCGAAGCCTGGAGGCTGTGGGAATGGTCGCCTATCGCCGTCATTCTCCCAATAAGCTCTCAGGGGGACAGAAGCAGAGGGTAGCGATTGCAGGTGTGATGGCTATGAGGCCGAAATGTATCGTGCTGGATGAGCCCACCGCGATGTTGGACCCGAATGGGCGAAAAGATGTCTTAAAAGCGGTACGGGAACTGAATGAGAAGGAAGGGGTCACGGTCATATTGATTACCCACTATATGGAAGAAGTGGTGTTTGCAGATCATGTGTATGTGATGGACTCCGGCCATGTGGTGATGAGCGGTGTCCCCAGAGAGATCTTTTCCCAGGTGGACACACTGAAGAAATATGGCTTGGATGTACCGCAGGTGACTCTGTTGGCTTACGAACTGAAGAAAGCAGGTCTTAGGATTCCAGATGGAATTCTGACCATAGAGGAGTTGGTGAGTGCCCTATGTCAATTAAATTAGAAAATGTGTATTATACCTACAGCCCGGGAACGGCTTATGAAATTCATGCTCTAGAGAACGTAAATCTGACGATACCGGACGGACAATTCATCGGAATGATCGGTCATACAGGAAGCGGAAAATCCACGCTGATTCAGCATTTTAACGGTTTAATTCGTCCGACTCAGGGGAAAGTCCTCTACAATGGGGAAGATATCTGGGGAGAGAAATACAATCTGGAAAAAACTGAGAAGCGAGGTAGGGTTGGTATTTCAATACCCGGAACATCAATTGTTTGAGGTGGATGTGCTGACAGATGTATGTTTTGGGCCGAAGAATCAGGGGCTTGGTCAGGAGGAGGCCGAGCGTGAGGCTATAAGAGCTCTGGAACAGGTGGGGCTTTCTGAGAAATATTTTAAGAGATCTCCGTTTGAACTGTCCGGCGGCCAGAAAAGAGGGTGGCGATCGCCGGTGTGTTGGCGATGAATCCTAAGATTTTGATTTTGGATGAGCCGACGGCAGGGCTGGACCCGAGAGGACGAGACGAGATCTTAGACCAGATTGCCCAGCTTCACGAGACGAGGGGAATCAGTATCGTGCTGGTCTCCCACAGCATGGAGGACATTGCAAAGTACGTGGAGAGAATTATCGTGATGGACAGGGGAAAAGTAGCTTTTGACAATGCTCCGAAAGAAGTGTTTGCACACTACAAAGAGTTGGAACAGATGGGACTGGCGGCCCCGCAGATCACTTATATCATGCATGCTCTGAGAGAGAAGGGGATGGATGTGGATGTGACTGCCACGACGGTGGAGGAGGCAAAGATCAGTATCTTAAAGGCAGTTCACCGTTCTGGGAAAGGGCAGAAACTAAGTAACTAAGAGAGACAGGAAGGAAGACAGATGATTAGAGATATTACACTGGGCCAGTACTATCCAGCGAATTCTGTGCTGCATCGATTGGACCCTCGTGTCAAATTCGTCGGTACTTTGCTGTTTATCATCTCCGTGTTTGTGTTTCATACATTTCCGGGGTATGCGGTGGCGACGATTTTTCTGGCGGCGATGATTGGAATCTCGAAGGTTCCCGTAAAATTTATGTTCAAGGGACTGAAAGCGATTTTTATCATCCTGCTGATTACGGTTCTTTTTAATATGATGCTGACACCGGGAGAAGTCCTGTGGAAACTGGGTTTCTTTAAGGTTACCAGGGAGGGGCTTATCATGGCAGGGAAGATGGCCATCCGATTGACCTATCTAGTGATCGGTTCGTCCATCATGACGCTGACGACGACTCCGAACCAGCTCACCGACGGGTTGGAGAGTCTATTAGGGCCTCTGAAGAAAATCAAGGTTCCGGTTCATGAGATTGCGATGATGATGTCTATCGCTCTGCGTTTTATACCGATTCTCCTAGAGGAGACGGATAAGATTATGAAGGCGCAGATTGCCAGAGGAGCGGATTTCGAGAGCGGAAATATCATTCAGAAGGCGAAGAGTATGGTTCCGCTTCTGGTACCGCTGTTCATCTCGGCTTTTCGCCGGGCCAATGATTTGGCGATGGCGATGGAGGCCAGATGCTACAACGGAGGGGAAGGACGGACACAGATGAAACCTCTGCGGTATCACAGCAGGGACTATGCTGCTTATTTGATTGTGTTTTTATACCTGGGAGTCGCGATCATCTTTCGGGTAGTGGGAATATAGAAGATGAAGAGAATAGGATTGATTGTCGCGTATGACGGGACAAATTACTGTGGATGGCAGGTTCAGCCCAACGGTGTCACGATACAAGGAGAGCTGAACCGATGTCTGAGTGAACTTTTAGGAGAAGAGATTGAGACGATCGGAGCCAGCCGTACAGACGCCGGTGTACATGCGATGGGAAATGTAGCGGTCTTTGACACTGAGACTAGAATGCCAGGTGAAAAATTTCATACGCGTTGAATCAGAGGCTGCCGGAGGATATTCGGATTCAGCTCTCGGAGGAGATGCCCATGGATTTCCATCCCAGGTACTGCGACAGTGTGAAGACATATGAATACCGAATTCTAAACAGACGATTTCAAATTCCCACCGAGCGGCTGTACTCTTATTTTTATCATTACAAACTAGACGAGAAGAAGATGCGGGAAGCTACGTCCTACTTAATCGGCCGCCATGATTTTGCCAGCTTCTGCGGCGCGGGAGCTCAGGTAAAAAGTACGGTGCGCACGATTCGTTCCATTGAGGTGGAACGGTTCGAGGATATGGTGACAATTCGAATCAGTGGAGAGGGATTTCTCTACAATATGGTTCGAATCATCGCGGGAACTCTGATTGAGATTGGAAATGGTCAGTATCCCCCTGAGCGGATGCAGGAGATTTTAGACGCCCGGGATCGGGAGTGGGCGGGACCGACTGCCCCGGCGAAGGGATTGACTTTACTGGGAATCCAATATGAATAGCTGTTGTTGTTCATTGATTTGCAAAAATTTGTGACTATTTAGCCATGTAAGTTCAGATTCGCAGTTGCCGCTGCTTTTCTGCTGCGTACGCGTCGGAATCTCCGCTCATGGCTAAGCGTCATATGCCTAGTAAAATAAAAACTCCTCCACAAGCTTGCTTGCTCCGGATTTTTGTTTTTCAGGCGTATGGCTAAATAGTTGCGAAAATATAGAAAGATTTGTAAAAAATGATTGACATGGAAATGTGATTATAATATAATTACTCAATGTGACGTAGTGCGAGAATATCCGAGCCAAAAGCCCCGGCGAAGATATTTTTGATAGCAGTTTCGGACATTTTCTGCTGATCGCCATACGTTCTTGATGCTTAAATTATAGAGGGAGAGACATCAGCCCTATCCTTTAGAATCAATCTTGAATACAGAGAAAACCAGGAGGGAAAACCATGAAGAGCTATATGGCTAATCCAGATAAAATCGAGAGAAAATGGTATGTTGTGGATGCTACTGATTGCACCTTAGGTCGTCTGGCCTCTGAGGTAGCAAAAGTTTTGAGAGGAAAAAATAAACCGGAATTCACTCCTCACGTAGATACCGGTGATTATGTAATCATTGTAAACGCTGAGAAGATCAAAGTAACCGGTAAGAAATTAGATCAGAAAATCTACTATCATCACTCAGAATATGTAGGCGGAATGAAAGAGACTACATTGAAAGAAATGTTAGCAAAGAAGCCTGAGAAAGTTCTTGAGTTGGCAGTAAAAAGGTATGCTTCCAAAGGGACCTTTGGGAAGAGCTATGCACAAGAAACTTTTCGTATACGCTGGACCAGAGCACAAACATGAAGCTCAGAAACCAGAAGTATTAACATTTTAGTGAGGAGGTAGAGTAAATTGGCTAGCGCAAAATTCTACGGAACAGGAAGAAGAAAAAAATCAATCGCAAGAGTTTATCTGGTACCTGGTACTGGTAAAATTACAATCAATAAAAGAGATATCGACGAGTATTTCGGGTTGGAGACCTTGAAAGTGGTTGTTCGTCAGCCACTGGTTGCTACCGAGACAGAAGGAAAATTTGATGTGCTGGTAAATGTGCACGGCGGCGGATTCACCGGACAGGCCGGCGCAATCAGACATGGCGTTGCAAGAGCGCTTCTGCAGGCAGACAACGAGTACAGACCGGTTCTGAAATCCGCTGGATTCCTGACCAGAGATCCACGTATGAAAGAACGTAAGAAATACGGCCTCAAAGCTGCACGTCGTGCTCCACAGTTCTCAAAGAGATAAGCAGACGAAATATCAGATTTGCATTTCAATCCCCAGAACATATGTGTTTTGGGGATTTTTTTATGTTATAGGAAAGACCTTGTCACGCTGAAGCGTGAAAGCCCTTTCCTATAGCTCCGCTAAGGATGCGCACGCCGCAATGAGGTATATGACCACATATTTCCAATTTTCAAAGCTGCTTTTTGTTGAAAAGACGAATAGCAATCAGCAACCCGAAAATAGATAAAACAACGGAAATGAAAGCGGGCATTATAAGTTCTGCCGGAATGATTTTGCCGGAAATCAGATCTACATTTTTTTGAGGTTAACATAAACGGATTGAATTTTGCGATCGGTTCTATCATACCAAATAAGGATATCAGGGCTACAATACCTCCCGTAAAGAGTATGCTTGTGAACATCTGCTTGAACATCACACACCCAATCATTAGAATACTCAAATACAGAAAGCCTATGATCCAGAGCAAAAATGCGGCGAAGGTAACGTTTGAAAGGCCTATATCCTTCCACAAAAGGGCTGTATAGCCGTATGCTGCGGCGTATGCAATCCAATAGCTGACGGTCATAAGTGTGACGGCTACCGTATATTTTGCAAGAATAACGGCTCTGCGGGACAGGCCCTTTGTCACCATTAAAACTAACGTTCCTTTGGAATATTCACTTGACAGGCAGTTTCCAAACAGAATGATGAGTGCGCTGAAACCGACGCCGGAAATGTTTTTGTAAAATTGTTTCCATGCATCCAAAGGCACCGGTTCGGAAGTCATTTCCATATCTGCGGCTAACGCTGACAAAATTTCAGGTGTAAACTTAGCAAGAAACGCGCTCATAATGCCGAAGACCAAAAAGATTGCGAATAGGATAAGAAAACGATAGTTTTTCATATTTTCCGTAAATTCTTTTTTTACAAAAGCAATATATCCGCTCATTTTACCACCTCCAAAAACAGACTTTCAAGGGACGGCTCCATAAGTTCTATTTTTATGGGGCAAATTCCTGTGGATGCAAATATGGAAAATAAGCATTTTTGTACGTTTTCCATATCGCGGCTGTGTAGAATGAGTTCCCTGTTGTTTTCCTCAGAGTGGAGCAGTAATGGTTCTATGGGTTTTTGCTTTTTGAAAAGCTGTAAATCTCTATCCGTAGAGAACTCCAAAAGCAAGCTGTCATGTCCACGTAAAGCCTTCATTTCTGCAAGCGTCCCGCTGATAGCAATTTTTCCCTCGTTCAAAAAGGCAGCATGGTCGCAGATACGCTCTACATCAGAAAGAATGTGAGTGGAAAATAATACAGTAGTCGTTCCGCTGATTTTATAGAGAATATCCAAAATCTCTTTTCTGCCTACAGGGTCAAGCGCACTGGTCGGTTCGTCACAAATCAGTAATTTTGGCTGTGTAAGCAATGCCTGTGCAATTCCCAGCCGTTGCTTCATGCCGCGTGAAAAACCGCCTATTTGCTTTGCTGCGCCGTTTAATCCAACAAGAGAGAGAAGCTCCTGACTTCTTTTGGAAATGCAGCTTTTTGATAACCCAATGACTTCTCCGCAAAGCTTTAGATACTGTGCCGGTGTCATATAGTTATAAAATTCCGGGACATCCGGCAAATATCCGATATATTGATTTGTCTTTGTCTGTCCAAAGAAAACAGGCTCATTGCAGACATGAATTTTTCCGCTGTCTGGCTGTAACAGGCCCAATACCATTTTCATGGTTGTTGTTTTACCGGCTCCGTTTTTCCCTATAAATCCAAAAACGCTTCCCTCTGGGACGGACATGTTCAGGTTCTCAATAATCTTCTGTTTTCCAAAATGCTTAGATAAGTTTTGAATTGTAAGGACATTCATTCAATCTCCCCCTTTCCAAAGGCAAAATAAATAAGCGGCCCAAAGAGCAGTAAAACTATAGCAATTACCAGCCACATAGTTTTATTTCCGAAACGATAGCATGGGTGCCGCAAAATGTGCCTTACTGCCCCTACTGCAAGAGCAATGTCTATCAGCAGAATGGGAATAAGCAAGGGCAGAATTTCGAATAAAGTATTCAATATATTTACCTCCTATATTTTATTGTTTTAATAATATTATCATGATGATAATATAAAATCAATAGAAACCGTCCCGGTATGGGACGGCCATTTTACTTGTCTATATTTTCAGCCGGAGATACGATGATACCTATTGTCCGAAGCTTACGTTCGGGATTTGGTTCATTGTTTTTGACTGCTCCGATGATCTGAGAAATGTCTGTCACAAGAGCAGTCAATTCATCATCAGAAAGATAAAGGGGGGAGAGAGAAAATCCTGTCATATCTTTTTTGATATTGATATTCGGAGATTGGCAATATTTTTGAAACTGTTTTGCAAATCCAATAAAATACTGCATGAAATACTGCATATAGAGTTTGCCGGAATTTTCTTCAACCATTGTTTCCATGTCGCTGTTGATGCTATCTGCCAGTGAGTAGGTCTTTTCTACCGTACCGCGTACTTGTGTCTCTTCTACCACCTGTAAAATGCCGTCGCTCAGCATTTTTTTGAGATGCCGGTATAAGGTAGCCTGGGGAATATCGTTATAGATATTAGCTAGATGTTTTGCAGTTGCTTTCCCCTGTGAATGTATTTCAAGCAACAATTTACATTTCACTGGATTGGTGATGCAGTCCATAAGCTTATCTGTCATCCTTCGCCCTCCTACATGGATATATAAAAATATTATCATTTTGAGACTGAGAAGTCAATCAATGATTGGAATATGAGATGACCTGAATAGTTACAGATAGCTCTGCCGGTGTGTAAGCTGACTCTTGCAAAATTTATATATATTTGATACAGTATATTGTATATGATGAAGGAAGAACGGTTCACATATGAATTCAAGCTTTGTTGGTAGTTTTATTGTGAATCGTTTAGAGGGTGAGGTTAGTGTATTTAAATCAAAAGGGTATTGCGCAGCAGAAGCTGGCAGAAATTTTTCTATCTTGTGGAATCGGTGAGAGAATTCCCACATTCTCTGACTTACAGAAAGAATTGAAGGTTGGAATAGGGACCATCCAGACGGCGATAAAAGAGCTGGAGATGAATGGGATTATTCAGTTACAGGCTCAGCAGAGGTATGGGACGATTCTGACAGGGGAAAAGTACGAAAGAACTGTGGAAATTTTCTTTCGAAGCGATACGTGGTCGGCCTGTTTCCGGAACCTCTAAGCTTGGAGATGAGGGGATTGGCCATGGGACTGCGGGAGGTTATGGATGATTTGGACATACCACTGGTTATTGTCTATGGATATGGTTCCAAGGTTCGATTTGACAGAATCGTGAATCGGCCGACGCGGGAAGACTTTGTGATATCATCGTTGGAGTCAGCGAGACATCGTCAGAAGGTTGACGAGGCTTTGGCGGTTTCCCTTCGCTTTGGGGAAAATTCCTTTTATGCATCAGATTCGCTGGTGATCCTGGAAAATATCAGAAGCGAAGATAAGGAGACGAGAAAAAAAATAGTCGGGATAGACTATAATTCCTACGATCACATGTTGTTGACACAGGCTGCCTTTCCTGATGCGGATTATGTCAATGTCAGATATGGAGAGATTCCCTTTGAGAGCTTGTCTGGGAAAATGGACACTGTGGTTTGGCATCAGACGACACCTGTGCATTTTCCGGAAGACATGATAAAAACACGGAAATTTGAATCGGTGATTCCTGATTTTGATATAGACAGCATCTGTGAAGCAGTGTTGAGCATCAATCGCAATAACCGTCTGATGACTGGTATAATGGAAAGCATTGATGTGGAAAAAGTAATTGATATTCAGAAAAAAGTGCTGAATCGAGAATTAGAGCCTATTTTTTGAGGGTAATAGTAATATTCCTGAAGAGTTCCTCGATATGAGGATTTCTTCAGGAATTTTTATGTTCTGTAATTAGGAAAGAGCTTGTCACGCTAATGCGTGAACGTTCTTTCTTAATTACAGAAATGCTCCGCAAAGGATGCGCCCCTGAAAGATTGAGGGGAAGGAGGGAGGATGAAGGGGGTTTGCCCATTTGATTTTGCGGCAAGAAAGAGAGTTACGCAGTAAAAAGTTATTTTACATAAATCGAAAGGATTAAATTTGTAGAAAATAGATAAAAAATGAATTGGCTGTAAGAAAGAAATTGACAAAAAGTATATAATACAGTATTCTGAATATAGAACAAATGACAAATTTCAAAATTATCCGGAGAAGTTTGAAATTTTCACAGGATGAAGGAGGATATTGTGGAAATTATACAAAATGCAATTTCATGGTTTATTGGACTTGGGGGACCTATTTCGTTCCCATTGTGATGTTAGTGATCGGATTGGTCTGCCGGGCTGGAATTTCCAGGAGTATTACGAGCGCTCTGAAAATTG
>ENA-OQCB01000443-OQCB01000443.1-human-gut-metagenome-genome-assembly--contig:-NODE-443-length-19368-cov-13.662128_pt1 | contig 19368 bp, 16 predicted proteins | sample MGYA00242493_ERZ504568 | MGnify/ENA primary metagenome ERZ504568 (study PRJEB26092, sample SAMD00036229) | human gut metagenome | host: Homo sapiens | study: EMG produced TPA metagenomics assembly of...
ATACGATATCGTCCACCCATTCCAATACGTTGCGTACCGTCGGGTTCTTAGACCGTTTCCAAGCTCCCCAAGGGATGTAGTGCGTCAAGAATATATCGACTAGGACGATTAATCCCAGCAGTAACCATAAGTTTTGCATCCAGATAGCGAACAACGTGTATAATACGGCCGCTATACTAAACTTGATCCATTGTTTTTTCGTGAACTTCTTCATCTTTTAGCTAATACGTTTAGAATTTGAATAAGTCATTCATGCCTAGGAAACCTTTCTTTCCGGCGGTAAACTCTGCCGCTATTACGGCGCCTAGCGCAAATCCGGCACGGCTCTTGGCATCATGCTTGATACTGATCGTATCTACGTCCGACTCATACGTGATCTCGTGGATACCCGGAACCTCACCCTCACGGATGGCGTGGATCGGCAGGTCGGTCGCGTTCTCGGCGTTCTCTAAGGTCCAGCGGTCTTTACGATCGATGTTTTCCAAGATTCCTTCGGCCAACGTGATAGCCGTTCCACTGGGTGCGTCCAGCTTGTGGATATGGTGGACTTCTGTCATCTTAACGTCGTAGGAGGGGAAGTTGTTCATGATTTTCGCCAGATACTTGTTCATGGCGAAGAAGATATTTACGCCGATGCTGAAGTTGGAGGCGTAGAAGAAGGTTTTGCCCTCTTTCTCGCATTTCTCCTTGATCTCGCCGATACGGTCCAGCCATCCGGTAGTACCCGATACGACCGGCACGCCTACCTCGAAACATTTCATATAGTTATTGAAAGCGGTAGCCGGGGTAGTAAACTCAATTGCCGCGTCGGCGCTCTTGAACGCTTCTGAATATATATCCTCAGCGTTATTGATATCTATGATGGAAACAATTTGATGTCCTCTTTGGATGGCGATCTGCTCGATCGTTTTGCCCATTTTCCCGTAACCTATAAGTGCAATTTTCATACTTTAATTCAATTAATGTCGCAAATATACAGAAAATGAATTACATTTGAATCCAAAATCTTAACTCTGAAAGAATATGGAACGTTTATTACACTATGTTTGGAAATACAAACTCTATGCGAGTACTCCATTGACTACCACCGAGGGGCTTCCTATCACTGTTATCGATCCCGGAATACAAAACACCGACGCCGGTCCCGACTTCTTCAACGCCAAGATAAAGATTGACGGCACGGTATGGGCTGGAAGCGTGGAGATCCACGAAAAAGCTTCCGATTGGTTGCTGCATCATCACGATTCGGATAAGGCATATGACTCCGTTATCTTGCATGTAACGGGTGTGAATGACGCATCTATCTGCCGGATGAACGGTGAGCCTATTCCTCAATTGATATTACCCGTTCCGGAACCTGTCCGGAAAAATATCGATTGGTTATTGGTAAGAGAGGTGCCCGTCCCCTGTCTTGAGCGGATTCAAGATGTGGACTCCGTGCATCTGGCCTCATGGATGGATACCTTGCTCAGTGAGCGGCTGGAACGAAAGACAGAGGATATATACCGCCTGCTGGATCAGTACCAAGAGGATTGGAACGAGGTATTCTATATCCTATTGACCCGTAGTTTCGGCTTTGGCGTGAATAGCGACGCTTTCGAGTGGTTGGCGAAAAGCCTCCCCCTGCGATATATCCAAAAGCAAAGGGCTAGCGAGTCGCAAGTAGAGGCGATGCTTTTCGGACAAGCGGGTATGCTCTCGGAAGAGGGCTCCTGCCATTACTATCGTCTGCTGAGGCGGGAATATGAGTTTCTCCGCCATAAGTTCGATCTCAAGCCTTTGGATGAATCCTTGTTCAAAAGCCTTCGCATCCGTCCGACCAACTTCCCGCATGTGAAGTTGGCGCAACTGGCCGCTATCTGGCATCGGTACGATACGTTGTTCTCGATGATCTTGTCCGCTTCTTCTCCTAAAGAGATCAAGGATTATTTCCGTATCCAACCCTCGGATTATTGGAAGAATCATTATCATTTCCGTTATGCCTCTCCGGAGAAAGAGAAGGAGATCGGGGAGAATGCTCTTAATATATTGTTGATAAACACGGTTGTTCCTTTACTTTTCGCTTATGGGGGGCGGAATAGATTACCGGAATATTGTACCCGTGCGACTCGTTTGTTGGAAAGTATCCCACCGGAACGAAACCATATCGTAACCGCTTTCGCTCGATCCGGTATCCATGTCCGTAACGCCGGTGATACGCAATCGCTCATCCAGCTGAAACGGGAATATTGTGAGAAGCGAAAGTGCCTGTATTGCCGGATCGGGTTCAGGTTGCTGAAACGGAGTGTCAATCCACCTCGGTAAAAGGAGTTCCGGGGGAGAGACGGTTAATGTATAATTTATGCCTTGTCGGGTGAATAACTTACGGCTTGTCAAGTGAATAACTTACGGCTGGGGGTAGCCGTAAGCTTACGAGTCTGGAAGTGGTTAGTTATTCACTTGACAAGCCTTTCTCAAGTGAGTCGGCCTATTGATTAACATGGTTTAAATCAGTGATTTATATAATAATGGTTATCCCATGATCTCATCTGACTATAAGATTTCGTTTTTTCTTACCAAATATGTATACGCGTATCTTCCTGTATGAATAATTTATCACCCCACTTTACATCAAAAGCATTATACCAAGCATTCGTATGGATGACAATACCATTTACACGAAGCTTAGGTAAAGAATGCGTGTCTGTTTGGGTAGCATCAATCGCATGATCCTGTGTATAAATAGCTTTCCACGCTTGGGCGAATGACAAGTAGAATTTCTTTTCCTGATCTTCCAGTTCGGATCCTTTAAAACCCTCTTTTGCTTTTTTCTCCATAAAAGTCTGGTAGGCTATTTCCAAGCCACCTAAGTCTGCGATATTTTCACCAAGCGTCTTTTCGCCATCGGCCTGTAATCCCGGCCATGCTTCCATAGAATTAAAACATTCGACAAAAGCGTCCTGTCTCTTTTTAAATTCTAATTTGTCAGCAAGCGTCCACCAGTCTTCAACAACACCATCCTGATTGAATCGTGAGCCATTGTTATCAAAACCGTGCGTCATCTCATGTCCGATCGTAGTAGCTCCAATCGTTGCATAATTGAAAGCATCAGAGACTGATAGATCATAGATAGGAGGGAGCATGATTCCAGCAGGGATAACCAAAGAGTTGAGAGGAGGATAATAAAACGCATTTACGATATATAACGGATATTGAAGAATCAGAAAAACCCAAGAATCCTCTCCAAAGGATTTTCCGGAGATGCTTATACTGAGCTTATAATTTTGTTCTCTGCACTGCATGATATCCGCGCAAAGGCAGTTTCCGCTTAAACGAGGGCTACCCAATTCATTCCATGCATCCGGATAGCCAATATTAAACTTCATGGCTTCCAGTTTAGCTATGGCCTTACTTTTAGTCGTTTCACTCATCCAGTCCAGATTTTCTATACGGCGTTTGAATACACTTCTCATTTCATTCGCCATTTCCGTACCCCGTTGTTTATAGGATGGATCAAAATATTTTTCTACATATAACCTGCTTAGATGGTAGGTCATATATTGGGTGGCAGCTGTTTTTAATAATTTATTTACAGGCTGAATTTCCTTATTGAACAATGCTGCTTCTTTTTCACGGAATTCCCGGGGTAGATAATCCCGATTATTCTGTATGATGCAGTTTTCCATATAATCTTTTAATATCTCAGGATTCGTTTCCGATATAATATTTAGGATGGGTTCAGCTACATCATAAATCATTGTGAGTTGGGGATCTAAACCCATACTTTCAATAAAGATTTCCCAGTCAGAAGCGGCAGCCTTTGTTCGCACTTGTGACAAGTTTCTTAAACGGCTGTAGTTATCGGCATCACTCCAATATTTTAAAGTGTAAGAGGCCGGATTGGTACAGTTTGCGATTAAACGTTCTATATAGATGGCATTTTCAGCCTTCCGATAAGCATCATTGTTGCTATATCCTAACATTTCAAAGCAGTAAGTGATCCATTCTTTATATTGGGGATTAGCCCCTTGTTGATAGTCATAGGAGGCCGAATAAAAAATATATCCGGCATTCAGGATAGGAACAAAAAGTCCATTGACAGGAGCCTCTGTAACAGAAAGGAAAGGTGTATATCCCAGTTTGATTATATTTCCGATGCCTTTTAATAAATCCATATCCGAATGGATATTTTGAACTAATAGCAGATGCTCCTTTAAAGCATCAAGACTGTTTCGCTCTGTAAGTTCGTTGTTTGTCCCATCTTGCCGCAGTTTGTTTATGACAGGGTCGCTTGTGGAATTAAGTAATTTTTCGATGTTTTCGATTTGTTTCTCATAGGCTTCTTCATTGATACCATAGATATCCGTGCCGGCAGGAAGAGTTGCAGTTCCCAACCATTTTCCCAAGGCATATTCATAGAAATCATTTCCCGGCAGTATGGTTTCATCTATATCCTGATCATATTCCCAAGGCATAGTATCTGTAGTCGGTTCTATGGGATCATCGTCGCTACAACTGGATAGACATAATGTCATACCAGACAATAAACACGCTGCCGCATAAAGTAAACTTGTTTTTTTCATTTGTTGATTATTTCATTTGTTAATGTTGATGATCGTTGAAAACTTAGCGGGGGAGACTATAGCCCCCCCGTCGTTGATTGTAGAATCTATTTGGTGGTTAGTGTTTTTAAACACCTATATATTAATAATTCATCTGTTTCATGAACTTAGCGCTTCCGTCCTTGAAATTCAAGATGTATAATCCCTCCGGCAAGGACGATACGTCTACCCGTACGCTTTGCTCATCCAGCCAAGTAACCGATAAGTTCGCATACGATTTGCCTGTCGCGCTATATACCAAGACCGGACCTTGCTCCACACCCTCGGCGATCACATACGTTGTCGCTGGGTTGGGATGAACGGATACTTGCCCCCATTACGGACAAGGCAAATAGGAATGATGCGAAAGTAGCCGGATTCTTTTGTTGGAAAGAGATTTCCGTAGCGGTTGCTCTCCACGGAAATCTTTCTTGTTCTCCACGAGAATCACATATATTACTAAGAATTATTGATTCCCAGCAGTTTCAGATGAACTCTTTAGTCTGCTTTTTGCCGCAGTCGTATTTGTTTGTTCTTGTGCGGTACCAAGTAAGTCTTCATGCAGCTTGCTCCATCCGGTCAGTTGATCGAAGCGGCAGGTGCGATAGGTAGCCAATTCCTCCGGGATCGCCAAGTAGCCTGCGCATACATTATATATATGATTATGCAGTCCATCGCTTTGCAAATGACAGACGAGGACATCCTCCAGCACCTCGTGCAAACGGTTCAGATAAGGAACGAGCTGTACGTTGCCGCTATAAAGGCAGGCATTGCGCAGAAAGTCAGGCAGGTCGATGGCGTAATCAGCCCGGAAATTATCGAAAAAGTTATCTTCATTATGTTGATACATAGCCTTGAAGGCTCTTTGATAGCCCTTCTTGTAGGTTTCGCCCCACACGGCCGGCAAGTCGGTGGAATGGGTGTTCTTTTCCTGCAAGGTAGATCGCATGAGGGTAATGGTCTCTTGTAATACATCCCATAGGGGAGTAAGCTCTTTTAGGCGACTTACCTCGACAACTGTGCCATCCAATTGGTTGTCGTGAAACTCCTGCCAGAGATTCATGGTGCGGTGAGCTGTTCGGATCAGTGCGTCTTCCACTGTACGGCCTTCGGACAGATCCTCCAGCAGGGAAGCGTAATCGTAGGCAAAGTCGGGGATCGAGAAGGGTGAGCCGAGTAGGTAATCCGCCAGTCCCTCCCATTCGGCCAGCATCTCGATGCTACCTTGTAGACAGGAGTGGGCGATCATGGCCTCAAGTGGGATACCTGCGTCGCGGATCCCCTGTGCCAAGTGATAGGAAGACATCATGTCGTCTCCATCACTAAGTGTGGAGCGGGTTTTCACGGTTGGTATGTCTAAATAAGGGATAAATTCAAGGCCGTGCCCCGCAAAGACCAACAAATACTTACGATCGGGGTATTGCTGGGCCGACCAGCGAATAAAGTCGGTGAGTCTTGCCGGATCGATGATACTGAAATCGTCATCGGGGGCGAAGTCGGTGTCTTGGATCAGTTTGCCATCTTCACCGGTGTAACGGCGTATGCCGTTGTGTGCTTCGCCTTCACTCTTACCGGAGGCTTTGAACAAAGCGGTAATGGCTATGTCCTGACGGCCTGCGGTCGCTTGTGCGGCTTGGATGATGGAGTTCATCTCGCAAAGATCATGTTCCGGGTCACCGCCCGAGGCATAAAAAAGCAGACAATAACCGTTCTCGGCCGGTTCGGGCTGTGACTGACTGTCCGGCAGGCCATCGTTTGAACAAGATACCATTCCTAATAGAAGCATTAGAGGAACAGTAAAAAACACAAAGAATCGTTTCATAATATATACAATTAAGTTTTTAAAAATTAGAATAATAAACATAATGAATAATGAACAGTCATTCGTCAATCCACCCTTTGGACAATTCCTTGTTACGGTAATCGGAGGGTTTCATCCCATATTTCTTTTGGAACTGGCTGTAAAAAGCACCGTTCGACATTTGGGATTCTTTGGCGATTGCCTCCAAGCTCCATTGCGGATGCTTACGCATCAGGCGGGTGGCATGGTCGAGCCGGCATTGCTGTATGTACTGCGTGAAACTACACCCGGCAAACTCTTTGAACAAGATGGAGAATTTGTTGGTGGGTATGTGGAACTCTTTCAGCAAGTCTTGTTTTGTAAGACTCGTGTCTAGGTAGAGGCGGCGGTTTGTTATTTCATGGATCATGCGGTTATAGAGCGTACGGTCGTTATCCGTCAATTTGGGCATAAGGCGCGAATCAGCATCTTCCTTGGCCGGCATTTGGGATTGCTCCTCTTGTGGTCCCTGTAACGTTGCTTTTAGGCGGGTGTTCTCCTCCTGTTGGACAAAAAGTTCATCTTTGTATGTCATCAGTTCGTCGATCGTATGAATCATTACGTTGTTCTTATTTCGGATGATACGATTATAATACAGCATACGGACACTAAACGCGATGGCCGCGAGTAAAAACACGATGGCAGAAATGATGATGACATTGCGTAACCGTATGGAGGCGGTTTGCCGCTCGATCTGCCGGGCTTGCTCGTTGCTCTTGTACATTTCTGCCAGCTCCAGCGCATCCTCTTGACGGCTTTTTTCTTGAAGCGTATCCATCAAGGCGATGATATTGTTTTGCACATGGTTGGCGGCACGGAAATTTTCCATACCCTCGTAGGCTTGCAGCTCATATTTTAGGTGCCATTCAATATACTCATAGTTGACTGTATCGGAATGAGCCTGCTTGTACTGTTTCTCTCGGGTGATATAATGCAATGCCTCCCGATAACGTCGGGAAGCGATCAAATAAGGTATCCGTATCCCTTCCCCATCCGGTGTAGAGGCATAACGGGTACTGGCTGACAGGTCGTATAGCTTGTCGGCCTTTATTGTATCCCCTTTCTGCCGATAGATATAGGCGTATGCCGCATATCCGCTGGCGATTCGCATATCCACGAGGCCTTCAGGGGTATCATCGCATTTGCTCAGGTTTTCCATGGCCTTCTCGAAAACAGGCCACATGGCGATGGCTTCCTCATACCGTTTGTTTTCGCTAAATGAACTGATTTGCATGCCTAACGCATAGAGATAGTTGTCCCATTCAACCCAACTGGAACTTTTCCGGGCTTTCTCCTCCGTCACGTTTGTGGCAAAGCTGAAATGCCGGAATGCCTCTTCCTCTTGGCGCATTTGAAGTAAATTCTGTCCGAGGGTGACATGAAAGTTCGCTTCCGACATACGGTTGCCGGTCTCTTGTGCCAGCTTGATTCCTTCGCCGCAATAACGCACGCTATTCGCGTAATCCCCTTCCATATAATATTCATCGGCGATCAGTTCCACAAGCGATAGGAGTACCTCGGTATCTTCTCGCGCGGAAGGTAACTTATATGCTTCCAATGCGTATCGTAGCGCGCGTTTGTAATTGGAAAGCCCGTTGTGGTAGGCTAGGCAACGCAGGCGATTGATATCGAAAGGTGTCATCAGGGATTTCTGCTCGGCGGTATCAAGCAGCGCGAGTACCTCGTGCGGCCGAGTGATTGTCATATCCTGTATACGGGCGACATGATAGATACTGTCTTGCTCGGTTGTCATGCCGGGGGTATGCTTGTTGGCGCAGCTCCATCCGATAACGAGAGAAATGACCCATAGGAGTACTATAAGGTGTCTTATTTTATTCATGTTTGATATCGGTCAGATCATTAGGCAAAATGTAAACACGTAGAGCAGCCTTTTCAATATATTATGTATGATGTTGGTAAATTCTTCAGGTGTGATGTCGTCCCTGCCGATAAAATGGGGAAGTTCGTATTCGGGAAGCTTTTCTCTCATTTCAATGTTCTCGTTGATACAGCGCACAAGTGCGGTCTTGCATTTATTCAGTTTCCGTCGATAATAGACGACAGCGATGGAGAGCATCACGATGATGATCGCGGATAGGATGATCGCTATATATAAATACAATTGTTCCATTTAAATTTATCATTTTAATCTAGTGCGAAATTAGAAGAAATATTATGAAAGTGCCCCGTCTTTTTACGGGTGATTCTCCACGGAGATCATTTGTTTGTTACGATTTAATAGTTATTATTATATAGCCTCTTATCTGCTTGTTATCAGAAGCGTCTGGTCTTCATCGAGCGCGGTCTTTATCTTGTCGGCTCCTTTGGTGACTTTGCACAGGCTGATCTCGTCACCTTCCACTTCTTCAGTCTTAAGCCGGCCGATCATTGTCTTCGCTTCTTTGCCTGCGATTGTCTTGACGAGGAAAACATCAAATTGCAGTCCCTTATACACGCCGTCGGATGCCCCCAGATCTATATAGACCTCCTTCTGCTTGTTTTTCTTGGCTTCACCTTTTTCAACGATAGAGGCACGTAGTGGAAACATCTGGTTATAAAAGCTAGCCACCTTGGAAGTAAGGCGTTCAAGGGCGTTGTTGATCGCTTTCTCGCCGGAAGTCATCCAATAAAGGTCACTGTCGTATACGCTGAATGTCTGGCTGTTGATCAACGTACCATCGTAAGCGTCTTTCAGGTTCACGGTCACGCTTATAATCCCGTGGTAAGATGTATGGGTGGTTTTATTCCCTTTGCTGTCTTTATCTGTCTCCGTTTTGGAAACGGTGCTGATATTGACTATGGTTCCATCGGCATAAAGTGCCGGAATATTGTTTGAGAGCTCTTCTTGAGGAATCGCGCCATCGGACGGCCGGAAAAGAATAACCTTGCTCAAGCCATTGACAATGCTCGCTCTGACCGCTTCGGCATATTGGGGCTGCTGTTTGGTGGTTTGGCCGCTGAGAAGGACATCCGCCACATCCTTAAGGACCTTTACGGCGGCGTTAGGATTTCCTTCACTCGGCGGGGTGTATATGAGTTCTCCCACGCCCACCTTATAGATAACGTTCCTGTCCTTTTGGCCGAATGCGGGACAGAAGCTGATAATAGTCAAAAATAAAACGAATAGTCGAAATGTGTTCATCATGGTAAATCTATTTCAAAATGCTGGTAATCTTTCAGTGAGGTCCATTCCCCGCCCCACTCGAATCCGGCTTCGGTAAAGAGTTTGTACGCCAAATCATCGTGGTCTATTTTATACGGGATGTCGGTTCTACTCTCGCGGTCGAAAGCATACGGTTCTGCGGTGGCAGGCTCGATGTGCCAAGTGCCGTCGTCTTTTCGCTTGACGTATGGATTGTAAAGCGTGTTGATGTCGATGGCAAGCCCAAGGCCATGTTTGGATATTTTAGTGGTCGAACCCGTCATGAAGCGGAAATTGAACGAGGAGGAGTTGTTGGCGCGCATCGCTGTCTCATCATTGGCACCATAGTTATCAATCAATGCCATCCTCTCAATCCGGTAATCCGCTTCATAGAGCCGGCGGAATATCCCCAGTACTTTATCCGCGATAGCGGCGTTTACCACCATCTCGCCGCGCTGTGGCAATCCATCGGCATTGCGATGCAACATTTTTAGGTAACGGAGGTCGGATCTGTCCAAGGGACAATCCTCTTTCCATGATTTCAGCCACATGCGGTCGAAAACGTCATCGCTGATTTCCTCCGATTTGAACCAAGCATCCAAGCCGGTCCGGTCGATTTCAGATTCATCGACAACCGTTTCCGCTTTCCATTCGGTAAAATGAGCGGGCACGGGTTCATCGCTTGAGCAAAACGAAAAGCCAACCCATTGCATGAAGCAAAACGCAAAGCATATTAGAAAACGTTTCATTAATCTATTTTTATAGGAATTATAACGAGGAACAAATATAATGAAAAGTGTCAAAAAAGAGGGATATCGTTTGTCAAGAAGGTGTCCGCAGAAATCACTTTAGGTCTCCGTGGAAATCATCTTTTAACTTTTAGATCATTGGTTATTAATAGGTTTATGATCTTGTTCTTCATATTTAGTTGCGTTAGCAAAGTATCTTAAGATACTTGGTCGATGAAGTTAAGATACTTTGCTAACAAGAGAATTTGCGGAAAACATGTACGACTTTTCCGGAAAATAGGCTGATGTTTTTCCGAGCCTCCTTTATTCCTTCGAGAAGTTCGGACAGGTGTACACGGCTCCGTTTTCCACCACTTTACCATCTATCCGGACTAATCGTAGCTCGGTCCCTTCGGTATTCAGCAGGAAGGCATATTTTTCTTCCTTCTCCGCTGTAAGCGTGATGTCGTATCCTGCGTGTTTCCAGCTGTATGATACGGATGAATCATCGTTTACGTTCGCTACGTACTTATCCGGGAAGCTTAACGAGCGGATAGCGGTCGTCTCGTCTGTCGTTGTCCAAACAGTGGCTTCCACGTTCGGTAAATGGAAACCGATGGTCATGGATGATGCTAACGAGGAAATGTAATTCGGAAGTTCCTCTGAATTGAAAATAGAACGTTCTATCTTTTTATTTTTTGATAAAGCGGCTCCGGTGTATACAAAACCTAAGTAGCTTTTTTCGACTTCATCCTTGATGTAGGAGAGTAAGTTCCGATAAGCATTGTGGGTTACATCTTCCACGCCGGTAGAATCAAAGAAGCCGACGATCCTCATCTCTTTCATGTATTTAATGTCCAAGGATCCTCCTGCGTTCTTTACGGAGTCTTGCATGAATGAGATCCGTTTTTCCAATAAATCATAGAATGCCAAGGAATCGCCCGCACATTTGATATATTCGGTCTCATGGCCGAATTGTAACGTGTACATGTCGATCGTTGACTTTTCCGGTTCCGGCTTTGGCTCCGGTTCCGGTTTCGGATTTTCTACCGGGGGAGTTTCGATTATGGGATCATCGTCGCCACAACCGGATAAGCATAATGTCATACTTGACAATAAACACGCAGCTGTGTAAAGTAAACTTGTTTTTTTCATTTGTTGATTATTTAACTTGTTAATGTTGATGACCGTTGAAAACTTAGCGGGGGAGACTATAACTCCCCCGTCGTTGATTGTAGAATATATTTGGTAGTTAGTGTTAATCGAAGCAACTGATAAGAAACTTCATTTCCCTGTATGAATATATTGGATAGCTCGTTCCAACTGCGTGTCGTTTCCTTGCATGAATGCTTCCTCGTTATATAAAGCTTCTATATCCGGGGTCAAGCCGATGCCCTCATAAATAGTTCCGTCTATATTCTTGGTATGAGACGTAGAGGTATATACCTCAAAGGCTTTATTGGCAAAGACTCCACCATAAGTGTCATTGAAGTTACCTGTTAATGGACCATGGCCCCCCCAAGTGGTCTCCCCGATAAAGCATCCGTTTGGCAATGAGCAGATTGCCATAGGAGTTGTCTCTCCCATGCTTACAGAATGAAGATCCGCTAATGCCACAATCGGAATATTTTCAAGGTTTCGCTCTATTTGTATCTCTTTGAGGTATTCAAGCTCTCCATCGGCTTTGCTTGCGGGATAGAGGATAAAAGGCGACCAAGGTGTATAGTCCAATCTTCCCATGCCGTTTTTGGAACGTGTGTATCCGAATGTTGTTTCTTGGGTGATCAATGGAGACAAAATGAAAGATAGATCAACTATGCTACCACCACCATTGCATCTTGTATCAATGACAATGCCTTTCAAATCGGGTGTTGTCTCGATTAAGTAAAGGTAATTATCCCATGTCTTTGCCACTTCCGGATGTGTTATATTTTCCCAAAGAGCAAAAATATTCAGACGAAAGTACACAATGTCCTTGTCTATGCAATACGAATGCAATTGTAAATCGTTTACTTGTGCACTGCACCACTGTTTTATACGTCCTTTTTCCTCATTAGCCTCGATTGTTTCTCTAAGAGATTCTTCGGAAAATGGCACGTGGTAGTAATCTCTTTTTAGGATATCATTATTGATTGCGGGCATGATCTGAAACCAAATCTCTCCGTTCTCCTTATATAATGTCAGAAGATAATGATGGTCGATGAGATTTTCTGTCATTCCTTCGAACAACTCTTTTACGGTCGTGGAGTCCTCGCTATTTCCGAACTCTAGATCTTTAAAGCGGGGTTTGTATTCCCGATAGACTGCGTCCCAATCGGTCGGGTCGAAGTCCCAGAATGCATAGCTGTAATTCATGCCGTTCCAATACGATTCGAAAATCTCATCCCATGAGGAAAACTCCAATTGGTCTTGCGGATTGAATACGGAGGGGTTCTCTTCCCTGCAAGAAAACAATAGAGTGCTTATAAACAATGTCAGATATATTTTATAATGTTTCATTTGTCTTTGATGTGGATAATGTTTAAATCTCTTTTAAAGTTATCTCTCTTGTCTCAGTTTCCCAATGTGAACATACAACCGATTTGTAAGGAGAACGTGTCATTATAGCGGTGTATCTGCTTCAGCATATAATCTTTTTGCAGGTCAGACAAGCCGCGATAATACCGTCCTTCCACCACCAGCTGTATGTACGGGGTCAATTGGTATTGTATGCCTAGTCCGGTCATCAATCCACCGTCGAAACGATTATCGCGCCGGTTATCAAAAGGGACTTTCTCATCGAAGTGGAAGGAGGCTTGGGCATTGGGATCTATCATCCAATAGAAATATTCATATTGGGCACCTTCCGTCCGACTCGCGATCCAATATCCCATATAGGCACCAGCGTTGATAAAGCCTCTGAGCTTTTCTCCCCCGAAAGAGAAATGGGTGTAAACCGGCAGTTGCATGAATCCATTTCTTGTCTCGCTTCGTACGTCTGCGTATGTGCCGCTCCGGTATAAGGCATAGTTCTTTTGCGTGTAAGACAGATCGGCTTGTAATGCGAACCAATTCGCAAACTCATACTGTACGGGTACGCCAACCGTGAAACCGCCTAGTGCGTCGTAATGCCGGTCGTAGGCATATCCGGATTCGGTTGATAGGCTGTTGTGAGTGTAACCGGTCTGTACGCCGACTTTCCATTGAGCTGAGGCGTTGTAGACAAGGAGTGCCAATCCCATAACAGTGATCCATCGTAAAAAAGTTGTTCTATTTTTCATTTTTAAGCTATATAAAATTAATGTCTACTGTTTTATTTTTTTGATTGGACATAATGCGAAAGTAGCCGGATTCTTTTATTGGAAAGAGATTTCCGTAGCGGTTGTTCTCCACGGGAATCACATATATTATTCAGAATTATTGATACCCAGCAGTTTCATATGAACGCTTCATGTGGCTTGTTCCATCCAGTCATTCGTCAATCTGCCCATTGGACAATTAACAATGCCCATTATTAGCTCCTTACGATGGGCATTCTAAGGAACTAACAATGGGCATTCTAAGAAACTTGATATAAGCAGCTGTCCTATAGCTTGATCTTACGCTCTACCGTACCTTCCGCCGTCTCGATACGGACAAAGTAAACACCGGGCTGGTCGGTTCCTAAGACAACCGGGTAATCCACGGAGGTAGGCGCATCCACCTTATTGCCATACCAGCTACGTCCGGAGGCATCGAACACTTGGATGCTGAAAGCGCCCGGGATCTTCGCCCAACGCACGTGGAAGCTGCCGGGAGAAGTGCCGGCGTACACGGATACCGCCTCATAAGGCTTCTCTTCGAAGATGTTCTCCGATGCGGTAGGGAGCCCCAAGACATCCAACAAGCCTTTATAGGCATCGATCTTTCCCCAACCCCAACGACTGTTCGGATAGGTCTCACCCTCTTGATCTTGAATAGCCGTGCGAGAGAAAACCTCCTTGATATCATCCGGAGACAAGGTGGGGTTCGCTTGCAGCCAAAGGGCGATCGTACCTGTAGCGAAAGGACAAGACATGGAAGTACCCTGCATATAACCCCAAGGATATTCGCGACCATTGAACGTGGAGTACTTGACTTGGATATCTCGATCTATCTCTCCGGCTTCTTCCTCCAGATAATACGAATTGTAAGAAGAAATTACAAAAAGGCCCGGAGCCGTGATATCCGGCTTGATCCGGTTATCGATCGTAGGTCCTACGCTAGAGAAAGAGGCGAGTTTTCCCAACTCGCTACCAGGCAAAGTTTGAGAATTTCCTTGTGCGTCAACCCGAACTAAACGGCTCGTATAGGCACCCACGGATATCAGATCCTGGGCGGTAGCCGGAGTACCGATAGAGAAATCACTAGTCCCGGCAGTATACAAAGGGGACATACCATTATCCTTGAATGAACCATTATAGGCCCAAGCCCTGACCGGTGTGCTCTTGGTTGCCACTTGTAAGCTAAAGTCCAGCTTCCCCGCTTCCTCCGGGTAAGTAAATGCTATCATAACATTATATTTGCCGTTGAATGGAGACAAGGATGAAGATATCCAAGCCTCATACTCCAAGTTGTCCGGACCGGTAATAGATAAGGGAATCACCGCCACCAACGTATCCACTGATAAAAAGCCCGTATTTGCCAAATACTCTTTCTTCTCAGAATCATATATGCCTAAATCTATTGCAAAGGGCTTTCCGGGCTCGTCAGCCCACAGACTAACTCCTACGGCAGAAGTTGCTCCCTTGCCAATAAAGGTACGCAACGTATCAATCGGAGACATAAGACCCACATATTCGTTGCTGCTTCCGGAATTACCCATAGCGGCCGTAATAATTCTACCCGGCCCCGTCAAACGATCTAACATCTTATCAAAAAGATCAGTTCCATCATGAGGTCCCGTAGAAGACCCTAAGCTAAGATTTACCACACAGGGCTTGCCCTCCTTCTCACTCTCTTGGAATATATAATCCACCCCATTTATGATATCCGCATTTTGCCAGGTCGTGGCTACCGCCATCATATCACTCTCATAAGCCACTCCTTGGTAAGGCGTGTCATAACCTCCACCGGCGGCGATGCCCATCACATGGGTACCATGTGTTTCCACATCAGAATCATAGGAACATTCGTGCTCTAAGATATCTGACTCTGTGGTATATACGGCATGGCTGAATGGGCTTGCCTGGTCCCAAACCCGCTTGAGACGATACGTTTTCCCCTCCTTGTCGTAAAAATTAGGATGTGTATAATCGAAACCGCCATCTACCACCCCAACGATGACATCCTTTCCCGTATAAGGATGCGGCAGGTTCTTCCCCGCATAGGCATTCGCCACGTTGGAATAATAACGGGCGGAATCCATGCTCAACGACATCGGTTGGGAAGCCGAGATGTATTGAACACTAGCCAACTCCGAGAGCGTCTCCACCTTCGACAGCGGGATCAATACCGTAGCGATATCCCCCGTACGGGTCTGTATCCGGCAACCGGCGGCTTCCACCTCCGCCCAAGCTTCCTCTGTCTCTACTTTCACGAAAGCGGACAGGTATTCATCCTCAACGGCACCGCGCAAAGACGAATGGATCGTATCATTTCTCTCCAGCCGATCCAAAAGGATACGGGTATGAGGAGACATTTTTGAATAAGTCGCATCTTGGGAAAAACCGCTGATGCCAACTATCGATGCTAAAAGCAACGACAAGAGTGTAGATCTTTTTCTCATAAGCTTTTTATAATATTATAATGTTTGTTATTTTGTTTTTTTATTGAACATGATGCAAAAGTAGCCGGATTCTTTTGTTGGAAAGAGATTTCCGTGGCGGTCGTTCTCCACGGGAATCTCTCTTGTTCTCCACGTAAATCACTTTTACCTTTATTCGGAACTTGCGATCCAGAAAATGATCATAAAGATAATAGCTATCAAGCCTATATTTAAGGTCATGAATTTCAGCCATGTCGCATATCGTTTCCAGGGTGACTGTATCGGGAATGCCTTAAACAAGGCTATTGTTCCTACGATGATCATCATGACAACCTTGAGGCCATAAGCTACGTTCGTATTGAGTAGCTCTATCGGTTTTATAAGCACGTAATTGTAAATGCAAAAGGCGCAGTCCATATAGACGCACGCCGTGAAATACTCGGCGAAATTATATTTATGGCTTCCTGCTTTTCGATAAACAATATAGCAGCTAATAGCGACTGGCAGCAACAGTGTCATCTTGAAAAGGATGTCCGATGAGAGGATGGTCTTTGCAAACCAATTGTTGGTGATTGTTATATTCTGACGGGATAAAAGATCTATCCCGAAAATGTCGCCCAGTATGGAGTATATTACTGTAAAGACGACCAATAGCTGCATGAGCATGGCGATGGGAGAGGAGTATTTCGTCCATTTACCATGGATATATTCTTCTATGACGATCCATGGATGTAGTATCAAACCAACAAAGGTTTCCCAGAAGTCGGAGGTGATTCCCGAGAAGTTCATCATAAAACTTTTGCCAAACGTTCTCATCGTGATCCGGGCAGGTGTTTGTGTCGATTGTCCGCAATTGGGGCAGTATGAGCCATTGCAAATAGTTCCGCAATTCAAGCAGATGGTTTCTTTGACTATCATAAGGGATTATCTATGAGTGAGTATTACCGGATGCGGCTATGAGAGCGCATGCCGCATCCGGTGAATGTTTATAAGGCTACTTTATATCGTTTCTCACCAACAACGATGATGTAAGAGCCTTTGTTCAAGTTTACGGTAATATCTCCGGCTACCTCGTCCAAAGAGCGGATCAAGTTGCCATTGAAAGCGTAGATCCATACACGCTCCGTGGAGGGAACCGACAAATGGAGTTGCCCATCGGCAGCCCATACCTTCACGTCATTCTCCTCCACTTCGGCGTTGCCGGTCGGTGTATTCTCTCAATCCGATAGTTCGCTTCATAAAGCCGGCGGAACATCCCCAGTACTTTATCTGCGATAGCGGCGTTTACCACCATCTCGCCGCATTGCGGCAATCCATCGGCATTGCGATGCCGTACTTTCAAGTAACGGAGATCGGATCTGTCCAAGGGACAATCCTCTTTCCACGATTTCAGCCACATGCGGTCGAAAACGTCGTCGCTGATTTCCTCTGATTTGAACCAAGCATCCAAACCAGTCTGGTCTATTTCAGGTTTATCGACAATCGTTTCCGCTTTCCATTCGGTAAAATGAGCGGGCACGGGTTCATCACCCGAGCAAAACGAAAAAGCAGCCAGTTGTAGGAAGCAAAACGCAAAGCCTATCAGAAAACGTTTCATTGATACTTCTTTTTATTAGAATTTCTCGAATATATGTTATATGCGAAACAAATGTAGTATAAAGCTTATGAAAAGAGGAGAACTTTAGACAGGTAAGTGTCCATAGAAATCACTTTTGGTGTCCGCGGAAATCACCTTTTTTGTTTCTTTTCCTTTAGTTATCAAATGCTTATGATCTTATGGGGTCGCTATGGTTTTCCTTTATAGCATGTGCGTTAGGAGCTTTGCGTTTGTTTTATCCGGTTGTGCTTTTGTAAGGAATAAGTTAGGTATGGCTGTCTTCTTGTCGAAAAGAGACTGTTTATCGTGACAAGTGATATAAACGAAAAGGACGAATTAGGAGCGTGAAGTGGTGAAAATAAGGCTAGGGAACCGGAAATAGGGCTGTTTTTATGCGAAAGTAATGGAAAAAGGATGCGCAAGTACTGCCGTTGGGCATCGGAAGTAGCTGTGAACTGGATCGGAAGTAAGTGCGAATGGGCATTCAAGTAGGTTCATGAACCGGTTGGGGTGGTATCGGACTTCTATTTTGGCTCTTTTGGGGTGAATTACGGTGAATGGTTTCGCTAGAATAAAAGGTCGTTTTTCGGCATCTATCTATGAGCTAGCGTATTGCTAATTTATTTTCTCGTATTTGAGAGCGAACCGTACTTTAGTCCGAAATATGCGACTTTCCGGAGGATAAGATGACAAATTGTCAAAATGTCAATCGATGAATCAAACGGAACCTTGTCCTTTGTAAAGATAGATTAATTAGCGTATATATCCTTATCGTTCACAGGATTTTTCCCTATTTTTGTCCCTCAATTGAAATATGAAGATTGAATGGAAGATAAATACGTAAGAAATAGTTTACGGTTCTTTATAGGGGTACTTCTGTTGGTCGTGTTGTATTCGTGCGCGAATATAGCCTCGCCGAACGGAGGGCCTTATGATGAGGCTCCGCCTAAGTTCGTAAGCAGTACGCCGTTGCCTAACCAGATAAACTATAAGGGAAAGAAGGTGGAGATTATTTTTGATGAGTTGATCCAGATCGATAAGCCTACCGAAAACGTGATCATCACTCCACCCCAAATGGAGCAACCCGTTATCCGGGCGAACGGCCGGAAGGCGGTCATCGAGCTGATGGATACGTTGAAGGAGAATACGACCTATACGATAGACTTTACCAATTCAATCTCCGATAATAATGAGAAGAATGTATTGGAGAATTATTCCTTCGCGTTTTCTACCGGCGAATCCATTGATAGTATGGAAGTGTCCGGAGTCTTGCTGAACGCCGAGAATCTGGAGCCTATGCCGGGTATTACGATCGGTGTGCATACGAATCTGGAGGATTCCGCCTTTACGACGATCCCATTTGTCCGTACTTCCCGTACGAACGACAAGGGCGAGTTTACGATTCGTAATATGGCCCCCGGAACCTATCGGATCTATGCCTTGGAGGATGTGATGCGCTCCTACAAGTACAGCCAGCCCGGGCAGCAGATCGCTTTTTACGATTCCTTGATCGTCCCTGCGTTCGAGTTGACGACCCGTCAAGATACGATTTGGAAAGATAGCTTGACGATCGATACGGTGATGACAGTCGGTTATACCCATTTTATGCCGGACAATATCGAGTTGCGCCTGTTTAAGGAGAAAGTAGAGCGTCAATATATGTTGAAGCCGGAGCGTACGGATGAGAAAATACTAACCTTGCGTTTCAATACCTCCTTGGATACTATTCCGGTACCGGTTCCTTTGAATTTCACCCCGGCGGATAGTAATTGGTATT
>ENA-OQCB01000450-OQCB01000450.1-human-gut-metagenome-genome-assembly--contig:-NODE-450-length-19245-cov-11.522335_pt1 | contig 19245 bp, 18 predicted proteins | sample MGYA00242493_ERZ504568 | MGnify/ENA primary metagenome ERZ504568 (study PRJEB26092, sample SAMD00036229) | human gut metagenome | host: Homo sapiens | study: EMG produced TPA metagenomics assembly of...
GGGGGAATGTTTATCCCTGCGCCGCATATGGCCGGACACCGTACTTACATACGGATTTTCAAATACATATATAAAAACAGAACCGGCCTTCTAAATCCCTTTACGGGAAAAGAAGACCGGTACAAAACCTTGACCTTATATCGATTCTACAAAATCTCTATCATCCTATCTTTTCATCACAAAACCCACATGGTTCCTTCTCTTTTCTTGCAAATGCCTCTGGGGAGGCTCTTCTTTTTTGACGCTATATTTAAATCAACATTAATAGCATAGGCCCTCACGGATAAATCCATAAAAGCCTCAAAGACATCGAAGACGATTAAACAACTGAATATCATTTATATAATACTATTATTTTAAGCGCAATTTACTTTTTATTTCGCTCTATTCATCCAACACCTCATATTTAGAATGCTGGCTCTTGAACTCAGGAACGATCTCCTTCATCCGCTTCACGATCCGCATATCCCCCTCCACGGCACAAGCATGTACCAAGGCATCAATCCGCAGATTGGCGTCAGCATAGTCATACGCACGGACTTGGGCGATCTTGATCTTCGGATGAAAAGTAGGCTTGGAGGTCTCCTCCTCATTGAGTACCTCCTCATACAACTTCTCCCCGTCTCGCAATCCCGTGAACCGGATCTCGATTCCCTTCACCCCGCTCAGACGAATCATCCGCTCAGCCAGATCCACGATCCGTACAGGTTTACCCATATCGAACACGAAGATCTCTCCCCCATTACCCATCGTACCGGCCTCTAGGACCAGCTTACAAGCCTCCGGTATCAGCATGAAGAAACGAATGATATCCTTGTGCGTCACCGTCACCGGACCGCCCCGCTTGATCTGCTCCTTGAATAACGGGATCACGGAACCGTTCGATCCCAGCACATTGCCGAAACGAGTCGTCACGAATTGCGTGCGACCGCTCACCTTCCCATCCTTGATGGCTTGATCCAAGCTCTGCACGTAGATCTCGCAAATACGTTTCGAGCAGCCCATCACGTTCGTGGGATTCACCGCTTTGTCGGTCGATACCATAACGAACTTCCTCGTGCCGTATTTCACCGCCAAGTCTGCGATCACCCGGGTACCGTCCACGTTGTTGCGGACACTCTCCTCCGGATTATCCTCCATCATAGGCACATGCTTGTAAGCCGCGGCATGAAACACATAATCCGGACGATGCTCCTCGAACAATTCCTCCATGCGTTCACGTACACAAATATCGCTCACAACCGTATAGGATTCTATATCCGGCCACCCACGAGCCATCATCAAGCGGACATCGTGCAAGGGGGTCTCCGCCTGATCTATCAAGACCATACATTCCGGGGCGAACTGGGCTACCTGCCGCACGATCTCGCTGCCGATACTCCCGGCGGCTCCTGTTATCAGAATCCGCTTACCGGTAAGCTGCTCCCTCACAGCCTCCAAGTCTATCTCGATCTTATCACGGGGCAGTAAATCCTCTATATTCACCTCCCTCAGCTGGGTATGGTTCAAGTCGCTCCTCCCGTCCCACTCTTGGGCAGCAGGAGTCATATAGATCTTTATATTCGCCTTGATCAGCCTGTCCACCATCTCCTGATTATTCCGGATCGCCTCAACCTTTAAGGGAGATACCAACAAAACATCGGCTTGCAGCCTTCTCATCACACCAATCAAATCCTCGTTATTCGGATAAACCTTGACTCCCATTAAATACCGATTCCCTATCTCTGTCAGATCCGAGATAAACCCTGCCAGTACAAACCGGGCCGGATCTTGATTCTGGATACTTTTCGCCAAACTGACCCCACCTTGCTTCACGCCATAGATAAAGGCTCGTTCCGCCTTAGCCACCCGAAAAGTACTTACATAAAAATATTTCACGAACACACGCATCATCCACATCAAGCTCATAGCCAACAACGCGGAGAGGATCAGATCCCGTTTACGGATATACACCAAATAAGGAGAAAAGTCCGTCAACGCCTGAAACACGACTACGCAAATCAAGCCAAACAAGACGGCGAATCCCACCTTTTGCAAGTCCACGAAAGAGGAATAACGTATAATCCCCGAATAGGTATGGAACAAGCGAAAGCCTACCAGATAAGGAATCAGGCATACCAACAGCGTGACCAATAGATGTCCTAAGATATCCAAAGTCGACAACACACCATTATTCAAGGTATACACCAATAAGCCGGAAAATAAGATCAAGCAGCAATCCAGCAAGATAATACCCCAATAGGGTAAGGATTTCTTGGAAAAGTACCAGGTAGATAGTCGAGAAAAAAGGTTCATGATAACTATAGTATATTCTTCTTTATACAATCCACGATATAGGCCACATCCTCATCCGTCACATACGGACCGGAAGGCAGGCACAACCCAACCTTAAACAAAGATTCACTCACCCCATTCACATAAGCCGGGCAATCCTTATAGACAGGTTGCTTATGCATCGGTTTCCACAAAGGGCGAGATTCTATACCCATCGCATCAAGTCCCATACGCATCGCCTCGACATTGGCATTCGGCTCGCAATCTGTATGTGCGTTAACCGCTGCGTGAGTCACACCGCCCGCACCACCAACAGCACCTTGTACCGTTGCTTGATAAGCATCCTCCTGTCCTTTCATCTTCAATGAAGGATTCAAGACAATCGTATTCAACCAATAATTACTATCAAAACGGCCGGAAGGATTCTCATGCAAGGTAATCCCTCTCACATCCTTCAACAGCTCCCGATATAAATCACACGTATGCTTATGATGAGCCACATGAGCGTCAGCCACCGTCATCTGACCACGCCCGATACCCGCACAAATATTCGACATCCGGTAATTATACCCGATCCGTTCATGCTGGTAATAAGGATAAGCCTCCCGAGCCTGCGTAGCGTAGAACATGATCTCCCGCTTAGCCACCTCGTCCGGACAAATCAACGCACCACCACCACTAGTCGTAATCATCTTATTCCCATTGAACGACAGCACCCCATATTTTCCAAACGTACCCAACATACGTCCATCATAACGAGAGCCAAAACCCTCCGCCGCATCCTCTATGACCGGGATCCCATACCGATCAGCGACAGCCATAATCTCATCCACCTTATAAGGCATCCCATATAAGGCCACTGGGACAATCGCTTTCGGTGTTTTTCCCCTCTTCTCGATACGATCTTTAATAGCCTCTTCCAATAACGCAGGATCCATATTCCAAGTATCCACCTCCGAATCCACGAATACAGGCGTAGCCCCCAAATAAGTGATCGGATGCGAGGAAGCACAAAAGGTAAAGCTCTGTACCAGCACCTCATCCCCCGGCTTCACGCCACAAGCAAGCAATGCCAGATGCACCGCAGCAGTACCGGCAGACAGAGCCACCACATGTTTATCTTCACCCACGAATTCCTCCAGATCTTTCTCAAATCCATTCACGTTCGGACCTAGAGGCACGACCCAGTTCGTATCAAAGGCCTCTTTGATATACATTTGTTCCTTGCCGCTCATGTGAGCGAGGCAAAGATAAATTCGTTTATCCATTGATTATTCTGATTTTTAATCACTTATCAAAAAACTATTAGATCAATCAACATACTCCAATTTTCAATCATATATTTGGCCCTCAATTCTCCGACAACCTCCATCTGCTTATGGACATTCCGACCATCATCTTTCAAACACACGGTAGTCCACCCTAACCGATTAGGAGCGACAAAATCTTTTATCACATTATCTCCTATATAATAATATTCCGCATGAGGATATTTATGCTGAAAATACAAGTATCCTTCTTGAGAGGGCTTGGCATAGCCAAACACCTCGGATATAATACAATCCTCTTTATCAATATATCGTTCTAACCCTAAACTATGAATTTTATTCCACTGAGTAATTTTCCTTCCATCCGTAATCAAACCGATAACACATTCCTGCTTCTTAAGCACCGATAACATATTCTCCACCTCTTCCGATAACACGATAGATGGTATATGCGTCCTATACTTATTCAAATAATTGTCTATCGGAATATCCAATCCGTAGCATAGATTAAGGCTTCCAAAAACATCCTTACCTTGGTTATAACATTCCAGCATGAAAGGAAGAATATCCTTTTTACCAATGGAGGATTCTATCCACAAAGCGATCTCCCGATAAGCAGATCTTAGATAATCTATCTCTTTGTAGAGCGTATCATCCAAATCAAAAACCACAACCTTATCCATAGATTATCACTTCCGAATCATAACGTAACATCAAGGTATCATCCAACCAATCATCCGTATAATCAATGTCACTCCCTTCAAAATACTCTTTGACCAAATACTCGGCGAAATCCGCTTTCGCATGATAAGACAAGGGATATCCACCTCCAAACCGGGGATTGATCTCTATTCCTACCACATCATTATCCGTTTCTCTATAAAAGAGCTGGATACAGATACATCCTACTACCCCTGGCAAATAGCTCATTCGCTCTTTAAGAAAATCTACCAAGAAATTCTTTCGAGTCCTTCCCTTATTGATTTCTCCTGCTCGAATCTCTATCCTCTCTCGCGGCACGATCGCTTTCACCCGGTTATCCTTTCCATAGTACATATCCACCGTGAACTCTTTGTATTCCTCCTTGTCTATATACTCCATAAAGATCAATTTAGGATTATTCAATATTTCCGGAGTAAGCTCTTCCGCACTTTTCACGATATGCAGATCTTGTGACAGCGAACCATCGTATGGCTTCGCAAACAAAGGAAATGTAGGATGATGTTTATCAACCGAATCAGGTACACGAATTCCCAATCTTGTCAGATATTCCCCCGTATTCCTTTTATCCCGGCAAGTTTGCACGAAAGAACTCTCTGGAACAGACACGATAATACCATGTTCTGCAAATAATGATTTATATTTCGCCAATAAAACCAACTCCGTATCTATGGTAGGTATCACCAAGCCTATCCCGTTCTCGATACAGAGGGTAAACAATATATCCATGTAGCCTTCATCTGTCACTCTAGGAACTTTAAAGCAGTTGTCTGAAACAATACCGGCGGGAGCCATCTTCGGGTTCATATCCGTTGTAAAGACCTTCCATGCCCGATCACGCCTGTTCAACGCAGCTTTAAAGATATTGACTAAAGCAACTCGTTTCCCTGCGGATGTAATGAGAATATTCCTTTTTTCTTTGGGAGATATTGAACCAATATTTTTCTGAACTGACCGTATGGGATCAATAAGGTATTCCATCTTTCTTGTTAACATCTATTAGCTTATTAATATTCAATAGATTAATTATCTCCTGTAAAAAACTCCATCGTCGCCTGTCCCTCTTGTGAGATACCTTCACGTACAAAAACTTTTCTCAAGGTGATGAATAGGATTCTCAAATCCAACAGAAGCGAACAATGATCCACATACCAAACATCCAATTCGAACTTCTTCGTCCAACTAATCGCATTACGGCCGTTACACTGTGCCCAACCCGTTATCCCCGGCCGTACCTCATGCCGGCGAGCCTGCTTCTTACTATACAAAGGAAGATACTGTACCAATAACGGCCTCGGGCCGATCAAGGCCATATCCCCTTTAAGCACATTAATCAACTGCGGCAGTTCATCAATCGAATTGGAACGAACAAACTTCCCTACCTTCGTCAACCGATCAGCGTCAGATAAAAGATTTCCATCAGTATCACGTTCGTCCGTCATTGTCTTGAATTTGATTACTTTGAATATTTTACCTTTTTTACCTGGACGGTCTTGTAAGAAGAATGCGCCGGCTCCCTTATTGGCAAAATGAAGCCATACGGTAATCAGCAACAGTATTGGCCAAATCACAGTTAACACGCAAAACACGAGGATGAAATCAATCATTCTCTTAAAAAAGGATTTATACATATTTATTGATTATGTAAACACTCTATTTAGGACATGACCTTTTGAAAGATGTTATAGGATACCTTACTCCTTTTACAAAATGACTGGACAAACTCTTCTTAGAGCAATGACTCCGTCTGATACTGAAAATAAAACCGTTCTAAATCTTCGTGGCTATACATAATTACTAAATTTTATTCGCTTCGAAGGTAGCTTGTTTAATTATAAGCCCTTTTTTGAGTACTTACCTAAATCATGGAAAAATTCTGTATCATAGCAGCCATTTCTTCTTCTGTATACCCTAAGGCTTTTGAAGTTTCTTCAATTGTCGCTTCAAGATGAGCATCACGATATCGCATCATTTTGTCAATGGCGGCAGGTATTACGAGACGGTATTCACCTTTGTTTTGAATATCAAATCGATTTTGATATATCTGACCTGTTTCTTCGAGCCTTTTCTCATCTACATTTTCATACCTTATGAACTGAGAGATTCCTGTGTAAAATTCTCCTTCTGGATTGTAATCGTAATCCCGCTTGAAGTTTTCATTCAATATATTTCTTTTCATCTGCCAGAATTCAATAAATGTCGCTTCAGAAATCTGTTCCAGTGATTTTCCGTCATTGACAGACAATGGATTCGTTCGTACTTTCTGACATTTTCTTGCTTTATCGAGGGAATGGTAAAAGTTCACCATTAAATCACCGATCATGTAATGTGCTGGAATTGTCGGTACAGGGATACCCAATATACCCGTCTGCTCCCCTTTGGTTTGATTAACCCTCTGAATAGTATAAGCACAATGACCCATTTTATTACTGTTACTTTTTATTTCTCCAATTGTCAAAGCTAATGTTTTATCGAGAATCGAACGGTATTTTTCAGCGTGATTGTCTGGAAGAGAAATTCCCATCTTTGATATCGACATACGCCAAGTAACGGACATCCAGAAAAGATATGGCACAGCATAATAATAATTCTTTACACCCCTCATAACATTAGCGTATTCTCTCTCTATCACGCTCAGACGTTCTTCACAATGCTTACAAAAGTAATGATCGAATGTCTGTGGATTATGTACGTTCGTCTCACCCTGTTCATCATCACGAAGATTACGGTTTATCAAACTTACGATTTTCTTTTCATCTGTAATATTGCGTCCAAGATATAACTGTCGTTCCCCTTTTCCAAGAGTAAACCGCTCTACAACCTCTCGGTCACGTCCTTTTTTGCCATCGTAGGAAAATATTTTTTCAATAAGACAATGGGGTACCATGTGCGAGCCTACAGCATCAGCCGTCCTTGATTTGCATAAAAGACATTTTGATTTCTCAGATCTGACATTGATTTCATCAACAGGAGGATAGACTATTTCATGAACTTTCATCATGTCTTCACCATCCACTTTCAAACGGTCGGTATAATCATCTACATAACCCTGAAGATCTTTCTCCTTTTTTAAATAGTCCAGAATAGTTGTGTTTAACCGCAGATACTCTTTCCGTAACTGGAGCCTTTCGTCTTCCGTCAAATCAGCATTCGAAATTATATCTTCGTAGGCCTGCCTCCATTCCACAGCTCTGATCATCAGAGTCAAATTATCGTTCTTTCTGATGAAGTTTCTTGCTAAGAGACGGTTCGTCACAAAAAACAGCTGAAAATCGTCAAATGTACAATACTCATTATTCGTATATGATGCGACTTCATCAAGCAATTCATGAAATACAGCATCAATAGTCTCCTCGTCACCAACAGGCAAAAGGATCTCAATCTTTTCAATGAGTTTCTCAAACTTTTCAAGCACTTTTATATCTATTTTAAACGTCTAATTCGCCTGTTTTCATTTATGGGTATGAGCCACCCATAAACAAAGAAAAACATTTTTTTATTTCAATGAAGACGCTTCTTCCAAAAATGTAACAAACCTATTCGCTAATGACTTTCTTGAAAAATTAGTTTCAGCAAATACCCTAGCCCTTTGCCCACATTCAGCTCTGTATGTATCATTGTCCATTAGTTTCATCAAGCCTTCGGCAAAAGCATTTGCATTATTAGGAGCAACAACCAAACCTAACTTGTTTTCTTGAATCATATCAGCAAGCCACCCCGGATAATTATTGAGTACAGCCAATCCTGAGGAAATATAATCAAAAAATTTATTTGGTGAAGTTCCATAATAAAATGCCGGAACATCAGATAATACCATCAGCCCCAAATCTGCTGATGCTACTATTTTATTTAATTTTTTCTTAGGCATCGGATCATAAAAGCGGCAATTATCCAATTGCTCCATTTGAGCCCGTTTCATCAAATGCGGTTTCATTTTACCATCACCAATAAAAGCCAATACAATATCCTTTCTCCCCTTTTTCTTCAATACAGAAGCAGCATCCAACACAGCATCCAAACCATTGGCAATACCATGCGCACCTGTAAACACAGCCACTTTATCCGTAGCAGAAATTCCATCTAACGAAAGATTCACACGTGAAGACGGCTTGAATATTTCCAAGTCACAACCGTTAGGAATCATAGCAATACGCTTACCTGATTGGCTTCTTCTTTTAATTCCTTCACAAATTCCGGGAGAAAGACCCACGCATGCATCCGCACAATGATAACTTAGCCACTCCAAAACACTCATTCCCCACAGCAAGAAAGGATTCTTCATCCCCAAAGCCTTAGGCAATTCAGGCCACAAATCACGAACTTCAAATATAAATTTCTTTTTCCGGAACAGCTTCATCACTATGCCCGGCACACCGGCAGTCAAAGGAGTGGAAGTGGCAAACAACAAATCATAATCTTCTTTCAATGCTATTTGAATACCCTTCCATCCAAATTTCACAAAAGTCCATGCTCTTTTCGCTATACCATCTTTATTAGAATATGGCAGAGCTATCTGAATCACATCTATACCATCGACCATTCCCCGATGAACATTTTTCATCTTCGTTTCCGGCAAATCCAGCTTTGCTGTTTCACCACAAACCATACAAACAGAATGGCCTTTGGCAATCAGATGCTTTGCCAATTCATAAGAACGCGTTCCTCCAGCCTGAGTGGGGATAGTAAAATGTTGATGGAAATAAAGTACTTTCATTTTATATAATTTGAAGAGTTGTTGTTATCGAATTATTTTTAGTTTGAAATTCAACCTGTCTACACTCAGACATTTGTCCATAATAATCAGAACACAACTGTTTTGTATCAACAGTCTCACCATTTGATTCCAAACGAATGTTGTCCTTATTTGTATGCCATAATTGGCGCATATTCATACCTTTCGGCTTACCATCCATATAATCCTCTATCTCCCACCTACATACATTTTTCCATTTTACAATTCTTCTGTAATGTTTTATTTTTTTATCTAGATAAGTAAAACAGGAAACCGCCCCTTCGAATATGTAAGCATCCTCTGTCTCTTTCAATGAGCCTACTTCTGCCTGCGACCAATTATACCAAATAAATCGGGAGCCTTTCAACATCTGATCATGTCCATCAAGCATTATTGTATTATGAGATTCAGTACCCATAAAATACCGAAGCAACTTCTCTGTTGTATTATATTTGTAACTGCCTCCATCAAATAACAAGTTTTCTCCCTGATACCAAATATCCAAATGCAAATTATCCGCATGCGCAGGCCGATCTTTATATTTTCCGCATCTGATAAAAGAAAAAGTATCTTTTTCACGAATACAATAATATCCCCCCGTCTCAAAAGAGATGCATCCCCACTGCTTTTTCACCGGCGGATACATGTGTCGGTTTGCTTTCCACTCACACAAATACCATTCCCTATCTTCATATTGGCAATCATACAAATGTTCAGAAGTAAGTAAATAATGCAAAGCATCCAGTTGAGGACGATAGTCACGATAATCGCAATCGTTCAGTTTAAAAAACAAAGCTCCATCATTTGAACCGTAATTGGGCAACCAACCGGTTGAATCATCTTGACATTGATACAAAAAATTCACAGACCGATAAGCACGTTCATACACTTCCTTACAAAATAATTCCCCATTTCTATCTGCCAGCGTAATGGCCCATGTCAAAAGCTGAACCACCACCCGATGATAGTTCATACTGAACTGCAAATAAGTGCCATCTTCTGCCACCTGATATTTTATTTCCTCTTCAAACCATCTCTTTCCATTCTTTTTCCAATCTTTAGCTTCCGAAAATTGAGGAAACAGCATACCAACCAAATACAACGCCAATGTTTCCGTTATCGCATGATTATTACGAACAGCAATCCGAGAGAAGTTTATATTTGTACGTACATGCTTCATCTGCCCATAGACAGATTGAATGATTAACTTGAAAATATCTTCTGTCAATTCGGCTGAATCTTTATAATAGTAAAGGGCAAATACCCAATTCAAAACACGCAAAGAGATTTCCTGACTACATTTATAATTCGGTCCACAATTCAATGGGTTTTTATAAATCCAGTCCTTAATTTGAGAAAACACAAAAGCCGCATGATTTTCCCCGGATTCTTGATCATAACGGATTATATCATAAAGAAAAGAAAAACGAGATTTTTCCCATACATATTTTATATCTCCTGCTTCAGCTACAATATCCTCTATTTCTGTCCAATGCACTTTAGAATCATATTTATAATTCGTATCAGGATTTGTCATCCAATCATAATCCATACCAAGATTGTACCAATGGGATGAAAAAAAGCAAAATTCACCAAATAACATGCGATTCACCTTTTCTGAAAGCAAAGTGATATCAGTGTTAGTGGATCTTACACTATCTCTATTTGAAAAGAAAAAAGGCATTGCATGACTTCTCCACTCAACCAATGACAAGTACTTCTTATTCTCCAAAGAAACCGGATACACTTTCTTCAACATCCCCCCCTTACGACGTATTTCATACTGAATACGAAACGTAAAGTACTTCATCCCCATGTTACGCAGTAACTGAAAATAAAGAAGATATCTATTCATAAAAAAAACACTGAATTATTCTATATCAATCCACTTGTTCTGTTTCAAGCTATTGATACAAGCAAACGATGCTTTGGTCGTATTTACAATGGAATCAAATGGAATCAGAGCCTCTCCCCCTTTTATTATTCTATCATTCAATAAAGCGAATTGAGCCGTATGTCCTTTATCCATACCTTTCTTTATTTTGGAAAATCCTTTACAACCATATCCTTTCAATACCCTCCAATTATCAAGAACCAATGTTTTTTCTTGCGTATAGATTTCCACCCTTTCTTTCGAATAGGATTTACTTCCATTAGCAAAATAGTTTATCACGGCATTCGAACCATCCTCATATCTTAACAGAATACTCACATTATCCGTATTCTCTTCCGGATTTTCTCCCATTGCATTCATACATACTGAAACGACTTTGCTACCTGTAAAAAACGAACATAAATCAATGAAATGACAAGCCTCACCAATGATACGTCCTCCTCCAACTTTCAAATCATGCACCCATACTTCAGGTGGGATAAATCCAGCGTTCATCGTTGCAACTATATTCTTCACTCCATCCCCCGCAAGTTGTTTCATCTTTACTGCAAAAGGTGAAAAACGCCGGTTATATCCAACAGTCAACGTTATCCCTTTCTTTTGTACTTCTTTATAAGCTTCAGTTATCTCATTTAATTCCAACTGATTTAAGCACAAAGGTTTTTCCACAAACACATGCTTTCCTGCTTGTAACGCATCCAATGCCATTGGAGCATGAAGATTATGCCTGGTTGTAATCATTACTAAATCTACCGCCTCATCCTTCAATATTTCCTTGTAATTAGAAGTAGCCTTCATCGCACCAGCCTTTCGAGCTAAAACTTTAGCTGACAGCCCTTGCGCACTTGCAATATATCGGATATGTGCTCCAGTTTTCATCAAAGCAGGAAGCATGGTTGCCGATGTGAAATTTCCAGCACCAATAATACCTATCTGTCCCTTTGTTGCAGAGAATTTAGCAGAAGTAACATCAACTACCGTATTTTGCTTTGCATCAACAGGATATCTCAAGATGGAAGCTATGGAACCATGTTTACGCATGTCTCCGTATATCTTTTCATAATCGTTCAAGTCAACTTCTTCAGTGATCAATGATTTCACATCAATATTCCCCATGGATATTGCCTGTAAAATTGTTTCAAAGTTTCTTTTTTCAGTCCAACGCACAAAAGACAACGGATAATCTATTCCTTTGTTTTCATAATCTTCATCATAACGTCCCGGACCATATGAACAAGAAACTTGAAATGACAATTCTTTTTTATAAAAATCATCTCTCCGAATATCCAACCCTATCACACCAACAAGAACGATACGTCCTCTTTTTCTTGACATCTCAGCAGCTTGATGAATCACTTCATCTGTTTTAGTCGAAGCTGTTATCAGTACAGCATCAGCTCCATGTGAAGCCGTTTCTTCAAGTACATACTTTACAGGATCAGTGCCTTTTGCAGGATTTATACCTATCACTCCCTTAGTGCGAGCCAATTCTACTTTTTCTTCATCAAAATCAATACCTATCACCTTGCATCCATTTGCTTTCAACAACTGAGCCGCTATTAATCCAATCAAACCCAATCCAACCACAACAACAGTCTCTCCCAACTGCGGATTCAGCAAACGAATACCTTGTAAACCAATAGAACCGATTACAGTAAAAGCTGCTTCTTCATTTGAAACATTATCAGGTATTTTAGCTACCAAGTTTTTAGGGACACAAACATACTCGGCATGCTGCCCATTAGATGCTACACGATCACCTACTTTAAATTCAGTAACTCCACTTCCCACAGCAACCACTACACCAGAGTTGCAATATCCCAAGGGCAATGGTTGACCCAATTTATTAAAAACAGCCTCTAATGTAGGTTGTAACCCGTCTGTTTTTATCTTATCAAGTACTTGCTTTACTTTATCTGGTTGTTGACGGGCCTTGTCTATCAGATTTGCTTTTCCAAACTCGACAAGCATCCGCTCTGTACCCAAAGAAACTAATGAACATGATGTTTTAACTAAAACATAACCTGCCCTTACTTGAGGAACTGGTACTTCTTCAAGTACAGTTCTCCCTGATTTCATATCTTGAATTATTTGTTTCATCATCTATCCTATTTTACATTTGAAATTACCAGCCTCAATTTATCAAATTTATTTTCAACGGATTAAATTAAAATTCAACGAAGTAATGATAAATTTAAAGTCAATAAATTCAAATCATTTCTATTTGTTCCTACTGGCTGAAAATAAAGACTATTCGTTTTATTTTTCCCATACGGGAAACGAAAGACCCCAAACTGAAATAGATAGGGCCAAAGATCCTTTTTCTCCTTGTATATTTCTTTAAAACCTTTCTCTAAATTACCACAATAGAGATGTGCATACATATCAAAGATACCAGCCCCTCGTTTACGGTTTGTCAAGAGCTTGAACAAAGAGTTCCTTCCATCTGGTTCCACCGAAGACGAGAAAACAAACTTATCCCCACATTGACACCCATAAATACAAGAACCATCAATAGGTGCTATTTTCTCAAACTTCATCGTATCAGAATTCATCAGGTAAATAAAATTTTTGACAGAAGGCGCATCTGTGGCATATAACAGTCCTTCTTTAATAGGAAATACAACACATCCCCTATATTGTTGACTATTACCAACCACTCGTTCCACCTTCTTGAAATTATCCGTAATCTTCCAAATGGCCGATGCTTCATCTGAATCTCCAGTGAAGGCCCAAAGACATTGCCGATATGGATCGGCTACAATATTGTGTATATGATTGATTACACCTTGCTCAAAGGTATAGACAATTTCCCACTGATCCATTGAAGCCCTCTTATAAACATGAACAGGCTTTTTCTCTCTATTATTTCCTAAATAGCCACCAAACAAGATACAATCACCAAAACCTTGTATTCCATTAACCTCTGTAAATACTAATGGGCGAATACCATCACCGACAAACCATCCTGTAGACAATCGCTCTGACAATAAATCCAATTCAAACAGATAGTTTCCCTTAGAAAACAATATATGACTTTCATCTATAGCTATGGAGGTACGTATCCCAAGCCTCAATAAACGGAATAGAAATTTACATCGACTTATAACACGTTCTTTCTTATCACTAAAGATCAAAAATCTTTTTTCTACAATCCCCGCATTGTATATAATAATTTCACCCCGTTTATAACAGATCAATCTACCGCTAGGGAGAATACATAAAGGAGAAGTGAATCGAATAGTATTCATTATATCTTATTATTACATAAAATCAGATAATCAGTCCTATCCAATTTTATCTGTTAAAAGTCTTCTTATATCCTCAAAACTTTTCATCTCAGAGATCTCTTCTGGCTCGAACTCAACCCCAAACTCCGCCTCCAACTCCACGATTAAATTCAAATGGCGTAAGGAGTCCCATTTATCACAATTCTGTTGAGACAACACAGTTGTCGCACTCTCCAATCCTAATACGTTTTTTAATACGCACAATATCTCTTCTTCCATAATATCAATATGTTATTTTATAATAGGATGGAATTTTTATTTCTAGTCCTATTTCCAAATGGTAATATTTACCTCCATCCTTATCTTGATTATCCCCAATAAAGCCAACTTGCTCATAAAAACCTGAGACCTGCATATTCTTGGCTGTCGGTAGATAGGAGGCTTTTATAAGCTTAGCGTTCTTATCTCTTCTCAGCCTATTAAGGACCTCTGACAAGAAAGCCTTCTCTATCCCCTTCCCTAAAATCCGACAACTGAGCAAGAATGTATCAATCTCATATCCCCTATCAATAGGTCTCAGCATAATAGCTCCGGTAATCCCATTATCCCCAAAGCGATCCTTGACAGAAAGGCAATAAATCAACCAATCCTCAGTGGAAAATCCCATAAGATCCGATTCCGAATACCGACGGGTCGTTAAATTGAACTGATTCGTCTTCTGGGTCATCTGAGCAATACGGGACACATTAAAAGAGTTCATAGGCTCGATCCTCATCTCTATCTCCAAACTCTGTAGATACTGATCGAAATCCATAAATTTCTTTTGCTCTCGCATACGACTCGCATTAGCCTTGTATTGTTCCGTCTTCCGCTTGTCCTCCTCCGTCACTGAATAGACCCGGAAATAACGATTTGACAAGGAGATCAAGAAATCAGGTAACATATAAGGTTGTTTTGGAAACTCAGGAACCTCCACCATCGGAAGCATCTGACGAACCAACTCACGCTCTGTCGGGTTATCATCCACAAAAACAAGGCTATCCAAACCAATGTTTAACTCCTCAGACAGTTCCCTTATATTATCCGCCTTATTTTGCCAATTGATACGCCAAGCAGAGAAATGCTCCCGCCTCAACAAAACGAAAGGATGCCTTTCCCATACCTCCATAACGTCTTGCTCATTATTCTTACTGCATACTGTCAATATCACCCCCCTCTTGGCCAACTCTAACAAACCCTCCTGAAAATACAAGAACGCCTTACCCGGGTAATCCCCCCCAATCTTGATCCTATCCACGCCGTCTTCCCCGAGGACTCCTCCCCACAACGTATTATCCAGATCTAAGACCAGACACTTCTTTCGAAAGAGGCTTATCTCCCTCAATCGTTCCTCAAACCAACATGAAAAATCAGATGCCAGTTTAGGGTTTACCCCCATTTGAGAGATGAAATAAAAACGCCAATCCAGTAATTGACCGGAAGGATAACGACAAGTAAAATCCGAGAAATCCACATACCGGATATTACTCCTCTCCGAGGCGAGCGAACGAAGATACCCGTTATAGGTCTCTACACTTTCCCGCACACTCCATTCCGAACCGCCCCATTCGAACGGGCAAAGATCTTCCAAAGAGAAAAGCAAAACGCTTTTATGTGCCGGTATCCTATCTATTACCCACCTCAGCTTATCAATGTAAGACAACACCTCCTCCGACACACAAGTTCTGTCAAATCCAAAAGGCAACTGATAAAACCATATATAACAATCCGCCTCCTGATCCAAAGAAGAGATATCCCCATAACCTGAATAACAGACATCCATACTCCTGAATAAAGGCTCAAGCGTATTGTTCCGAAAAATATAATACGACATCTCAATATTCTATTAACTGCGAGATTCTTAGATTTTCCAAGGACAGATAGGCTGTTCCCCATGCCAAGCCCGCCCCAAAACCGGCCATAAGCACATGCTTCCGTCTCGGGTAACTACCGTCATACATGGTATAAGCCATGTTCAAAGGGATGGAGGCGGCACTGGTATTACCGAAATATTCTAAACTATAAGGAACCCTCTCCAATGGGAATTTTAATTTCTTAGCGAAAAAATCCGTCATAAAACGATTGGCTTGGTGAAAATGGATCAAGTCCACATCCTCTATCTCCATATCTAATAACTTCAATATCTCCTTGATGCCTGAAGGAACAACACTCAATCCAAAATTAAAAACGTCCATCCCGCGCATGTGCAACTGTTCTCCACCAAGGGCATTCCCCTCCTCATCCGTCTTACGCTCAAAACCTTCCCTACAACTTGGATTCCGATAGCCTCCATACGGAACACGAAGCATATCAGACCCACTACCGTCAGAATAAAGAACGAAACAGGAGGAGCCATACTTCTCTCCTTTCTCTATTAACGTGGCAGTGCCGGCATCACCAAACAACGGTGTTGTTACCTTGTCATGATCTGATACGGTCTTAGACATGGTCTCTCCCACCAGTAAAAGTACGCGTCCTATCCCCTCTTGCGAAGCCAAGGAATATGCAATGGATAATCCATACACATATCCGGAACAAGCCATATTGATATCAAACGCCATCACCGTTTTCGGCAAGCCCAGACGATCCTGTAAGGAAGGAGCGGTGGACGGCTGACGGTAATCCGGAGTCTGGGAGATAAAGATTAGAGCACCGATAGAGTCTCGTTCAATACCATAATCTGAAAACAACCGTTCCGCAGCCTTATAACACAAGTCAGAGGAACAGACATCCTTCTCTGCCACTCTCCTCTCACGAATACCGATGGAATGAATAATCTTATCCAAATCCTCCTTAGGAATCAAATAATCCAATTCTGAATTCTGTACAACCTTTCGGGGGACACAAGCAGAGAGCGAATGAATCCCTACATTCTTATAACTAATTATCGCCATGGCATTAAGCTAAAGTACTACCACCATCCATCCGAATCGAACTACCCGTTATCCATCGGCTTGCATCACTCAACAAATAAATGGCGGCATATGCGATGTCTTCCGGACGACCGTATCCTAATGGATATCTTGCTTCATCTTCCTCTAATTCTTTTTTACTCAATGTTGTTATATTATCCACCAATTCGGTCCTAACCATCATCGGCATAATAGTATTTGCTCTTATTTTTTTTACAAACTAATTCATTCGCCACTGCCTTTGTAAAAGAATTTAATGCGGATTTTGATGCCGCATATAATCCTAAACCTATAGTGACCTCTTCCACTCCCATAGAACTCATATAAACAAGTGAAGATCCTTCCCGTAATTTTTTCTTTTTTAGTAAACTTTTGTCAACAATATTGGAGACAACAGATTTATATTAAAAACTCGATCTATTTTGCTTTATCTATAAACTTAACCAAGGTCGTATCTGTCACGCCAGCACAAAAGAAGACACCATCCAATACGGGTAATTCGTCCAACAAACGTTTTAACATATCCTCTACTGTCAAATCACCCACAAACATGGAATGTACCCCCATGTCCAATCGAGACAACGTGTCTTTTAGACGTTCTTCATCACGTCCGTTGATGATTAAACTTGCTCCCATTTTTGAGCATTCTATGGCTGTAGCCCTTCCTATGCCGGAAGAGGCTCCCGTTACAAAAATTTTTTTCCCTGCTAATGAAAACGGATTATACATACCTCAAGAATAAATTATTAACTCTGGACAAACAATACATTCAGTCTCAAAATAGACACTTCCCCATGACAAACCAACACCAAAACCACAACCTACCAAATTCAAGGGACGGGTCGACAGATCCTTCCTTAAATCCGCAACCATAGTTAATGGAATAGACGCACAACTCGTATTCCCAAAATCCTTCAAAGAATAAGGGACTTGTTCTTTCGTAAGCTTTAATTTCTTTCGGATAGTCTCATTCAAAAAAAAATTGGCTTGGTGAAAAACAAAATAATCTACATCAGAACATTTCTTGTCAAGCCTGGTCAACAAGGTCTTAATACTTTTCGGAGCCTTTGTGATAGCAAACGAGAAAACACTCATTCCATCCAGCCGACAATGTAAGCGATTTTGAACAACACCTGGATCATGTTCCTCCATGACAAGAGTCTTATCCGAAAATGAATTTCTATAACCACCATCCGGAATAACAATCGCATCCCAACCAGAGCCATCCGTAGCCATGTGAAATGTAAAACCTAAAGCACCTTCCTTATACTCCAACGCAGTAGCCGTTCCCGCATCTCCAAATAGAGGCCAAGAACTTTTATCCTCCTCCGAGGTTGTTTTCGATGTTGTATCTCCTACTAATAATAAAGCCTTTCGGATTCCACCGGAAGATATCAAACCCGATATCGCACTCAACCCATACACCCATCCAGAACATCCCAAAGAGATATCCAACGTATAGCATTCCATCGATAAGCCTAAACGAGATTGTAATATACAGGAAGTAGCCGGCAGGATAAAATCAGCCGTCTGAGATACGAAAACCAACGCATCCACCTCCTCTTTTTTCCAGCACAAACGCTCTAACAATACCTCCGCAGCTTTACAACAAAGATCGGACGTACAAACATCTCTCTCTGCAATACGCTTCCGTTCAACACCTATTGAAGCGATCACTTTTTGCATCTCATCCGGAGGCATCAAATAAGAAGAAGCGTTCTCATCCACAAGGGGGGGGACACAAGCAGAGACCCCCCCTTATTTCCACGTTCTTAATAGCAAAAAAAGCCATTACAATTTACTGCTAACGATATTAAACAGATCACCGACTGTATTTGCGGCACGCATGTCATCACCTTTGATAGCAATATCATACTCCTCATCTATCATGGCAATCACGGACAACGCCGTCAACGAAGACCACTCTTCTAACTCCTTGAACTTCGTTTCTGAAGTAAACACACTTGCGTCAGTATCGTCGAACTGTTCCGCAAAATTTTGAATAAATTCTTTTATTTCCATATCAAACTACTATTTATAAAAAATTTTAAATATTTGGAGCAAAGCTAAGAAGATATTTTCAATTAATATCTATCTTTGTAGATAAATTTGCGAAGGTTACGGATTTGTATGAAGAAAAGCGCACGCCCATATATATGCACATTTATTATAGCAC
>ENA-OQCB01000451-OQCB01000451.1-human-gut-metagenome-genome-assembly--contig:-NODE-451-length-19220-cov-3.044257_pt1 | contig 19220 bp, 21 predicted proteins | sample MGYA00242493_ERZ504568 | MGnify/ENA primary metagenome ERZ504568 (study PRJEB26092, sample SAMD00036229) | human gut metagenome | host: Homo sapiens | study: EMG produced TPA metagenomics assembly of...
GTTTTGAAACTGCTCCTTCAGCCGGAAAAGTTAAGAACAAAAGAATGTGCGAAAATTATCAAAGGAGGGCTAAGGCCATGGAAGATAAGAAAAATAAAGGAACCCAGGAGACTGCCGCTGCCTCGGCTCCAGAGAAACAGGAGCAGGAATTGTCCCCCCACCTGGGCGCAGGACAATATTCAGGATTTGGAAGAATTTTATCGAGTCTCAGGGAATCTATCTTCGTCAGTAAACTACTTGACCAAATGCAGATTTATCGCTATAATAGGGATGTTGACCAGGGAGAGTTGTCCGAGTGGTTTAAGGTGCGGCTCTCGAAAAGCCGTGACGGTTTATCCCGTCCGAGGGTTCGAATCCCTTGCTCTCCGTAAAGAGACAGCAGCGCACTCACAGGAAAGGATTTGGTTTTCTAATGTGAGTGCGCTGTTTTTATGTTATAGGAAAGACCTTGTCACACTGAAGCGTGAAAGTCCTTCCTTATTATACGCATGCCGCGCAAAAGCCGCCGGACTCAATTAGTCCAGGCGGCTTTTGCATTATAGGTTAAAGCTTTCTCATAGGCAGGTTAAATATTTATTTGTTGACCACATTCACAGGGCTTCCCTTCAGAAATTCCTCCAAGTTGTTCACTGCGATATCCATCAGCCTCTTTCTGGATTCCTTTGGAGCCCAGGAAATGTGCGGTGTGATGATGCAGTTTTTCGCGCTTAGCAGCGGATTATCTCCTTTGATCGGCTCTGTGGACACCACATCCACCCCGGCAGCGGCTACCTTTCCGCTGTTCAGGGCATCCGCCAAATCCTGTTCCACAATCAACGGGCCTCTGGAATTGTTCAGAATAATCACTCCGTCTTTCATCTTCGCGATATTTTCTTTGTTCACAATCCCTTCTGTCTCCGGAAACAGCGGGCAGTGGAGAGCAATCACATCGGACTGGCTCAAAAGCTCGTCCAGCTCCACATACCTGCAATTTTCATTTTCCAGAGCAGGATTCTTATAGGCATCATAAGCCAGCACCTTCATACCCAGGGCCTGGGCAATCTTGCCGGTAGCCTGTCCGATTCTGCCGTATCCAATGATTCCCATATTCTTCCCGTCCAGTTCGATCAGCGGATAATCCCAGAAACACCAGTCTGGATTGCTCTCCCATTTTCCTTCGTGCACCACCTGGTTGTGATGACCGATATGGTGGCAAATCTCCAACAGCAGAGCAATGGCAAATTGTCCCACAGAAGCAGTCCCATAGGTAGGAATATTAGCAACTGGAATTCCTTTTTCCTTCGCTGTGTTCACATCCACCACATTATACCCGGTAGCCAGCACACCCACGAACCGGATATTTGGGCATCTCTCAAATACCTCTCTCGGCATCGGTGTCTTATTCGTATATACGATATCGGCATCTCCGATTCGAGAATCACTTCCTCCACATCAGTCAGGGAAGTCCGGTCATACACCGTACACTCACCTAACGCTTCCAGCCCCTTCCAATCCAAATCACCTGGATTCAGGCAATAGCCATCTAAAACAACTATCTTCATTGTTTTCCTCCTTAGATCTGTGGTTTATCTGGATGCAGCATCGTCGCAATCACTTTGTTCAAAACCTCATCGTCCCAGATCTTCTTCCAATCTTCTCTCATTACCAGACGGTTTCCAAGTCCGATGGCTACCTTGCAGGCGTCGGATACCGGCGGATTGCCAGGAATGTATCCCAGGAAATTCGCGGACAGATTGTAAATATGTCCTGTCAGGAAGGAAACAGCCGCTTCTCTAGGAATTCCCCTTTTCACAGCTTCATCCACAGTCTCTGCCATCGCGTACAGGCAGGTGGCTCCTAACAGCTCTACCAGTGTAGGCTCCAGGAAGGCAATCTGCTCGGAGGACATCACATAGGCATGTTCCACAGGAGCATACATCTGCTTCGCCACCTCCACACACTGGGCAAAGCGGTCATCGTCTCCCTGAATCTTAGACATCCACAATATCCTGCTTTCCGCCGCAGCCTCCGAAACGGTCCTGACGCGCCTCATAGGTATCCTGATCTAAGAAGTAAGAAGGATGGCAGGGATGGGCTACGCCAAAAGTACAGTCATCCCTAAGTGTCAGCTCTCTGGCCACTGCCGCGGCCGGGTCGAGAATGATAAATCCTGTTCCTGGTTTTAACTGCGGCACATAGATCGCAGAGAGTTTTCCAATCAAGGTATCCGGAACCGCAAACACAACCACATCGGATTTTTCCAGTGCCTCTTCTACTGGAGTCGGCTCAAATCCACGGTCTTTGATACTCTGGATACCAGCCTCAGAAGCCTCCACCAAAAGTAAATCAAACTTCCTCTGGTTTCTTTGCCAGGTTATTGCTCGTGCGGGTTCCCATTTTTCCGCCGGCACCGATTACACTTACCACTATTTTTCCCATAATTCTTTTCCTCGCCTTTCTATGTAAGTAGTTATTTACAGATTATTCTTCACCACATCCGCGATGTTTTCTGCTGAGAAACCGTAATGATCTGCCAGGATACCTGCCAGGCCGGACTCTCCGAAGGTGGTCAGTCCCATTCTCTTCACCGGCTTCGGATCGTTTTCCACAACCAGCTTACTGATATAGGCACCCAATCCACCGTGAACGTTGTGGTCTTCCACCGTCACAATCTTCTTTGCTTTTTTGATCGCCTCCAAAACCTTTGACGGGTCCTTCGCATTGATGATATTTACATCTCCTACAGTCACATGGACACCGTTTTCTTTTAGGATGTCCGCAGCTTTCAGCACTCTGTCCAGCACAAAGCCGCTGGAGAGAAGAAGAGTATCATCTCCATATTCTCTCAGGATACGGATTCCGTCCATGGTAAAGGGAACATCTTTTTCATACACGTCGTTCTCACGTCCGCTTCCAGCTCTCACATACACGGGTCCTGGAATCTCAGCCGCTGCTTTCACCGCGTGATAAGTCTGAGGACCGTCCGCCGGAGTCAGAATTGTGAAGTTCGGAATATTGGAGAGAATGCCAATATCCTCATAGAACTGATGGGTAACTCCTTCGCGCTCGCCGCCTAAGAGACCTGAATTGATTCCCACGAATTTCACATTTAGATTCGGATACGCCACAAAAGTACGCATCTGTTCACAAGCTCTCATAGTCATGAAACCTGCGTAGGTTCCCACAAACGGCGTCAGCCCGCTGGCTGCTAACCCCGAAGCCACATCCACTGCTGCCTGTTCTGAGATTCCCACCTCTACGTACTGTTCCGGGTGAAGCTCAGCAAACTTCGTCGCGCGCATCGCCTTTAGAGAATCTGGTGACACAAACATAATCTTGTCATCGGTCTTCGCCATATCAATGATTGCCTGGGCAAAAGCCTCTCTCGTTCCTTTGAAATCTGCCATTATCTCGCACCTCCCAATTCTTCCACTGCAATTTTATACTGTTCATCTGATGGAACTCCCTTATGCCAGGAATTATCATTCTCCATATAGGATAAGCCTTTTCCTTTGACACAGTTGCACACAATCGCGTGTGGTTTTCCTTTTACCGTCTTCGCCTTGTCGATCGCCGCCTTGATCGCATCAATATCATGTCCATCAATCTCTTGCACATCCCACTGGAATGCCTCGAAACGTTCCTTCAGATTGTTGGAGCCGATGGTTTCTTCCACCGTGCCGCCGCTCTGCCATCCGTTCTTGTCCAAAAAGACAATCAGATTGTCCAGCTTATGCCCTGCTGCCGCGTTGATTCCTTCCCAGCAGACGCCTTCCTGCAGCTCTCCATCTCCCACGATGGCATAGACGGTATAGTCTTTTTTTCGATATTTTCCGGCAATGGCCATACCGCTGGCGATGGCGATTCCATTTCCCAAAGACCCGGAGGTCATGTCCACACCTTTGGTCTTATTCATAACCGGATGCCCCTGAAAAGTGCTCCCCAGCGCACGCAGTTTGAAGTCTTCCACGGGTTCGCCGTAATATCCTCTCTCAGACAATGCCGCGTAATAGATAGGGCAGGCGTGCCCTTTTGACAGAATAAAACGGTCTCTGTCTTCCCAGTTAGGCTCCTCTGGACGGATGTTCATCTTGTCAAAAAACAAGGTGGTCACAATATCCGCGATGGACAGCGCCGGGCCTGGATGTCCATCCTTTCCCTTATAAACCATATCAACTGCTAAAAACCTGAGATGCTGCGCTATTTTCTTTAATTCTTCCGTTTTCATAAGAATCCTCCTATTTTCTGCTATTTTATTTAACCGGCTATCCAAGCATGTTCGGAAGCCAAGTGATAATTCCCGGAATGAAAGTCATCACCAACAAAGCGGCCAGCTCTGCACCTAAATAGATCAGTATTCGCTTGCTGATTTGTCCGATGCTGACATTGGCAATTCCAGAAGCCACGAACAAATTCACTGCCATCGGCGGTGTAATCATACCGATAGAGGTATTGATGATGATAATGATACCCAAAGCAACTGGTGACAGTCCCAAAGAAGTCGCAATTGGAACTAAAATTGGAGTTACCAGCAAAATAATAGACTGTGTCTCCAGGAAGCATCCCAAGAACAATAAGATCACATTAATCATCAAAAGCAGTATCACTTTATTGTCAAACATTCCCAGCACGCTAGAAGCAATCTGTGTGGGCATATTCTGGTGGGTCATAAACCATCCGAAAGGTGCCGACATGCTGACCACAAACAAAACTACCGCTGAGCTGACCGCTGATTTTTTAAAAATCTCATAGATATCGGAGAGTTTCAATTCCTTGTACACAAACACGCTGATTAAAAATGCGTAGATACAAGCCACTGCCGCTGCTTCTGTCGGTGTAAACAGACCACCGTAGATTCCTCCCAGGATAATCACTGGCATCAAAATTGCCAGAAACGCCTCCTTAAAGGAAATCAAAAAGTCTTTCGCCGATACCTTTTCACCTCCGCCGCATCGTATTTTCGGCAGATGACAATATTGGTCGTAATCAGAACCAACGCTAGCAGGATGCCTGGGACGATACCGGCCATGAACATGGTTCCCACGGATACAGAGGCCGTCACTGCGTAAGTGACCATGGGAATACTGGGCGGGATGACGACTCCGAGAGTTCCCGCAGAAGCCGCCACAGCGGCTGCCACATCGTCTGGATAGCCCTTCTTCTTCATCCGGGGAACCGTAATTCCTCCGATGGCTGCGACCGTCGCCGGGTTAGACCCGGAGATCGCTCCGAAGAATGCCGAAGCCACTACCGTAATGCAGGAGAGTCTGCCTGGAAGCCGGCTCAGCAGAATTTCAATAAAATCAATCAGTCTCTTTGAGATGCCGCCTTTTTCCATGATATTTCCCGCCAGGATAAAAAATTGGTACTGCCATCAGCGTAAAGTTATCCGCCTGTGTAAACATTCTCTGAGCAACTGCTGGCAACAAATGTGCATTTCCGCTGACTATCATAGTCACTGCCGCGGCAATTTCCCCAGACAAATCGCAATGGGGACACCCACAAACAGCATCAGAAACAGAACTCCAAACAACAATACTATCATTCCGCTGTCTCCTCCTCTTCCAAGGTTTTTCGCTTTTTCCTTCCCCTTAATCTGCTTATAAGTGTTATAGCAGTAGCCTGCCGCCATAATCACCAAGCCGAGAGGAATGGACAGATAAATCAGCCACATCGGCCAGTATAGGCTAGGCGTCAGCTCTCCGCCCGCGATCTGGAACTCCAGAATCACAACTCCGAAATACGCGGCAAACAGATTAAAGGCGACCACGAGCACCGCACAGATAACCTTGATTACATTCAGGACCTTTTTGGGACAGAAGAGGCTGAGTGCCTCCACTGCGAAATGCTCACCGTTCACTGCGGCCACCCCAATTCCCAGAAAGACCACCCAGATCATGCAGTAGCGGGCAAATTCTTCCGACCAGGAGATCGTAAACCAGCCTGTATATCTGGCAACCGTTGCAGCGAAAACAACTAGACACATGGCAACCATCAATATGACACATAAAACTTCTTCGACTTTTTTCACTGTCTCAAAAAACTTATCCACGGTCTCCACCTCCTATTCGTCTCTCAGCTGTTCGATCAGCTCTGTATTCAGTCCTAGCTCTCCCGCCTGATCGTAGATCACAGAAGTGGCCTCTTTCCACTCTTCTTGTCCACCTCCGTGATGGTCACTCCAGCTTCTTCCATTGTCTTCAGCGCCCCTTCGTTGTAGTCCTGGCTGTACTCCCTCTGCCAGTCTTTCGCCTCCTCGGCGGCCTGGTCAAAGGCAGCTTTCTGCTCTTCACTGAAACTGTCATAGAGCTCTTCATTAATCATCAACACACAGGGCGAATAGAACAGATCTGTCATGGAAATATATTTCTGTACTTCATATACCTTACTTGTCTCAATGATCGCGATAGGGTTTTCCTGGCCGTCCACGGTTCCCTGGGACAATGCTGTAAAAATCTCACTCCAGGCCATCGGAGTCGCCGTCGCTCCTAAAGCTTCATAAGACGCAATATGTACTCGATTCTCCATCGTGCGGATTTTGACACCCGCCAGATCCTCCGGCTTCTCAATCACCTTGTCGTTATTCGTGAGCTGACGGAATCCGTTCTCCCAATAGCCGACGCCTTTAATCCTCTGAGTGCCAAGCTGATCGAGCAGAGACTGTCCCACCTCTCCATCCAGCTTGTCGTAAGCATCCTGGGCGTCCTCAAACAGATATGGCATATCTAAAACTGCAAAGTCGCTGACGAAATTGGGAATCGGTCCCGTGGAGACCAGACACATTTCCTGTACTCCCAGCCCGACGCTTTCCATCATATCCCTCTCGTTTCCCAACTGGGAATTGGGATAGATATCCAGTGTCATCTCGCCTTCACTGTATTCTTCCAATAACTCCTGCATCTTCTGGAGCCCCTTCACATAATGCCCATCCGGCGCTGTTGTCGTTCCCACCTTAAGGTGTACCGAAGCCCCCTCGTCCCCCATCAGAGAATCTTCATCCGAGGATGAAGCAGATGCCGAACTGCCGCATCCGCTCACAGTAAAAGTCATCGCGATGACCGCTGCCATCGTCAATATCGCTGCAATTCTTTTCATCTTCACTCTCCTTTCTCTTTTATTAAACATCTGATGTTTAATGTATATCATCTTTACTTTGAAAAGTCAACCTTATTCTGACAATAATACCTGTGGGAGAGAAGATTTCTATAGATTGCATAAAATACAAAGATACGAATTGTGCAATTTACACATAACACAGGAGAGATCACGACAGACAAATTACAAATAACGTTTGACGTCTTTTCATTCAGCGTGTTATATTAACATTAAGATATCAGAGGATAACAAATACCATCTCTGTATCACAGTATACCCATAGTACATTTTTCAAAAGAGCACTATGAACAAAAGGGGGACTATAAACTATGGCTAATCTTTTTGAAGGCCATAACAAAAGAGAATCTGCCGTCGACATCGTGGTCAACAACATCAAGCAGCTGTTAATGGACCGCAAGCTAAAACCTGGTGACCGCCTTCCGAGCGAATTAGAGATCTCAGAGGGGCTCTGTGTCAGCCGTGGTTCTGTGCGGGAAGCGATGAAAATTTTATCCGCGTTCGGTCTCATCGATATTCGCGTCGGCAACGGCACCTATGTCTGTGAGTCCATCGGAAACGGTATGATGGATTCTTTTCTGTTCAGCTTTTTTCTGACCAATCCTGATGTGGAAAATCTCTTTGAGCTTAGAAAATTCTTTGAAATCGACATTATGGAGTTGATCGATAAGCACTATATGGAAAATGAAAAAGATCGAAGAGCTCTGAGAAAAAACCTAGAGGAACTGGAAAATCTTATCAAAGAAGGTTCCTCGCCCAAAAAACTAGCTGCCAATGATATCGAATTCCATCAGCTTCTTGGCAAAGCCACCCACAACATTTTGGTCGAACGCATCTACAATTTTATTATGGATTTCATGGAAGCCTCCATCATTGCCACACACAAACATCAACACGGGGAAGTCGTTTACAAAATACACAAGGATGTGGTCAATGTCATCGAGAACCGGGATGTCCAGCGGATTCCCGAGGTAGTGACAAATTCCGTCGTCACCTGGTCCGTGCTGCAGGACCCTGCCGAGAGTGTAAAAACTCTCTGAATCCTGAGAACTACGTTATAAAAGCTGAAGTTTCGGCGTCAATAAGGCCGCAGCTTCAGCTTTTATAGTCCTCTTTATTTCAAGCGATACAACTCCATAGTATTCCTGTACAATACCCGTTCCAGATCGTCCTCATTCTTGATCACAGAGCGATACTTTGCCAGCTCCACGGGAATTTGGTAAATGTTGTCGGAGGAAAACATAATTTTAGAGCATCCGACCCTTTTTACCATGTTCATGACGCCGATGACTCCCACCCAACTCGGCTCCAGATACACATTGTCATACTTCGCAGCCAGATAAGTGGCCTGCTGATTGTGCATCTCCGAGCCCGCATGAGCCAGAACACAGGGAACATCTGGAAAACTCTCCAGAGCTTTCTGCACGCTGATGGGGTCTGAAAATGGAATTCCTGCCCCTGTATGAATCATCAGCGGTACTTTGAGATGACGGCATACTTCCCACACGTGCATACAGTCTTTGGAAGACGGATGCGCCGCATGGCCGATGGGTGTGATCTTGATTCCCACAAATCCCAATTCCTGAATGCAGCGCTGCGCTTCTTTGTCGTAGTCTTCCGGCCGAAAATGAGGATTGATAGACGCCATTCCCCAGAATTTGACTTCCTTGCTCTCTTGGCAGAGACGGTGAATTCTGTCGTGAATCTGTCTGTGATCTTCCATATAAATTCTCGGCAAATACGGCTGTACAATCGCTCCGTCTACGTGATTTGCCTGATAAGCCGCAATCAACTCTTCCTCTGTCTGTTCCTCATCAAAAACACATCCTCGCCCAAATGGGCATGTAAATCAATAATCATACTCTGAAACCTCCCCTTTACGCTGATTTTTTCTTAAACCGTAAAGACCTCTCGGCCTTTCCCTGTCCCGTTCCTAACAGAAGTACAGAATAATTAACGGCTCCCTTCGCAATGTTCTGCGCGCCCACGGAAAAGCCCATAATCTGCATAGCCGTCACAATCAAGCCCAAAAAACAGACAGCCCGCGAGCGTCCCTGGCACGTTCGCCTTGCCGCCGGAGATCAAAGTTCCTCCCACGACGATGCTCGCCACCGTCTCCAGACTGTAGTCATCTCCCATTCCCAAAATCGCACTGCCGACTCTGGCTGAGATCAACATTCCTGAAATCGCCGCTAAGACACTGCTGAGCGCATAGGTCAGTATCTCTACCCGGTTCACCTTGATTCCGGCCAGCTTCGCCGCCTCGCGGTTCTGCCCGATCGCCAGCAGAGACTTCCCGTAGGAGGTTCGTCGAAGCAGAAACCAGAATAGAACTGCCAGCAAAATCACCAGATAGATCATCAACTGAACTCCAAAAATTCTGGTCTTAATCAGATCATCCAGTACAGGTGCAATCGCAAAAATGGAAAAATTCTTGTTGATGAGAAGAGCCGCCGTCGTCAAAATATAGTTCATCGCCATGGTTGCAATAATCGCTGGAATCTGAAGATAAATCACCATCAGACCGTTGAGAACTCCAATCAAAGCTCCCAAGACCACAATCACGAAAATGGCCAGCGGCACGTTCTTATTTTCCCCGTTGATAATACTCATGGATACAAACGCCATCAACGTCAAGACCCCGGGAATCGACAGGTCAATGGCCCCTCTCCCGGAGGTGACCACCAGCATCTGACCAAAAGAAAGTATCGCCAGGAAAGAAGCAATGTACGCATTTGAGAGAAAACTTTCCAGGTTCAGCCGTCCTGAGGAAATTCCCATGATAAACCACAGGAGAAACGCACCAACTGCCGCCCAAATCCAAGTATTTTCTTTGATGTATCTGCTCACTTTTTTACTCATTGCAGCTTCTCCTTTCTAATCAGCCTCATAGACAGTATCAATATCAGAACCAGCCCCTGTATTGTCGCCGTATAGTCCGTGCTCACCTTCAATAAGCCCAAAAGCACACTAATCATCGTCAAAGAAATGCCTCCGAAGACGGTACCAATGTGAGTGACTACGCCGCCGGAGAAATACCCTCCGCCAATGATAACTTCCGCGACCGTCAGCATCGTATAAGTGGAAGATGCATTGACATCGGAGGCCGCAGTGATAGAGGATTGCGCAATCCCTCCCATGGCTGCAAAGATTCCGGCTGTCAGGTAAGTCAGCCAATATGCCTTTGCCTTAGACCATCCACTGTTTCTCATCGCAGACTCATTATTTCCAAATCCTCGAAGTACTGTTCCATACCTAGAGCGGTAGATCAAAAGCGCAAGTGCAATAAAGACAATCAGCCAGAGCAAGACTCCCTGCAAAACTGGATTGTTAAAATTAAACAGACTGACCATCCAGTCCGGCACGTGTCCGCCAGGTACGTCCTGCAGCACATAGGCGATTCCTGTCCACACGAAAGACATACCTAAAGTGACAATAATCGGAGGTACTCCCCGCAGATGAATCACCAGGCCCATGCAGGAGTACGCTGCGATCAGCCCCACCAGGCATAAAATTCCCAGTCCTGTATTTTGGTCCAGAATTGTCGCGCAGATCACGTTTACCAGGCCCATAAACGCTCCGACTCCCAGGTCAATATGTCCAAGCCCGATGATGAACGTCTGAGAAAGAGCCGCAAAGATAAACGGGGCAAATCCCACTGCCAGAAGCTCCACTCCAAATTTCGTGAAGATGGAATTTGACATAAAGCCGCATACGAAATACAAAACAATCATAGCGATGAGAGAAAACAGATATAGACGAGGCTTTTTCGCCTTCTTCGTCTCCAGCTTTTCTTCCTTTGCATTGCTTCGAAACGCCAGCTTTAACATGGAAGAATGCTCAAATTCTTCACTGGAAAACTCTCCTGCCACTGTCCCCGCGTTCATAACCAACAATCTCGTACAGTATTCCAGCTCTGCGTCATCAGAAGTCCTCCAAATCACCAGTTTGCCACTCTTAGCGGTTTCCCTGAAAACTTCGTATAATTCCAGTTTTGTTCCGATATCCACACCCCTTGTGGGATCGTCCAGAAGAATAATGTCCGCGTCCAGAGCCAGCGCCCGGGCAATCAATACTTTCTGCTGATTCCCGCCGCTCAGGCTGGTAATCAAGTCTTCGGAAGACGCACACTTTGTCTTCAATCTCGAATTCCAGTGTTTTACCGTCTCGTCCACATTGCCCATGGAAATCGGCCGAAACAGTCCAGAATCCGCAATCTTCGAGATCACAGTATTGTCTGTGATAGACCAGAGTGGAAAAATCCCCTCTTTTTTTCTGTCACCGGCCACATAGGCCACCTTCCCCTTGATCTCGATTCCTTCTTTTTTCTTGCCTGCCTGAAAGAAAATCTCCTGCAGCAATTCTAACTGTCCATTTCCCTCTAGGCCGGTCAGAGCGATAATCTCCCCGCCAAACATCTCTTTTGAAATATTTTTCAGATCTTTTGACGAGTAATTTGTAAGCTTCACGCCGACGCTTTCGTTCGTCTCAGGAGCTGTAAACCGTTCTGTCTTCTTCTCTATCGCACCATCGCCCATGCGCTGGACGATATCGTCTTCATCGGTTTCACTGATCTGACATTGATACTTCTGTGTACCGTTTTGCATAATATAGACATAGTCAGCCAAAAACATGATCTCTTTTAACCGATGGGAAATATAGATATAGGCAATTCCCTGTTCTTTTGCACTCTTCTTAATATAGTCCTGAAGCTGGCTAGTCTGTTCCGCCGGCAAAGAAGAGGTAGGTTCATCCAACACCATCATCTTTACATCCGGGTCGCTGGTCGCTCTGGCAATTTCCACCATCTGCTGCTGAGCGATGCTCAATGTGGCAAGTCCCGCATTCACATCAATCCCGTGTCCTGGAAACACCTTGTCCAAAGCTGCCTGTGCCATCTCTTTGGCCTGGTTTCTCCATTTCACATTTCCTTTGTCAAATCTTTGAAACTGTTCGATATAAAAATTTCTCATAGACTGTCAGATTCCTGCAAAGAGACAATTCCTGATGTACCACTCGAATTCCCTTTGTCCTGGCAACTGCCGGAGTGTACTTATTCAGATTAATCTCTTCCCCTTCGATCTGAATGCTCCCCTGATCGCTGGAAATCACTCCAGATAAAATTTTCGTCAAAGTACTTTTTCCCGCTCCATTTCCGCCAACCAGCGCAAGTACTTCTCCTTTATATACATGAATGCTTAAATGATTCACGGCTACCGTCGGACCGTAAACCTTCAGCAGGTCTTTTGCTTCAAGAAAAATGTCTCTCAACTTCTGTCACCATCCTTTTTGCTTGTTGCTGCCTTTCATTTATCCGCTAACTTTTTCATATTTTGCGAAACGGTGCGGTTGCCTCGCAATCGCACCGTTTCCGTCTTCCACCCATCTGATTTTTAGTGATTACTTTTTCGCCGCGTCAATAATGTTTTCAAGCACATACTCGTTGGTAAAATCCGGTGACACAAAGGTTCCGGCGCTCATGCCTGAATAATCCTGCAAATTTTCAGAGGTCACATGAGGCACGCTCAGCATCATCTCTTCCGGAACTTCATAGCCATTTAAGATATCCAAGGCAGTCCACAGCGCCGCTGCTCCGCAGCCCGGGGTAGACCCCTGACTCAAAGTGTCATAGTCCTCCTGTTCCATCCACCAGTTGATAAATTCAGCCGTGTTGTCTCCAATGATAATCGGCATGTCTTTTCCAGACTGCTCAAAGGCGTTGACTGCACCAATCGCGTCGCCGCCGCAGTGTGTGATTACAGCGTCTACATCCGGAAGAGAAGCCATAACCTTTGTCAATTCTTCCTGGGTCTTCGTCGCACTGGCCTCACCGATTACTTCCTGCACAATCTCTAAATCTGGATAGTCTTTCATCGTCTCTGTAATTCCTGCGTAGATTCCCTGATCTGGAGCCGCGCCAGACACCCCTCTGACAACCACGATGTTTCCCTTTCCTCCCAGCTTGTCAGCGACAAATTCTACACTGTCCTTACCGATCTGTTCCCAGGGATAATCCATCGTATAGACGCCATCCAGGTCAACGATGGAATCGAAAGCCACCACCGTAATACCTGCATCCAAAGCTTTTTGAATGGTACTGTTCAAAGCTGTGGGGGAAGCCGCACAGATACAAATCGCGTCCACACCGTCTAAGATAAAACTGTTAATCTGGGCAATCTGTGAATTCACCGTGTTATCTCCATTTTGAATCTCATAGTCAGAGATGTATCCTGCTTCTTTCGCAGCTTCTGCGGCATTGGTGAACGCATCTACCATCTGCTTTCTCCAGGTATTTCCGAAATAGGAATTAGACAACCCGATGACATAATCTCCTTTTTTCAAAACAGAGTCCCCATCAGCGCTGGAGCTGCTGTCCTCGGATGTCTGCTCTTCACTCGTCGCACTGGCAGTATCCGCAGCCTCCTCTTGCCCGCTACAGCCTGCCAACACACCGGAAACCAACGCCAAACTCATAAAAATACCGATTAGCTTTCTCTTCATTTTTCCTCCTTTAAATTCAGACGTTTTTTGTATGTGGTTAATTGTTTGATGTTTTATGTATAGCATGGGCATTTTGAAATGTCAAATTTGATATCTGACATTTCATATATTTACTGCTACTTTTCCCTCTTATTTTTATCTATTTTCTACAAAAAAATGGATACCTGCCCGGCCAAACCCTTTCGTTTTTATATATTTTCACTAAAACTCATTTTTTCACAAAAAAGAAAGACTATATGCACCATGGTACATACAGTCTTTCTTTTTGCATCGCGAGAATGCCCATATCATATGAGCAGACCTTCAATCTCCCGCACCGTTCTCTCCACCGTGCGATTTTCCACCTGGAAATCACTCCAGGAACGGTAGGCATCAATTCTCTCCTCATAGATCTGCTCCAAGGGACGAGACTGCGATACGGGCCGCCCCGCCACAGACAACTCTCTCAGATCTCTTTTCAAAAAGATCACTTCACCATTCTGGCGAACCAACTCATAGTTCTTTGGAGTCACCACCACACCTCCGCCGGTAGCGATCACCTGGCCTGTCTGTTTCGTCACCTCACTCAAAACTTCACTTTCAATCTTCCGGAACCCGGCTTCCCCGGACTCTCTGAAGATCTCCGGGATTTCTTTTCCCATTCTTTTGACAATCTCCCGGTCAATATCCACAAACTTTTTGCCAAGCCTTGCGGCCAGCCGTTCTCCCACAGTCGTCTTTCCGCAGCCTGGCATCCCGATCAGGCACACATTACTCACTTTCCTTCGCAGACACCCCGTGATTTCCTCCACCTTTTCCTCCGGCAAAGATACCTGCTGAAAAATCTCACAGGACTTCTTCGCCTGTGCCACCAGCATAGACAGACCATCCATACAGGGAATCCCCAGCTTTTCCGCCGACAGCAGCAGTCTAGTCTTCAGCGGATTATAAATCAGATCATAGACGGCCTCACACTGCACAAAAGGCCCTAAATCCACTGCGGCCTCTCCATTTCCCGGGTACATCCCCAGCGGAGTCGTGTTCACGAGAATCCGAGCATCATAGTGTCTGAAAATATTCTCATAATTATTCTCACCCCGCCGCGAGACAGTCACAATTTCTCCGGCTCCCTCATCTTCGAGAGCCGCCCGCACTGCCGGAGCGACGCCGCCGTTTCCCAAAACGACCGCTTTCTTTCCCGCCACGCTGACACCCAGCCTATGTATCATATAGCGGAATCCATAATAGTCCGTGTTGTCCCCATACAGCCGCCCACTGCGGTTCGCAATCGTGTTGATGCTGCCAATCCGCCGTGCCAGCTCTGAGACCTGATCGCAGCAGTCAAACACCTTTTTTCTTATAGGGGAATCGTCACGTTCAGACCCCTGAAATTCTCTCCCTTTGAGAAATGCCTCCACTTCCTGAGGCGTTTCTCCACCAGTTCATAGCTGTAACCTGCCAGCTGGCTGTGTATCTGAGGAGAAAAGCTGTGTCCCAGCTTCTCCCCCAAAAGTCCATATTCCATCAGATAACCTCCGAATAGCTGCCAAGATAGCGGAAACTCTCACAGATATTGTCCATCTCACAAACTGCCTGGATGAACTCTTCGGAATAGACAGATGTCTCCAAATCCACATAGAACATAAATTCAAAATCCCGGTCAGGAATCGGACGGCTCTCCAACTTCGTCAGGTTAATTCCCAGCACGAAGAATCTGGAAAGAATTTTGTACAGCCCGCCTGGTTTATGGCTCACGCTCATCATCATGCTGGTCTTGTCGGAACCAGGATAAATCTCCAAATTTTTGGAAATGCAAATAAATCTCGTGTAATTGTTCTCCTGGTCCTGAACGCATTTGTCCAGCATTTCTAGATCATACAACTCCGCACAGCTTCTAGAGGAGAGCGCCGCCACATCACTGCGTTCTGACTCTGCCACCATCTTGGCAGCGACTGCAGTATTTTCGCAGACGGTCACTTTCACATCTGGGAACTGTTTCAGATACTGGCTGCACTGGCTGATCGCCTGCTCATGGGAGAAGATCTCCTTGATGTCCGCCATCTTCGTCCCGTGCTTTGCCAGGAGGTTGTGGTCTATCCTCAGGCGCAGCGCCCGCACAATATAGAAATTATATTTTGTCATCAGGTCGTAAATTCGATTGACAGAACCTGCGGTGCTGTTTTCCACTGGCAAAATACCGTAGCGGCACATTCCCTTGTCCACGGCCGCAAAGACCCCTTCAAAATCTGTACAGTACATAATATTGGTCTTTGTCTTGAAAATCTTGTCCGCCGCGATCTGAGAGTAGGCTCCCTCCACACCCTGACAAGCTACAAATGGATATTTCGGCAAGGTTTTCTCTGTGTTCTCGATGGCTTCGCTGATTACCTTTTCCCACTCGCTGTGCGCACGGTTCAGCTTCTGCTGGTATGCTTTGCTCAAATCCATGACAACACCGAAGAGGTTTCGGTTATAATCCGTCATCCCTTCCTCGGATTGTTCCGTCACCATCGCCAGCTTCTGGCGCTCTCTCGACTCATCCAGAATCGGAATCTCTTTTTTCTTCTTATATTCTGCCAGCTCGGCGCAGGTCTTCATCCTCTTCTGAAACAACTCCAAAAGCTCCTTGTCTATTCCATCGATCTCCTGTCTCAAATAGTCCATGTCTTTTCTCCTTTACTGTCCTAGTTTATTTCTGCAATTAAAATCCCTATGCTGCCCCGGCTTGCTCCGCAATCCTAAAACCATTCAAAATCCGCCCTATCGGTTCGCTTTCTCATGGTCTTTTGACCCTAGCAGTATAGCATATCATAAATCGTCAAGGCTGCGACTGCCTCCACGCAGGGCACCGCCCTGGGCACGATACATGGGTCATGTCTGCCTTTGACCACCAGCTTCGCATTCTCCATCTCGCGCATCCGAATACTGTCCTGCTCCTGAGCAATAGACGAAGTCGGTTTTATCGCCACTCGGAATACGATGGGCATTCCCGTGGAAATCCCACCTAAAACTCCGCCGCTGTGGTTCGTCTTAGTCACCACGCGGCCTTCCCGAATTTCATAACTGTCATTGTTCTGGGAACCTCTCAAATTCGCACAGCCGAACCCATTGCCGAACTCAATCCCTTTGACAGCTGGAATCCCAAAAGCCGCGGCTGCCAGACGGTTCTCTACTCCTGCAAACATGGGACTGCCGACTCCTGCAGGGACTCCTGTGATCACACACTCTATGATTCCTCCCACCGAGTCCAGCTCGTCCTTCGCCTGGGCAATCGCCTGACGCATCTTCTCACCCTTCTCATCTTCCAGCACGGGAAACTCCTTTTCCCTCACCTTCAAAAAGCTCTGTCTGAGTCAGGTCCGTCAGATTCACCGGCCGGTCCTGCACATGGGCGATTCGATAGATATGGGCTGCCACCTGTATTCCTCTCTCTCTGAGAGCCTGCATACAGATATTTCCTGCCACACACAGAGGCGCTGTCAGCCGTCCAGAAAAATGACCGCCGCCGGCCACATCCTGGAAGCCTTGAAATTTCATCTGTGCCGGGTAGTCCGCGTGTCCCGGCCTGGGAATATTTTTTAGATTTTCATAGTCTGACGATCTCGTGTCTTTGTTGTGAATCACTGCGCACAACGGCGCACCGCAGGTGGTATTCTCCACCAGCCCAGAGAGAAATTCCGGCACATCCGCTTCCTTTCTCGCCGTGGTGTACGCCTTTCCTCCTGGCGCTCTGCGCTTCATAAAGGCTTTCAGTTCCTCCATATCTATAGTAAGTCCCGCCGGAAGCCCATCAATCACCACTCCAATGGCCTTAGAATGAGACTGCCCAAACACTGAGACTTTGATATTTTCTCCCACGATTGAACTCATATCTGCTCCATTACCACCTTTCCACCTAAGCTCTGATAATCCTCAAAAAATCCAGGATAGGACTTATTGACCGCCTGTGCTCCGCAGATCTCCACTGGGTTTTCACAGACCACAGCCGCCACTGCGGCCATCATTGCGATCCGATGATCTCCGGCAGCATCCACTCTGCCCCCGGCGAGTCTCTTCTGCCCTGTAATTTCCAGCCCGTCTTCCAGCTCTCTCACCTGTCCGCCCAGTTCATTCAGTACCTGGGACACTGATTTTAGTCGGTCGCTCTCTTTGAGCCTGAGCCGTCCTGCATTGTAGATTCTCGTCTTTCCCCGGCTGACCGCGGCCGCGGCAGCCAGAATCGGAACCAAGTCCGGGATGTCTCCCGCGTCAATATCCGTTCCATCCAATCCTTCCGGAGTCACAGTTGTCTCCCAGTCCCTTTGCTCCACCTTCGCACCCATACGTTTTAGGATATCCAGAATCTTTTTGTCTCCCTGTGTGGAATTCCCATCCAGACTGGTGACTGTGATCTTCTTCTCTCCCATTGCAGCAGCCGTCAGCCAGAAAGCGGCGTTAGACCAGTCTCCTTCGATCTGTACACTCTGCTGCGCCAAGTAGCTTTGTCCGCCTGGAATCTGAAATCCTTCCTCTGTGCGAGAGACAGCCACCCCATATTGTCTGAGGACTTGAAGGGTCATATCCACATAGCGCGCGGATTCCAGCGCAGAAGTAAGGCGAATCTCACTGTCTCCTTTCAGCAGCGGCAAAGCGAACAGCAATCCCGTAATAAATTGTGAGGATATATTGCCCGGAATCTCATAAATTCCCGCTTCCAATTTTCCCTGACACCGAAGCGGTGTCACTCTCTGGGGCGACAATCTGCATCCATGCTTTTGAAGCTCCTCATACAGAGGGGACAGGGGCCTTTGAGGCAACCGTCCCTCCTCGTGAAATTCCGCTGTGATTCCCAGCGCAGCCACCACTGGCAGCAAAAAGCGCAGGGTGGAACCGCTCTCTTTGCACGGAAGCTTCAAAGCTTCACCCGCCCCTGCGCTCCATTTCTTTGTCCTGGGCACCACTTCATACTCTGATTTCTTCTTATTAAATATGGCACCCATAGCTTTCAGGCAGTCCATGGTAGCTTGAATATCCTCCGACATCCCCGGGCAGACGACCCTAGAAGGAGCCTCTGCCAGAGCTGCCGCGATAAAATGACGGTGAGCCATGGATTTCGACGGAATCGCCCGAACACTTCCACCCAGAAGCTTATTCTCAATCAATACTCTCATCCTTCATCTCCCAAAATCTCTCGAACTGCCTCATCCATCTCATCGATTGTCATCTTTCTGGAAAAGCACTGTCCGATTTCCCGCAGCAATATAAAAGATACGGTATTCCCGCTTCTCTTTTTGTCCGTCTTCATAGGGCCGATGAGCTGCTCGGCGCAGTAGTCCGTCGTCGTCGGCAGTTCGTATCTCTCCAACATTTCCCTCATCTGCCCCAGGCACTCCTTCCCGCACTCTCCTTGCTTCACCGAAAGCTTCGCAGCCAGCATCATTCCTATCGCTACGGCTCTCCCATGGCTGATCTCATACCCGCTGTTCTTCTCGATGGAATGCCCGATGGTATGTCCGAAATTTAAGTACTGCCGTACTCCCAAGTCAAATTCATCCTGCTCCACGATGTCTCTCTTAATCTCCACACAGCGCGCCACAATCTCCTCGATCTGCGGCCATATGGGAGCTTTCAGCTTCTCCCAGAGTTTTCGGTCCGCAATCGCTCCGTAC
>ENA-OQCB01000457-OQCB01000457.1-human-gut-metagenome-genome-assembly--contig:-NODE-457-length-19119-cov-3.000263_pt1 | contig 19119 bp, 19 predicted proteins | sample MGYA00242493_ERZ504568 | MGnify/ENA primary metagenome ERZ504568 (study PRJEB26092, sample SAMD00036229) | human gut metagenome | host: Homo sapiens | study: EMG produced TPA metagenomics assembly of...
AAGCCCTTTGCCAATCCCGGTTAAGGGAAGGCAAAGGGCGGAGTGTCCGCGGTACCACCTTTGTTTTGCCGGATGCCCGGCAGTCTCATTGGGCCTTTAACGCGGGCCGGTCGGAAGCAGCTACACAGAAGGAAACTTTTCATAGAGGCAATACGGGAATATCCGCCTGCCAGTCACTCAGTTTTATCCTTCACCGCTCCAGTTCAGAAGCTACCTTCTATCATACTCTGCCCGGGCCGCCTTTCAGCCAGTGGACCGCCCTCTCTGATGGTTTATATGATGTACTCCTCTTCTTCATAACCGTTGTGTTTGATTGGATTGCTTTGTTTTAATGATTTGCTTGTTTAGTTATTTGCTTTGATTTATAATTATCAAGCATAATAATTATTGGGGGATTTGTCAAGTGTTTTTTGGTGAAGCTTGCGCTGGTACTCTGGCAGAGTTTTGGCAGGTATTTGTGTACAGCTTATCCTGTCATCCCCGCTCCCCAAGCCGGAAAACCGTATTCTTAAGCACTGCTAATGCTATCTCCGCAAATGTACATTCCAGTCCGGCTGGTTATAAAATATTAATATTGCAAACGCCAATATTGTTATTCCGAAAAACAGACTTGCCCCTTTCACTTTTCCTTTATACCGGTTACTATGCCGTCCGAACAAATACCCCAGTATCACTGCTGCACAATATCCCATCAGGCTCCCCCAGGTATTGTGGAGTACATCATCCAGCTCTCCTAGTCCCCTATCCGTCAGAACCTGAGTAACCTCTATAACAGACGAAAAAACAAATCCTATGATGGCTGCCTTCTTCCAGTCCGGCTTTCGGAGAATGATAGTAAAGAAAAATCCGAATGGCATGAATAGGGCGATATTACCAAGAATCAGATACCAATGATTGCCAGAATGTTCTCTCCAGGCCCTTTTTATGGTCCAGAAAAGCTGGAGCTGTATGTCTCCTTGTCCTGTTTCACGGTATAATGTGGCATACAGGATGACCGCTATGGAAAAAAGAAATAGGAAACGAAACAGATATTTGCGTGGATGGAACATGGCACCTCCTAGGGGAAATTTCTTTGTAAGTGATTCAAAACTCTACCATTAGTACTTTATAATACTATTCAATATCTGAGATAATCTCCCCACCCACCCTCCATGAGTGTGAAGTTTAGAAAATGCCTCAAACAAGTTAAGTTGCAAAAAATGTTCCACCTGAAGGTATGGTAGTTATTGAATGGAGCCGGCAGAAAAATATTACAAGAGATACCTACTACTATCGTCTTTGAAAGGCTTGAACTTGTGTCAAGAATCCTCGGTCATGCTTCTACGCAGACAACTAGAATATATTATGCTAAGCCATCCCTTGAAATCATAAAACAAGCGATGGATAAAAGTAATCCAGAGCTAAATGCAGCAGAGCAGTTGTGGCCATCTCTTTTTCGAGTCAGGCCTGCCGGATGGCTTCATAATTCCCGGCGTACTTCCGGCGGATTTTATCCTCCAGTTCAAAGAGCCGGTTGACATACATGACCCCCTGGACAGATGCCTGCGTGTAGTCGAGCTGCTTTCCCTTGGGGATCGCGTCGATCAGATATCTGCGTATATGGGCCCAGCAGGCAGTCCGTTTTGCATTCGGTACTTTGTTGTAGCCACTGGACCCGTCGCACATCAGATATCCAAGGAACCCTTCCAGGAATTCCTTCGCATTGTCCCCGGCCCGCGTTGACGAATACTTGTAGATGATGATCGGCGGTTCTCCGTCTTCGCCGCTGCGAAACAGCCACATGTAGGAATTCGTCTGCGCCCGCCGTCCTGGGAACGTGGTGCGGCTGATATCTACGCCACACTGTTTCCAGTCCTGCTATTACCAAATAATCGTATTTCAAAACAAATCTTCTCCTCATTCATTATTGTATACTAACCTTAAATATTCTTTTTCCTGTTATTCTGTTGATAAGCAGAAGAATTTTTTGCAAAAGTCTCAAATTTCTTAAATAGCAAATAGTATAGAGTATTGCTAACTATTATGCATGTAAGCAATCGAACAAACAATCCAATGTTTCCGCTTAACGGAATAAATCTAGTAAGTAATGTAACACCAGTAGTTACAAATATCATGATTGCAGTTCCACCTAAAAGTATCTTCGTATATTCGGAAACAGATCTGTCAAAAACATATTTAAACAAATTCCTATACAGCCACGGAATACTTATGCAACACATACTGATTATCGTCGAGATTAGAATTCCATATAAGCCCATAGGCTTTACTAATATAAGATTTACTACCAAATTTGCCCCTGCTTCAATCAAAGGTCTAAATCGATCCTGATGCCAAATTCCTGCCGCGTCTTTGTATAAGCTAAACAAGCTCATAATTTCACATAAATAGAAATAAATGCAAAACAGAATCACCATCAAATAGCTCAGCATCAAATCTTTCCCTACCCAAATTTCCATAAATGGTTGAAAAAGGCATGCAAAGCAGGTTGTACAAAACCCAATTAGCCACATAAACAACATTGATATCATCTTGAAATCACAGTAATTCTTTTCTTTACTTTCAAGCACCATGCTGTTTCCTATACTAGCCAAGCACGCTTTATATATCACTTGATTGATCCCCATTACTGCTGAAAGAATATAATAGTAGTTTTTGATATAATGGCTAACGCAGTCAAACCCAAAAACGCGGATATAACAATTGTATCTGCCGAGTTAACAACAACTCCTCCAATCTTCGCGGTAAAAAGATCTTTTACTTTCTGATTAATATTTTTAACTACCTCTGTATCTAATTTCCCTTTAGGTTGTAAATCCGGATACAAACGATTTGCCATAAATGCAGTTAAAACATTATTAAGCAATACTGCGGAAAGAGCAAGAAGCAAAAATAGATAATAGTTTTTCCACACTACCAAAACCACAATCTGTGTAGCATATTGAATTGTGCTGACCACAAGAAGTGATCTACTAATAATATCATTTCGTTGGAATGCTGTTAATAGACAACTTTTATACGCAAATAGCCAATATGAGAAAACCGTAGCCAATAAATTCAAGATATATAAGGTATATACATTCAGTCCACCTGGAACTTCACCGCTAATTAAATGTGGGATAAATGGCAAAACGATAATACCCGCACCTAAAATAATGATCCCAATAATACGATAATATATTTTATACAACTTCATTAAAGCACATATTGTAATATGATCATTTTGGGCAATGGGTTCGTACATACTAAATACCATAGCAGAGCCAACCCCTAACTCTGCCAAGTTCAACACTTGAAGTACCGATGCAAATAAGCTATTTAGCCCGACATATTCTATGCCCAAGGAATATATCATTATTGTTCTGATAATAAAAGGAGTTATTATCTGATATACTTTTAATATTCCTCCGAAAATCATATTTCTGGAAACATTTTTCACTCTGCCTTTTTGCATTTTATTCTCCCATATTTTTCAGAATTGCTCATTACGTATTCGCTGTAAAGGACGCTATTTCATCAATAGTTGCCCACATTTCTTCTACCGTCTCAGAATAATAGTCTGCTACTTTTGGAACTCCGGCATCTCCATACCACAAAGTTAATATTGATTTTACTCCGGCATTTTTTGCACTTTTTATATCATTATAGCCGTCACCTATCATGACGGTATTCTCCGGGTCTGCCCCCAAAGCTTCCATTGCTTTCAGAATTGGCATCGCCGAGGGTTTGGGTTCTGGAACATCATCACCGCAAATCAATACATCAAACAGATCATCACATTGAAAGTATTTTAATATTTCCACCGTGCGGTAATGATCCTTTCCCGTACATAATGCAGTTTTGTAGCCATATTTCTTAAGTTTACGAACCAGCTTCATGGCTTCCCAGTTGACCAAAATCTTATCAACAGATTCGCTACTGATTCTCCGAAACGATGCTGCCATCGCAGCTGGAAGCCCCATTTTTTTTAGCATCCCATTAACAGAATCACCAGTATGCTTGATATACTCTTCATAAGACGGACAATGGTCATCTCCGACTACTTCTTTATAGCTGCCAAAAAAAGCAGCTTTCTGGACTTCGCTAGAATCAATCAGGCAACCGTCCAAATCAAAAATCAGATATAAACTTTTATTCACAATTTCCCCTCCATCCCATAATCATTTTTTTGTTCATAGTAAGCATTGGATCCATGCTTACGCATAAAATGCTTGTCCAGAATATGGTGAGGAGCTGGCTTCGCATTTGGCGAAATCATGCGGATACAAATTGCCATCTTTGCAACTTTCTCAAAAACAACAGCATGGTATACAACCTGTGCTGCATCCTTTCCCCACGCAAACGGACCATGGCTACGGCAGAGTACTCTGGAAACAAACAGCGAATTCAGGCTGCGATTCTGGAATGTTCGGTAAGTAAGATTTCGTGTACAGGGAATTGCACCAATTTCTCCAAATGCTTTAAAAAACTCAATATGCGTTTTGGTGTCGGAAGACAGATTTAAGCTACCATCCACAATATGACCATCCACATCAACAACGACCATGTCCTTTGCAGACAAATCCTCATACGCCACACCAGATGGTTTAATCGCGGCAAGACCTCTTTAAACTTTTTCCTTTAATTCTTCCAACATCACTATGCCACCTCCTATGTTTATTCTAAAGCCTTACTATATTCGCTTTGAGTAATAAAATGAATCTCAAACTCCGGATTTGTCTGCACAATATCCGCAATCATTTCTGTATTTTCTCTTGTCAGTTCTTGTCTGTCCTTATCCTCAACGCCTGTTTCCAAATCGTTTTTATAGAACGTGTCACCTGCTGAACGGTACCCATCCAGTCCAGCTACATATACCCCTTCCACGCCGCAACGTATCAGAAGTCTAAGCAGCAGGATGGCGGAGCTATCCAGATTTACCCATCCGAATTTAATCAGAGAGCTATAGTTTACAACCGTGGTATCTTCTTCAATTGCGCCCTGAATATTCGATGTAACAATAACCTTCGTCTCAGGGGCACACTCCTGAAATTTTCTAAGATTATATCGGTTTGTGCTGCTATAGAATATGTAATCCAACTGATATCCGCTGATCACATTATTGACTGCGATGACCATCGTCTTCTTCTCATCGATAAATTTTTGAATGTGCTCCTTTTCTGCTGCCACCGATTTACCTGGTGCAAGCAGCAGAATATTGCGGTTCTTGAATGTATTGCTCAGCTTTTCTAATGCCAGGGCATCAGCCACGGGATTGTCAAAATACTCTACATAGAGCTTTTCCAGCAGAGCGTAATCATACTTTTTCTTCTGAACATCGTCCAACAGTTCAATAATGCCACGCAAATCCTTTGACTTAATATTGTGACGCTTTAAAAGCTGCTTCACATTGAAGGTATGGGCATTATAAATTCCGGCAATAAAGTAAGGAATGCTGTATCCCCAGGAGGTCACCTCCTGTGCTGATGCAATAACAGTATCAATTAAATCCAACAATTCGTCAATATTGTACTTTTCCTCATGCTTCTTATTGATAAACTGTGCAATCAATTCCGTATGGGCATTTCCCGCACTGCGACCACAGCCAAACAAAGAAGCATCCACCACAACATCCCGGTGGGCGCTCATCTTGTTTATATAACTCTGGGCATTTGCATCTGCCAGCATCAGGTTATTATGGGCATGGAAGCCCAGCAAAATATCCTTGGAGAGGTATTGGTCCGCAAGACCGGTATAGTGAAGCATATCTTCTTCATACATTGCGCCAAAGGTATCCACAACAGAATACGCCAAAGGTTTGAACTCATTAACTTTTTCTATAAAGTCAATAATCTCCTCATCGAAAAAACCCATTGTATCTACATGCTGAACGCATACTTGATACCCCTTGGCACGAATCTGTGCTGCGTAATCCAATACCAACCCAATCTCATTCTTCTTAAAACACACCCGGATTGCATCTATGGATCTTCCATCATACTCAGAAAGATACTTCAGGTCATACCGGCCATAGTCTACCAAAGCTACATATGTTTTTCCTTTCTTCTTATTCTTCAGGAAAGGAATGATATCTTCTACTCTCTGGAAAGATGTACTTCCTTTGATATAGTCTGCATTCTTCAAAAAGCCACATTCTATAATATCCACATTTGCCATCTCAAGACCATGAATCATCTTGTGGATGTTCATCTCTCCCCACATCAAATTATCAATAGGGGCTTCCCTCAAGGTACAATCCAATAACTGCAATCTGCCCATAAATCGTACTCCTTTCTTTATTTGATTAAGCCAAGTACATTCGCTCTCTTGCCGTCCGGCATTTCCATAAGAGCCTTAGCCAGTTTCTCATCGCTTAACTGTGAAATCATCTTTCCGAGAACATAGTGGTATACTGCCTCACCATCCTTCGAATTGATACCCTTTGCCATCATCGCATCATCATCCATGTGATACTGCATTCTGGCAAGCAGATAATCAAAGATGGTATCAATATCGGTAGATGTCTTCAAATCTACCTCCATGCCATAGGGATTATGACCGAAATAGTAATACCACTCTCTCATACTTGCTTTAGGTGCAAGTTGAATACCGTCGGTGAAGAAATACAGCTTGTCCAGATCCTGCGAATTTCTATGTTCTGGCCCCCACTTAAAGGTGTATGGCTTCATGTCCTTATCCAGAAGGTAATGGTGATACTCCATCACAGTGATCAGGGAATCATAGCCCTCTTTGAGCTTCTCAAAATAGGTCTTGCAGCCCTTTCTGTAGACATCTGCGCCTACCATTGGAGAAGTGCAGCAAGCCCACATAACATGATCCTCTCTGGCTTCACCAGTGATGTAGTACAGGAAATCCTGGAAAGGAAGTGTCTCTGCAGAATATTCATAAGGACGCTTAATTGCTCTGGCACCTTCCTTATCTGCCATTGTAAGGATGTCATCATCCTCAGAGGATACGATTACCTCAGTGATCGCATCCACCTGCTTCAGCTGACGGATTTTGTGGACAAGGAGGTTGGATTCACCAAACTCCAGCGTATTTTTGCTTGGCAGACGATTGCTCATGCCTTTTGCCGGGATAATTGCAGTAACTTTCTCGCTCATAAACTTCTCTCCTATTATTCTTTATTTTTGAAGAAATCACGCTTTTGGCGCAACTCATCATCGCTCATATTCCACCATTGCATCTGCTCCAACGATGCAATTTTCTCATCATCAAAACGGTATTTGATGATTTTTGCAGGAACACCGACTACAACTGCATAAGGTGGCACATCCTTGGTAACCACAGCACCGGCTCCAACTACCGCACCGTTTCCAATGGTTACTCCACCCAGAACCGTGCTATTACTACCGACCCAAACATCATGTCCAATGTTGACTGGGTTGGGAATATCGTTGTAAAAATCCCCAGCATCCGGCACCTTTAAATACAGTCTGGATGAAGTGGACATATGATAGATCGGATGCTCAAACATACCAATGTGGCAGTTTGTGCCAATGGAACAGAAATTTCCTATATTGGCACTTAGAATTTCGTTTTCCTTCTGCACATAGGAATGGTATCCCATTGACACATAGTCACCTATAAAAAACATCCGGTGCAATTTCAGATGTTGGGGTGAGTTTTGCCTTAAATGACACATTTGTAAAATATATCACCCGCCCCCCGAAATGTTTTTTTTAGTTTTTTCAGGCGTAGTGTCCTGATCAGTCTCGACGGAATCAGACTCGTTACGATTTCCAACATTTTACTACCTTCCTTTTATTGTTTTGTATTATGCTTCATCTCGCATTACTTCTAATGCGTTTTTTCAAAACCTATAGCTTTCGTATTCTTATATACAAAACAGGGCATCTGGCAATCAGCCAAAGCTCCAGTTTGAATTTTGGGGAAAACTCTGGAACCCTTTTTATCCTGCGAATATTCCCTTTATGATCCCAGAGCGCATACATATTTCTGTTCATTTACAGCGGCGGGTTGAAGTCCACTTGTAGTTTTTCTGGAAGCAGAGGAAGGCATCCAGTATATCATGATGATCTGTCAGCTCTACGCCCTGAAAAACATCCACATTACCACTCCCCTCTGCATTGTCAACTTTTCTTCTGCACTGGACAACATCCGCCGTATGTTCAACAGCTGTAGTCAGCATGAATGTAATCGTGTTTTTTAGTGCAGCATTACGGGCAGCGGATACGCCTTTGGAGGACTGCAAACAGTTGATCCGATGATCATTTTCCTTCCACGCAAGGCATTTCGCCCAAGAAGCATCCTCTGAGCCGTTTTCAACCAGCAAAAGTTCTAAGTTCTTATAGGTATTCCCAAGGATACTCTGTACACATCGATCTATTATATTTTCATTGTTATGAACCGGTAAATAGCACTTACTAACTCCATTTACTTTATTACCTCCCTGCCGTTATATAATGCAACCAGGAATTTCAGGTTTAGATTGGCAATCCGATACTTGATACCTTTGACTTCTCTTTTCGCCTGACTTCTATACACTTCCCTATACTGTTTCTGAAGTATTTTGTATTCCTCTTCTTTTAAGATTTTCTGATATTGGTTGGCAACATATATAATACGGTCAAGCGGCTGTTCCATCTTCTTATATATTTGTTCCATGCCACCGACCTGGGATAATGCATAGACAAGTATGTCGTTATATTTTTCTTCTCTTCCTTAGCAAATTCGGACACAGAATAAAACTCATGGAGCAAGGCACATAGCCATCTGAATGCCCATTCTTCCTCACAGCGAAAATCCCGTCTGCATATATCCAGTGCTTCACTGATCGCCTGTATATTATCAACTCTATATTTAGGTTTAATATCATGCGAATCAGAATCGTTGCGCACTAAATAATCGTACAAATTTCGGTTACAGAAGGCGATTATCTTTGCTTTTTTTTAATGCAGCAAGCTGAACAATATACTCTTCTGCCTTCCGTCCCACAGGGAAACGAATATCCTGCAATATATCTGCACGATACAGCTTGCCCATGACAGCAACCGCTTGCTCCATAAAATACGTTACGGCATCCTCTGCACTCAAACAATACACGTCACCTTTGTCTTTTAAGAAAAATGGTTTTGGAATAACCGTATTTCCTTTATGATTCTGTGGATAAATCACAGATATATCCGCATTATTAACCAACGAAATCTCTACTAGAACAGAAATACATTCCGGCTCTATCCAGTCATCACTATCTACGAAAAAAATCCATTCTCCTTTTGCCGTATCAAGCCCAATATTCCTTGCCGAAGACTGCCCACCATTCTCTTTATGGAGTACCTGAATGCGACAGTCTCGCGTAGCCCACGCATCACAAATTTCAGGGCAGCGATCAGAACTACCATCGTCAATCAGAATCAATTCAATATTCTGATATGTTTGTTCTACAATACTGTTGATACATTGATCCAGATAAGCCTCTACTCCATATACCGGAACAATGATACTGACCAATGGATTTCCCTTTATCATCCTTACGATTCTCCCCACACTTTAAAAAACTTCTGATACTGATTTACGCCCTCATCTGCTCCAAATATCTCCTGCTTAGTAGCTTTCTGCCATTCAAGACACGCCGCATAATTTTCTCTCGCATTAATTACCACTGCTTCCAGTTCATCGGCATTAGAGAAGGTCGTATCCGTCAAACTCGTGAACATATTGGGCTCCTGCGTTGCATACCGAAAGGAGATTCTTTTCTTGAACAGCATATCCGTATACATTGTCGAGATATAAGTAATATAAAAATCTGGAATCATTTCAAACTCCTTCAAATCATCGCAAATAACATCCGTATCAGATAAATATTTAGCATACTCTTCCCGTTTATTGCTGGGATGAAAACGGATGTAACATTTTAACTCCAGATGTTCAGCCACTTGGTGTGCTGACTTGAGCATAGCTAGGTTATTCTTGAAATTATCCAGCCCGTCAAACACAATTCCGATCTTACTGAGAACATTCGTCTTTTCATATTCAAATTGGAATCCAGCATACTTCATAGGACCAACTACACAATCGCTTTTCCGAAATACCACATTGAATAGCATTATCTTACTCAGCATACTGTTTGCCAAGTAATAATTACTACAAAAACCGGCAAAAATCTCATTTCCATTACCATGTTGTAATGTTGCAGTAGGATAATTTTGTGTTATTGCAAGCTGAGTGAGGGCGTTATCAATACTCCACTGATCGCAAAAAGTCACGACTTTCTCACACCTAAACTTCTTTATAGCATTGATAAAGAAGTTTGCTTGATTGACAGATCTAAATACAGATACAGCCATGTCCAAGCTAATCCATCTATCACGGACAATCGCATTCAGCCTGTTGGCCCAGATAAAGATAAAAGGCAATTTAATGATATTTCTAATGGATAACTTTGTGCTTTTTCGATCAATCAAAAACAGAGTAGAATTCCTTGCTTGGGTTGCAGTATTTTCAACACACTGCAAATAATCTGGCCGCATATACTGATTTCCAGTAAATATGAAAGCTATTTTTCCAGTTCCAATTACAGAACTTCGGACTTGAAAATCAAAAACAGATGCTGCCAGGCGCTTGAGAATACTTCTCTTATCTATAGAAATCCGTCTCATAGCCAAGCAAAAGATATAGTCCGTCAACAATAAATCTGACTTCATCTTGCTATGCAACTTTACCTTTTTTAAAGGAATTGCACATATCTTTGAATTCTTCATAATCGAATCCATTTTGAAAAGAAAAACATTTTTTCATTTCCGCCATCTTACCTCTCCTTCAAAATCTTTTTGCCAGTACGGATTATAAATCCTTTCGACATGAACGCCATCAAAAAATTATGTATATTTATAGCATCAACATAACGAGAGCGCATATAGCTGTCATCTTTTCTCATGATGTCAAATTCGTTATTCAAACATATAGATAAAAACTCTCTACATTGTAAACGGAAACAACTATACCTAACATCTTCCTACAATAATACTAACTTTCATAAATTATCTACTCCATTCTATCTATTTGCACCAGAACGTATTTCAAAAAACCGCCACTGCAAACCTTTTCTTTCATATTCAACACATTATTACGATAGCTCTGGTACAAGTGTTCATGGCTTTTTAGTGCTTCTTCCAATTCATCTAAAGATGATATACCAAACCCAAGAGCATTTTCTTCGATGAGTGAGCATAATGCTGCTTCCTTCCAAATTACAACAGGAATTCCCGCAGCAATATAAAGTGACACTTTATGTGGGTTATTGATTCGCAAATATTTACCATAGCTGCCTGAGCATGTCTCAGTTGAACTTCCATCCCACACAAGACCATATGCACCATATAAATTAGCAATCAATTCATCCGGCTTAAAACTGCCGTGATAAGTCGCATTGTCCATTTGCATTTTATCAACAGCATAATTCGAGCCGTAGAGAGAAAGCGCAAATTTATGTTTATCCTTCTTTATCTGATATAAGTATCCGGCTTTGCTCTCCAACAGATTCCCAGCAACAATTACAGTTGATTTATCTTCAGAAATGGTGGCCGGAGTACCATCATAAAGATAGTCGAATAAATCCAGCGAAATATATTCCACTGAAAGTTTCTCCTTTTGTAACGTCCTAATCATGAACGGATTATGGCAAATCAGGTAGTCAGAACTGCCAAGCAATGACAGTTCCAGTACTTTCATACCATCTACGCCCTTATCCCCCCAATGGGATGTCTCTCAAGTAATCAATGTCGTGAATCAAGGTAGCAATTCTAATCTTTGATTTGCACCGCTTCAGAATGCGGAATATGTTTTTCATCAAAAGCCGGTTGAGCGGATATTGCATTAAGACAATGTCTCCATCCACCAGCTTATTCCGAAGGCTATATGTTGCAATAACACCGGAAATGATATCCTGTACTCTTGTTCTTACTTGATTGCTTTCATAAAGAGGGATTAGTTTATAACCACACTCCTGAGAAACACGAAGAACGTCATTCCCTGCCTTTGATCCTGCATTATTTTGACCGTTTGCACCCACTACTGATAGTATATATTTTCCCATGTCTCAAGCCTCGATTCCTTCTCTGTTGTTAGCCAGCATCGGCAAAAACATCAGCATATAAATAGCAAAGATTCTCAAATTAAAGTAGGTTCCGGCGGTCAGACCAAACACAATCATAATAACAACCAACATCCTCGGCAGCCTATGATCAGTTGTTCCATCCATAAACTCATAATGGAGGAGAGAGCGTAACATCGCCACATAAAGACCAATTCCAATCAGTCCATAGTAAACAATGAAATAACCCAAGTCAAAATCCACAAGAAAGCTGGAAGACAAAGAGTAATCAAACGGACCATAGCCAATCAGATAATTCCACGGCTGCATTTGTTTTATCAAATTGGTAAATATACTGATCTTGCCGCCAAAGGAATTACTCATGCCCTCATTTACTTTAAACAGTCTCAGATCATCCAAAATACCAGAACCTATATTTCCAGTTAGATTCATGAATAAGACGAAGATCAGAAAGAAGAACAGCATTGTTCCCAGAAAACGCATTGCATATCCTTGATTTGCTCTTCCTTCTGTAAACAAATGATAAATAAGAATCACCACACCTAAAACAAAACCTGTGCGTGATCCTGCCAACACAAACCCAATAATGCAAAGTAGATAAACTACAATATTTCTCATAAAGCCACAGCCATATTTTCGGGATACAACCAAGTGACTGCCCAGACACGCAACAAGGAAACACGCAAATACATTTGGATTCACAAAAATTGAACCACAACGAAAACTGGATAATACAGTAAATTGTGTGTTGTAAAATTGAATACTATCGCCATAGAAGTTCTTCAGTATTGTATTCATATCAATAACTTTGGTAAACTGCAGTATGGCAACAACTACAGACAATGTTAAGAGCATATTCCAGATAGATATATATTTTCTAATATCTACCTTGGAACGCATTATTATCTGAGCAATCAAAATATATATAATGCCTCTCTCAATCTCTTTTACTGCATAACGACTGCTCCCCAATGCAGAGAATCCGCCAAATATGGAAAGTACCATGTATACAATACCCATTCCAGCAATTACAACGAACAACTTTGTAATTTGATTCATGTATAGGGCTACTTTTCCCTCATGTGCCATCATGTACAGCAGAACAATTGCAAGCACCATAGTAATGGGCATGAGAAATCTGTTAACCAGGAAAAGCACCACAACAATTGATAGAAATGTATATATAAAATTATTATTGTTTCTTACCATTATCGTGCCCCTCCATCATCCTGTCTCTTCACTATACATACTTCCATCAACTGCGCCAGTGCCGCAGCATTGTCCTTAACAAAATATCTTGCATTTGCATATTCCTTTGCCACATCCCTTGCATACAAGCAATCGGACAATAATACCGGTGCACCGACTGACATAGCTTCACATATCGGCAAACCAACCGTTTCAAGGTAAGACGGGAATAGCAATATCGACTGCGCATACCAGTCGCTCATCTGCTCCCGATTTTGCTGTCCTACCCACAAGAAATCCATACCACAATCCACTGCTTCTTCCTGTATCCTGCTGATTCTGGAATTTTCGTTTCCTTTTAGCGTAAACACACATCGAAATTGTGTGATACCTTTTTGATATAGCAGCTTTGAAGCCTCCAATATCACATCATGATTCTTAAACCTTGCATCACTTGCAGGATAAAAGAACGTACATTTATCCGTCGGTGACCAAATTACATCCTCAAATAAATTTATCTCCGGAAATACGACCTGAACCTTTGTTTCAGATATTCCTGTCTGACGAACAACTTCATTTTTCATCCAGTTAGTCTGAACAATCACAATATTTGCTCTCTTGATAGATTGTTTGATCATCGATCCAATCAGATTTTGATAAATCCACAGTTTTTTATCCTCATCAATGCTAAATCTATGTTCAGAAAACGGCAAAGCGTTATGGATATAAACAGTCTGTGGCAATTTACAAAATGGAATATCCGTATTCTGTAAGGATAGAATCTGCTCAATCTTATAGTCGCAAAGGTATTTTTTAACACCTATATAATCAAACCACAACCTATGCAACCATGTTTTTTTTACTTCCGGAACATTGATCACCGTAATATTATCGGTATTCTCCAGTGTATGTTTGCCTAACAGATACACATACTGGTTCTCTTTGTCCTCTTTATGAATGCCGTAAAACCAGTTCAGTACGGTCACTGCACCGCCATTTTCGGCGGCAACATCATACACTAGAATCCTCATTTATTTTCTCCAAATCATTTTATTGACAATGCCCGAATAGCTCTGAATGATCTTAATGACCTTTGTAGACACAGCTCTGTCCTGATAACACGGAACTTCCGCTGCTAGATCGCCATTGGCATACATTGCCGTTACAAGTTCAACTGCCTGCAATACCTGTTCTGTGCTAATCGAACCAATTGTAAACACGCCCTGATCCATAGCTTCCGGTCTTTCCGTAGAGGTACGCACCGATACTGCCGGGAATTTGAAATATGCACCCTCCTCCGGCACCGTTCCGCTATCTGACACAACACAAAAAGCATTTTGCTGCAGCTTGTTGTAATCAAAAAATCCGAGTGGTTGATGCTGAATGACCCTTTTATCAAAAATAAACCCACGCTGCTCAATATATTTCTTACTTCTCGGATGGCAAGAGTAAAGAATAGGCATATCGTATTTCTCTGCCATCGCATTAACTGCATTCATAAGAGAAAAAAAATTCTCTTCGATATTTATATTTTCTTCCCTATGTGCAGACAAAAGAATATATTTTTTCGCCTCTAATCCCAAGCGCTTCAGCACATCACTGCTGTCGATTTTTTCCTTATGATCTGTCAAAACTTCCGCCATAGGCGAACCAACCACAAATGTGTACTCTGGTTTTGCACCACTATCAAGTATGTACCGCCGTGCGTGTTCTGAATAACAGAGATTAATATCGCTCGTCACATCAACGATGCGACGTATAACTTCTTCCGGCAGATTCTCATCTTTACAACGGTTTCCGGCTTCCATGTGAAATACTGGTATCTTCAATCTCTTGGCAGAAATAACACAGAGGCAGGAATTGGTATCTCCCAAGACAATAATTGCATCGGGTTTTACTGCACTCATCAGCTCATAGGATTTGGAGATAACATTTCCCATTGTCTGACCAAGGTTTTCTCCTACAACACCCAGATAATGATCTGGCTCTCTCAAGCCAAGATCATCAAAGAAAATCTTATTCAGCTCGTAATCATAATTCTGACCTGTATGTACAAGAATGTGGTCAAAATACTGGTGGGCTTTTTTTATTATTGCGGACATCTTAATGACTTCCGGACGAGTGCCTACAATCGTCATCAATTTAAGTTTGCTCATATCGTTTCCTCTCTCATCATATGTCTCTCACAATTCATAGTGCGGATACATCTCTTTATGTGCTCTCATCCATAATGCCATTTCCGCAACCATCTGTTCATAATTGGGTATCTCAAAATCGTCCCCCAGCTTGGACGGAACAAGGGACTTGTCTGCAACTATGCCCTCTACCGGATTGATTGTTACAGAATTATCCCTCAAGTATTTATTGAACAGTTTCAACAATTCGTATTTACTGATAGAGTTATGAGGAACCGCATTATATAAGCCGCCCATGCGTTCTTTCGCTACATACTCCATTGTTTTTGCCAGTTGAACAGTTGTCTGTCCTGTCCACATTGCTTTTGTGAATCCATTGATGGTGCCACTTTGCTTCATAAACCAGCTCAATAATCCAATACCGCTTGCCTTAATATCCGGACCTACAATTGAATTACGAAGTGTAATATTCTTGTCATCATTCAACTCACCAAGCGCCTTTGTCCGATCATAAAAGGTTTTTCCATCTGGAAAATCAGACTCTAAATAATTTCCCTTTTCTCCAGAAAATACACAGTCTGTACTCATATGAACTACCTGTATCGATGTTCCCTCTGTTATTCCCGCCAAATAGTGCGGCAGGTAAGAATTCAAAAATACTGCACCAGGTTTGTTATTTTCTGCGAATTGATTTAAAAGTCCGACACAGTTGATGATACTATCAAAATTTCCTGAATCTATAACTTCTTTTAACTGAACCGTATTATATGCATCACCAATGACACTATCAAAATATAAAGATTTCTCCCTTGCATATCCTAATACTTCGTGTCCAGTTTCTTTCAAATAGACAGCAATTGTATTTCCTGCCATACCATTGCTGCCAAGTATTAAAAATCTCATAAATATTTGCTCTCCCTCTGCTGCATAGTGTTTTTTTGGTCTCACTTTTCTCTATTATTTATCTTCACTCACAGTGCACTATCACTCTACAGCTCGCTACCTTTTTGCAGTTCCTCTCTGATATATGCCAACTCTAGCAGTTTTTCTTTTACCTGCTCCACAGAAAGAAGATCCGTATTATTTGAATTAAATTCCGTTAATGTATTCCGCTCTGTATCTCCGTGAATAAAATACTTATCATAGTTCAAGCCACGCTTGTCACACGGAACTCGGTAGAAATTCCCCATATCAATAGCATGTGCGCATTCCTCATTGGTCAGGAGTGTCTCATACATTTTTTCGCCATGTCGGATACCGATAATTTTAATATCTTCTTTTTTGCCGCCAAACAAATCGCACACTGCCTCTGCCTGAACCCCAATCGTACAAGCCGAAGCTTTCTGCACCAAAATATCTCCTCTTTCTCCGTGTTCAAATGCAAAAAGGACCAAAGAAACCGCATCATCCAGAGACATAATAAAACGAGTCATGCCAGGATCTGTTAATGTAATAGCGTTCCCCTTACGAATCTGCTCGATCCAAAGTGGGATGACGCTGCCACGGCTACACATAACATTTCCATATCGGGTGCAGCAGATTTTTGTTTTGCTTATCGTGCGGCTCTTCGCCACAATGACTTTTTCCATCATGGCCTTGGAAGTACCCATTGCGTTGACCGGATAAGCAGCCTTGTCCGTTGACAGGCAGATAACAGTTTCTACACCATCGTCAATTGCCGCAGTCAACACATTTTCTGTTCCAAGAACATTTGTCTTAACCGCTTCAATCGGGAAAAATTCACAGGATGGAACTTGCTTTAGTGCCGCTGCATGAAATATGTAGTCTACGCCGTGCATAGCACTTTTAATAGATTGTATATCTCGGACATCACCAATATAAAAGCTGATTTTATCTGCAACTTCCGGCATTTTTGTCTGAAACTCATGACGCATATCATCTTGTTTTTTCTCGTCACGGGAGAAAATACGAATTTCACCGATATCTGTTTTGAGAAAGCGGTTCAACACTGCGTTTCCAAAGGAACCGGTGCCACCGGTAATCATTAAGGTTTTATCTTTGAATAAGGACATATTTAGTTCCTCCTCTTATTTGTTTAAATGCTTCACAATAGCTTTATATCCTACTTTCGGCGTATAATTCTCTTCTAAATATTTAAGTCCGTTTCTTTCATTCTTGGATCAATATCTAAGTTAGCAATATGCTCCACCAGTCGCACAAAATTTTCTATCTTGTCACTGGTGCATTGCCATCCAAAACCATTATCTTCAACGATATCTCCAACATCTGTTGCCGGATCAGTACAGGTCAGCACCGGAATCCCCCGCCTGTATGTATGCTAATAATCGAGACGGTGTATTCGGAACTGTAAATCTATAGTCCAAGAAAATAATGCCACAATCACAGCAGGCAATCATTGAATCATATTCCTGTTTTGGCAATTGCCCCATCACTCTAACATGGGAGCAGCTTTCTTTTTCGACATACTCATCGAGATAATGCTTCTCCGTACCGCTTCCTACGACTAGGAAGTAGACATTTTTCATATCCTTACACGCTTCAAGACACTTCACGATAAAAGGCACATCCTGTGGTCTTCCAAGGTTTCCGCCATAGACAAAAATTTTCTTATCTACAGGTAACCCATATTTATTGCGCACCTCTTTCTTTCCATTATCAGGCAGCGATAAATCATACCAATCAGAACAGTTGGGACAAAACTCAATGATTTTCTTTTTATCCAACTTGTTATGTTCTTTCACATATCGTATATTTGCTTCTGATGTACAGCCAATCACATCTGAGAGCTTGTAGAGTTTTTGTTCTTTCAGGCTGAAATACTTATAAATCACGCCCTTAAGTCCAGTTTTCTTTAAGATCCCCAAATCAATGGAATTCTGGGGAAAGATATCCTTGAGCATGAGATAACTCAAAGCTTTGTCCCTTTTCTTGATATACGCAACAACTCTGGCTAATGTCACTGGCGGAGTAGAATACAGGACTAAATCAAATTTTGTGTTGGAATAGTATTTTTTTATAGCATTTATGAACTGCTGCTCTAGTAAGACTGTAGCAATACCCTTTTCAATAAGGTTGGTTTGCTGAATATTTCCTGTCCTAACTTTTAGAATTTCCCAGGAATCCTCTTTTACAATATGTGTCTTCTTATTATTCTTTCGTTCAATCGGAGACACAACATAAACAATATCTCCCCTTCTGACAAACTCTCTTAGAAGGTCTGGATATATTCCACGGTTTTCAAGATTCGTAAAACCCAATAATGTTAAAAATAGTATTCTTCTCATCGCAATGCTCCCAATATGAATTTCAAAATATCGTCCATCTTACAAATCACCCCAAGTCTCCACGGTGGGAATACCACGGGATTTCAGGTGCTTGTTACATCTCAAACTTATCAAAGCAGAGGTGCGCCGTCTCCTCATAAGAAACCAGCAGCTCCACGCCAATGGCCGCAAACTCCGCCCGATGCTTGGAGAGGATCTCAATTTCCGGGTCAATAAAGGTGGCAACCAACTGAATCTGCTCTTTTTGCAGATGCCCAGCAGCGTTTCGATGTACTCCGGTACGTCAATCCGTGGCACCAGGTATGCCTTATCTGCCAAAGACGCCGCCAGTGCATAGGGCTATTATCCGTCGAAATGATTTTCGATGCGACTTCAACGGACTGCTTGAAATCCTTGATCAACTCTCCTCGGCGACCAGCACTGCACATTAAAATGTTCATGCCGCAATCCTCCTTTC
>ENA-OQCB01000458-OQCB01000458.1-human-gut-metagenome-genome-assembly--contig:-NODE-458-length-19060-cov-3.196165_pt1 | contig 19060 bp, 21 predicted proteins | sample MGYA00242493_ERZ504568 | MGnify/ENA primary metagenome ERZ504568 (study PRJEB26092, sample SAMD00036229) | human gut metagenome | host: Homo sapiens | study: EMG produced TPA metagenomics assembly of...
ATTAGATAAAATATATCAAAGTTCAAAAACAGATGATAATATGAATGCCTTAGTAGAGATACTGGATTCATCTTCAGATGAAGAACAATGGAAAAGACTTCTTTCATTTTTAGGAGGAATATATACAGAAACTCCATACTCATTTTCAAGTGAGCTTTCAAGAAAATCAATGGGAATGTTTAGAGATATAATCACAGAGAACCAGTTCAAACCAAATTTAAATCAATGGTTGATAATGGGTGGACTAACTCATACTGATGGAGGAACTAAAGACAGCTACTATGGACAGAATTACCATGGAATAGATACAGGTACAGCAGATGTAGATATTGATATGAAGCTTACTGGAGCTTATGCCCTTGGTAAATATGGATATTCAGAAAATATATCATTAGGAGTAACAGCAGGTGGAAACAGGAGTGAAGCTAAACTTCCAATGTCAAAGGTAAAAGGAAACAGTGGATATGTAGGAGCCTTTGCAGAAAACTACAGAGGAAACCTTACACTGAAAGCTGGAGCAGGAATTCAATATTCAGAATATGATGCTAATAGAGCAACATTAGGAGGACACAGCTACAGTGAGAAATATTCAGATATGACATATGATATTTACCTAAATGGGAGATATTCTCATAACATAGGAGAAAACTTGTTCTTAGAGCCATATGGAACACTGTCATATACATACAAAGAGGCTGAGGCAGTTTGCCCAGGAAAAAGCAAAACAAAGTCAGCCAGCCAATGAGAAGCTGATTCATAAGATCGCTCAGTTTTATACGGAATGGGAAGAGGAACAGGAGCGTTAAGGAGGAAGTAAGATGATTCGGATTGCTATTATATCACCGATTTTAGCACCGGAGGATGACTATCGGAGCAAGTATCGGCTGAGGGATTGTACCGGTATTCCGGCGGAGTTTGAATTTTCGTATATCAAAGAAGGGCCCAGATTTATTCTGAATGCCTATGATGAATGCGCTGGCTGCACCGGCTTTGCTTCGAAAGGTCCTGGAATATGAAAAAAGAGGGTTTGACGCAGTCGTGATTAATTGCAGCGCAGACACTGCTTTGAGAGCCTGCCGAGAGGCAGTCCGCATTCCAATAATCGGTCCGACGGAGAGCACAATGCTCTATGCTATGCAGCTTGTGGAACAGTTCTGTGTGCTGACTTTTACCAAGAAGATCAACAACCGCTTTTCATAGGATAGCCAGGGAATTGGGGATAGAAGAACGGCTGTGTGAGGTGAGCTCTGTGGAGATTGATTTCTCGGAGATCAGCAACGGGGAAGAAAGAGTGGTAAATGCCCTTTACCGAGAGATTCAGGAGCTTTATGAGCGGACAGGCTGTGACGGATACATTCTGGGATGTACGGACTTTGAAGACCTGGCACCTCAACTAAATGAGAAATTAAGGGAAAACGGGATGGATGTGGTGATTTTTAAGCCATTTGAGATTTCTGCGTATCAGGCGTATATGACAGTTGCCATGGGACTACGCCAGGGGACGGACAGCTATCCAAGATCTCAGACTCAGATCTGAGTTTCGAAAAGTACATCATATAGAGAAGGAGTGGATAAAAAATGATATATGACTTGATTGTAAAAAATGCTAAGATTGTCAGCCCTGACAGCATCACAGACGGCTGCGTTTTCGTGAAGGATGGGAAGATTGCCGCAGTAGGTGAGAGCGCAGAAGGGGCCGAAGCCCAAAATATCGTCGATGCAGGCGGAAAATATGTACTGCCTGGAGGTGTGGACGTGCATGTACATTTTCGGGACCCAGGCCTGACTTACAAGGAAGATTTCAGCACGGGTTCGATGGCGGCAGCCGCGGGAGGAATTACGACCGTCTTTGACATGCCCAATGTGCAGCCTCCTACGTTAAGTGTGGAAAATTTTCAGATTAAGAAAAAAATTGCGGAAGAAAAATCCTATGTAAACTATGGAATTTATGCGTATCTGGTCAATAACTTAGATCAGATTGACGGATTGATTGACGCAGGAGTGTGCGGATTTAAATGGGATTTAAGTACCTTTGACTGGGAGTTGCCGGAAGGCTACTATCTGCCGGACAACAATGAGGCGGCGGACATTTTTCGGGCAATCGCAAAGCACGATTATGTGGTGACTGTCCATGCAGAGGATATGGAGTTGGTAAAAAACTATACGGAGCACCTGAAGGAAGAGGGAAGAGACGAGAAAGACTTCTACTCCCACGTGGAAGCGAGGCCGGATATCGTAGAGCTGTCGGCCCTGTACCGCACGTTTGTGCTCTCCGAGGTGTCCGGCTGTAGAGTACATATCACCCATCTGACTTCCAAACGAGGCTTGGAACTCATCAAAGAATTCCAGAGAAAGGGAACACCGGTGACCTCTGACGTGGGTCCTGCCTGGTTCACTTTCAGTGCAGAGGACTATGAGAAATTCGGCGGTGGAATCCGGGTGATTCCGGCCATCCGTTACCGGAAAGATTCGGATGCTCTGTGGAGAGGGCTGGCCAGTGGAGACATCGAGGTTTTGGCCACGGACCATGCACCCCACTCCAATGATGAGAAGTTTAACCGTACCTGGTGGGATACGCTGCCTGGAACTATCGGAGTTCAGACCAGTCTGCCGATTCTTCTGGACCGTGTAAATAAAGGTGAGATCACCATCAACCGGGTCGTTGATTGCATGGCAGCCCAGCCATCGAAGATCTTTGGATTGTATCCCAGAAAAGGGTGTATCCAGCCAGGAGCAGATGCCGACTTGACGATTGTGGACATGGAAAAAGAGTGGACCGTGACCCACGAGGAAATGTACAGCAAGACAAAGTACACTCCTTACGATGGATTCCAGTTAAAAGGGAAACCAGTGATGACCATTGTCATGGGCTCTATTGTCATGGAAGACGGCAAGATTGTAGGAAAACCAGGACATGGAAGGATGGTAAACCCAAAACAGGAATGGTAATGCGAGGAGGCAGGTTATGATTATAGATCACCACAACCACATCTGGGAAGGCGAGTCTACAGGGGGCTTTCTGGATGAGGGAATGAGTGTAAAGAGGATTTTAACGGAGATGGACCAAGCCGGAGTGGATGTGGCTGGCGTGTGTACAGTAGCCCAGTCCATAGACAATGACTATGTGGTGAATGCGTGTCGGGAACATCCAGACCGTTTCTTTGGCTTTTGTATGGTAAATCCCAGGGATGGACAGGCAGTATCCACACTGCGCCGTTATCTAGACCAGGGGCTTCGGGGGCTGAAGCTGCATCCCCGTCTGCACGGCTACCAGTTAGGCGATCATGAATTGATGGACCCTCTGATGGAGGTATGCCGGGAGTATCAGGTACCAGTGTTTTCCCACGGGGGCTCTGAGGAGAATGACCACCCGTTTTACTTTGAAGAGCTGGCGAGAGCTTTTCCTGAGGTGACAGTGATTTTGGGGCATATGTGCGCGCTTAATTACTGTGATGATGCAATCACGGTGGCGGCACGGAATCCCAATATTTATCTGGACACTTCCACGGCGGAATTGTTCAGTGTAAAAGCGGCGATTAAAAAAAGTAGGGGCGGACAGAATTGTCATGAGTACAGACTGGCCAGGCAATGATTTTCGGATGGAACTTTTGAAGATCGAGATCGCATCAGAGGGAAACCAAGAGGTTTATCAGAAGATTGCCGGTGAAAATATGCGAAAGATTATGAATCTGTGAGAGAGAGGAGAACAGGAATGAAACAAATTTAATTGTAATGCTGACGTTTAATGATGAGACCGTAAAGAATGCCAAGGAGTGTTTTCTGTCATGCAAAGATCTGCCAGTAAAGGACTGGGGATTTAAAGACATCGGCCTTCCTAGAGATGAGATGGTAGATCTGGTAAAGACTATGAAAGCAGAGGGAAAGGTGACGAACCTGGAGATCGTATCTTTATCGGAGGAGGAAGGCCTCGCTGGAGCTAAGATCGCCGTGGAGGCAGGCTTCGATGTGCTGATGGGGACGGTCTACTATGATTCCATTCGGGATTATCTGAAAGGAACCGGTGTGAAGTATTATCCTTTCTGTGGGAAAGTCTACGGTCATCCTTCCATTTTGGACGGAACGATCGAGGAGGTCACAGCCCATGCGAGAGAGCTGGAAGCGAAAGGCGTGGACGGAATTGATCTGCTGTCTTACCGTTATACCGGAGATGCCGTGACGCTGCTAGGCGAGGTCGTGAAGGCTGTGAACATTCCGGTTGTCTCAGCGGGCAGCATTGATACTTATGAGAGAATCATGGAAGTCGTAGGCACCGGAGCGGATGGGATGACCATGGGTTCTGCACTGTTTGCCCAGAAGTTTAAAAAGGACGGAAGCTTCCGCGAAAATTTGGAATTGGTTTGCGATTACATGGCAAAACATTAATCAGGAGGATGAGAATATGGATTTAACGATGAAAAACCCAGGAATGAAATTAATGGAAGGAAATCATTTGAGCATTACCCGTGCGACAGTCGCGCCGTTTTCCGCGAATCTGCTGCCGAAAGCCTTTGTGCTGGACAGTTTTTTCCCGGAATGGGATAACACGAAGGTATATGTATATGCGACGCCTGAGATCGGTGCGAAGTTTATTGAGTGCAAATTAGCCATCGAGAAGGATGGCGGCAGCAAAGAACGGATTTTGAATGGATATGAGAACTTCTTGTATATCATCCGCGGGCAAGTGGAAGTTATCATTTCCGGGAAGACGTATTCCATGGAGAAAGAAGGATATTTCTGGCTGCCGCCGATGGTAGACTTTGAGATCAAAAATAAAAAGGAGGAGACAGCGGAGATTCTCTGGGTACGCAAAAAGTACCAGGAGACGAAATTTTTCTCTGTGCCGGACCCGATTATTTCCAGCGTACTGGATATCACGCCGATTCACAGTCCGGCGGAAGAAGAACAGCAGTGTGTGCCTTTTGAGAAAAACAGAGGCTTTGATATGGCTATGAATATGCTGACGTTCTACCCGGGTGTTACATTCCCATTTACGGAGACCCATGTGTTTGAACATGGCGGATACTTCCTGGACGGAAGAGGAAATTTCTGGATTAATGGAATCAATTACGAGGTTCACGAAGACGACTTCTGCTATATGGCGCCTTATGCACCTCACTATGTGGTTGCTTACGGGCCAGAACCTCTGAGATATTTGCTTTACAAACCTGTGAACCGGGATTTCAGTTTAGATTAAGGGGTTGTCCCATTGGAGGAGCTTATGAGACAGGATATCTATCTGATTGCGGTGGACCAAGGGTCTTCCGGAACCATGAGTGCGCTGTTTGACGGAGATTTAAGACAGGTGGACTGTGTGGACATTCCAGTGTCTGTCGCCACGCCTAGGTACGGCTGGGTAGAGCAGGACCCATGGGAGCTGCTGAATTCTGTCCGGGACGGTGCAAAACGGCTGATGGAGAGAAATCCCGAGTGTCTGGAAGGTCTGGCGGGAATCGGACTCGCGAATCAGGGAGAGTCCTTTTTGCTCTGGGATACACAGAACGGAGAGCCTGTCACTCCTGTGATTAGCTGGCAGGACAGTCGGAGCGAGAACTATTGTACTCAGTTAAAACAGGAGGGGAGAGGGCGATGGTTCCATGAGAAGACAGGTCTGCATCTGTCCAGCGAATGGCCAGCGTTGAAAGTCCGGGAGCTGCGCAGGTCAGATGAGAAGCTGGATTTGCAGTGCAGAAGCGGCAGAATCGCTTTTGGTCAACTGGACGCCTGGTTTTTGTATGTTTTGACTGGGGGCAGGAGGTTTGCCTCAGATCATGGAACTGCCTGCCGGACCGGCTTCTATAATCTAAGACAGGGAAAATGGGATGAAGAGCTGATCGAATTTTTTTGCGGGAGTTCCTTGATCTTTCCGGAATTGACAGACAATGTCTGCCGGATAGAAGGGCTGGATTTGGGAATTGGAAAGGAAATTCCCTGGATTGCCGGCGGTTTGGACCAGTCGGTGACGTTGATTGGCCAAGGATGTACGCAGCCGGCAGATGCAAAGGTGACTTACGGTACCTGCTGTGCCTGTTGGATGAATCTGGGCTCCAAGCTTGTGCTGGATGAGAACCTGACGACGAGTATAGCCTGGAAAATCGGGGAGGAATACACCTACGGGCTGGCTGCGGAAGGAGGAGCTTCCGGCAGTATTGTCACCTGGCTTCTCAGAAATTTCTCCACAGATTGGAGGCTGGAAGATCTCTCGCAGATCGCCAGGAGATATGACGATCAGGAGTCTCTGCTTTTTGTCCCTGCGTTTGGAGGTTTGTCAGCGCCATATTGGAAGGAAGCAAAGGGGACGCTGTTTGGAATCACAGCAGGTACCCGGCCAGAACACATATTAAGGGCTGGATTGGATGCGGTGGCCTACACGGTTCGAGATATCTTGGACTGTATGCCTCTGATTAAGAAATTGGTTTTGGACGGAGGAATGTCGGCCAACGAGTATCTAGTTCAAAAACAGGCAAATGTTTTGCAGCGGCCGGTGGAGAAATCTCTGGAAAAAGAAGGAACTTTGCTGGGAATCGCCCATCTGTGTACCAGAAGCCTGGGAGTGAGAGCGGGAATAGGAGAAGAGACAAAAGCTGAGATTGTATTTCCGGAGGCAGATGGGCAGGATGGTTATAGGAAGTGGAAACAGGCGGTAAAGACCGTGATTACATATTATAATGGAAGAGGTGTCATAGATGGATAAAAGAAAAAAAACGTCCCAAATGCAGGAGCGGGCAATGAAGACGATGCCGCTGGGTGTGAATTCCAACGGACGCTACTGGGGAAAGAAAGTGACTCCATATTTCCAGAGAGGCAAAGGGGCCTATGTCTGGGATGTGGATGGAAATCAGTATATCGACTATCGACTGGCCTTTGGACCGGTAATTTTGGGATATGCCTACGATGAGGTGGACGAGAAGGTAATCAGTGCGATTCGGGATGGAGTGACGCCAGGAATTACGTCTCAATTGGATAGAGGCGGCCGAGAAGATTGTGGAGCTTTGTCCAGCTACAGAGAAGGTGCGCCTGGTAAACGGTGGTTCGGATGCCACACAACATGCTCTGCGGGTGGCACGGGCTTACACAGGAAAAGAGAAGATCATTAAATTCGAAGGGGGATACCATGGTTCTTATGACTATGTAATTGTTCTCTACTTACGCACCGCCATCCACCTATGGGAATCCTAGAAGTCCGATCACAGTGCCCAGCCAGCTCTGGAATCCCATCTGTATTGGGAGATCTGATGATTACGCTTCCATTTAACAATCTGGAAATTTTGGAGGCGACGCTGAAACGCTGAGGAAAGAGGTGGCGGCGATTATCACGGAGCCGATGCTGGGTAATTTCGGCTGCGCGGACCCGCTTCCAGGATTCATGGACGGCGTGCGCAGACTCTGTGATGAATATGGAATTGTCTGGATACTGGATGAGGTGAAGACAGGATTTCGAATTGCGAAGGGTGGAGCACAGGAGAAATATGGCTATCAGCCAGACATTACCACCTACGCAAAAGCACTGGGGAACGGTTATCCTGTGGCAGCCTACGGAGGCAAGGCCAAGATCATGGATATCGTAGGGCAAGGTGTGACCCAAGGGGGCACCTATGCCGGAAACGCGGTGGCAGCCGCGGCGGCCAAGGCCACGTTGGAAATTATGAGTACGCAGAATGTCCACGGGTACATTGACGCTATGGGAAGCAGACTTCAAAATGGGCTGCGGGCGATCTTTAAAAAAGCTGGAATTCCGTGCCTTCTCAGTTCTATGCCTGCAATTTTCTCAGTTAGCTTTGGACTTGAGAGCAATCTGGATGCCAGGGAGTGGGCAAAGGCAGATGGTTCCATGTATAAGAAGATTGCAGCGAGAGCTTTTGAGAAGGGAATTCTCATCGACGAGGACCCGAGAGAACCATTCTGTATGTCTTATTCCCATACAGAAAAAGACATCGATGATACGCTGGAAATTTTTGATGAGATTGTGAGAACCTTATAAAGTGAAAAAACTGTCGTGGAAAAGAGAGAGGGAGGAAGGAAAATGGATGCAATGCAGGCAATTTTGACAAGAAAGAGTGTCCGCAGCTATACAGGACAGAAGGTGACAGATCAGCAGATTCAGCAGATTATTGAAGCTGGCATGAGAGCGCCTTCAGGTCTGGCAAATGAACCCTGGAGATTTGCGATTGTACGTGACCCTCAGGTGAAGGGAAATATCGCACAGCTTACAAAACACACCAAAGTCCTGGAAGGGGCGGATGTCTTGATCTGTCTGTTTATGGACAACGAAGTAGGATACGATCTGGTGAAGGATTCCAACACCATCGGTGCGTGCGCAGAGAACATGCTGTTGGCTGCACATGCCATGGGATTGGGAGCTGTATGGATTGCAGAGATTCGCAAAAATAAAGACCGGGTGGCTGAGGAATGCGGAGTGGACCCAGAGAGATACGATATGATGGTCGTGATACCTGTGGGGTACAGCGCCGAATCGGCAGACCCTACACCGAGAAAACGAACTTTGGACGAAGTAATTATTGGAAGAAAATAGGACAAGAGCAGGTAGAAGTGTATGAAAATAAGAAAAATTGGAATTATTGGAGGAGGCGTCGCTGGTACAGCGCTAGGTTACTATCTCAGCCTCTATGAGAATGCGGAAATCACAATTTTTGAGAAAGATAGAATTGGATGTGGTTCTACTGCAAAATCAGCGGGGACGGTCTGCCTGTTTGACGACTCTTTGAGCAACCGTTACTGGGACGTGCGGCTGTACGGCTTTGAGACTTACCGGAAGATGGAAGAGGAGGAGAAGGGCTCCGCAGGTTTTGACCAGACTGGAACTTTGGTGGTGGCTACCAGCGAGGAAGTGGAGCAGGTGATACGAACCGGTATTGCCCTGGCAAAAGCGGCTGGCTATCAGGGAGAGTATATCACGGATAAAGCCCGGATTCAGCAGATTCTCCCGGATATCGACACAGAACATATCCTCGGGGCAGGCTACACCAAAGATGACGGTTACTTTGACGGCACGATGATCTCGAACACCTATGCCCGGAAATTAAAAGAGAACGGCGGCAAAATTTTGACCATGACGAAGGTGACGGAGCTGTTGAAAGAGAAAGGCAAGGTCATAGGCTTAAAGACAGAGGACGGGACTTCCTATGCATTTGATTATGTGGTGGACTGTACAGGTCCGTGGAGCCGCATAACAGGAAATATGGCAGGAATTGACGTGCCGGTATGGCATACGAAGGCGGAAGCGTTTTTCCTGAGTCCGCCTGGGAAAAAACTGGACTATGTTTTTCCAGTACTGAAATATCCGGCTTTTTACGCTCTGCGTGCAGGCGATAACATTTTTATCTGTAAATCCCATCTGTCCATGGATTTAAACAATCCGATGCATGCGGGCAACTGGAATCCAGATGAGATTCCGGCGACAGGAGGAACCGACGAGTATTTTATCGAGTTCTTATTTGAACAGCTAGAGACAACGGTTCCTGGAATTTTGGACAGCGGTCTGGTGTCCTCCTGGCTGTCTTATCGGGCAGAGACTAAGGATTTCCTGCCGATTCTGGGAGAGACCCCTGTGGAAGGATATCTGGTGGCTTCTGGTTACGGCGGAAATGGAATCATTGAGGCACCGGCAGCCAGCAGGGACTTGGCAAAATACATCATGACAGGGGAGAAGACGCCGCTGTTGGAGGATTGGGCGTTCATGCGCCTGGTGGAACGTGTATAACGGCCGAAGGGCAAAGGGAGGCAAAGATGAAGCTTGCTGTATGTATCAAACAAGTGCCGTCTTCCAGTGAGGTGTCGGTGGACCCAGTGACTCATAACCTGATTCGAGAGAAATCAGGGACGATGATGAATCCATCGGATCTCAATGCCTTGGAGATGGCCTTAGGTATCAAAGAAGAAAATCAGGGTGTCTGCGAGACTGCCGCAATCACCATGGGGCCACCTGGAGCTCAGGAGGAGCTTCGCACAGCAATGGCCATGGGGATTGACAGGGGCTGCCTGCTCACGGACCGGTGTCTGGCAGGGGGAGATACGATTGCCACTGCCAGAGCTTTGGCAAAGGGGCTGAGCAGACTGGGAACTTATGACTTGATTTTGGCGGGTGCGGAGTCTTCGGACGGGGCGACGGGCCAGGTCGGACCGATGCTGGCAGAGGCCATGGGGCTTCCCCATGTTTCCTCTGTTCAGCAGATAGAGAAGGTGAGTGAGGGAGAGATACAGGTGTTGAAGAAATTTCATCAATCTGCGGTGCGCCTGCGTGTAAAACTGCCGGCAGTGGTCACAGTAGTATATGGATGCAACGACCCTCGCCTTCCCACTCTGCGCTCTAAGATGGCTGCTAAGAAAAAGGAAATTGTTGTCTATACCAATGAAGAATTGCAGATTCCAAAAGAGCTGGCTGGCCTGCAAGGGTCTCCCACAATGGTGACGGAGTCTTTTCTGCCGGAACGCGTTCAGACGGAGAATTTCTGACAGGAGATGCCAGAGAAATCGCACAGAAGATTTTGGAATTGGTTGAGAAAGAGAGGGGTAATACATAATGGCGAGTGGAATCTGTGTTTTTGCAGAACATTGGAATCAGGAACTGAGCCCCGCTTTCTTTGAATTGATTACGGCGGCCTGGGAGCTGAAAGAAAAAACGCAGGAACCGATACAAGTGCTTCTGGCTGCGGCGCAGCCGGAGGCTTTGGTGACTCAGATGAAGGGACTGCCGATTGACGCGGTCTATGCGGTAAAGCTTCCCAGGGAAATCTGTTTTCAGGAGGAGCGTTTGGCCAGAGTTTACAGTGAGATGCTGAAGGAGATTTCTCCTAGTGTGTTATTAGTGCCTGCCAGTGACCAAGGGAGATCGATTTTCCCCAGGGTAGCGTATCGGCTGGGAGCTGGGATGACTGCGGACTGTACGGAACTGGAAATCAAAAAGCGAGAAGATGGTTCTCATGGACTGCGTCAGATCAAGCCTTCTTTTGAGGCGAATGTCAAAGTGTGCATTGAGTGTAAAACAGGGATTTATCCCCAGATCGCGACGCTGAGAGAAGGAGTCTGCGAGGCATGGCAGCCGGACGCCAAGGAAAGAGATATCCCAGTGGTCTGGATGGACGACAGTTTTGAGGGAGAGGCTCTGGTGGAGTTGCTGGAAATATTGCCTCCGGCCGCGGAGGCCGGAAGCTTGCAAGCGGCCGACGTGGTGGTTGTGGGCGGAAGAGGGGCCCTGGAGAAGGACAATTTTCAGCTGCTGCGAAAGCTGGCAGGCCGGCTAGGAGCAGCAGTGGGCGGAACCCGCCCGGTCATGGATATGGGGGAGGTTCCCTTTGAGAATCAGATCGGCCAGACAGGCTGTACGATTCGGCCAAAGATCTGTCTGTCTTTTGGGGTCTCTGGGGCAGTGCAGCACACGGAAGGAATCAAGAATACAGCTTTGTATATCGCTGTGAATACTGCTGAGGACGCACCGATTTTCCAGGTGGCGGACTATGCAGTGAACGCAGATATGAGACCTATTTTGGAAGAATTGCTGACTCTTTTGGAAGAACGGCAGGATTAAGGTAAGAGGGAAGGAGTGAGAGGAAGATGGAACATACATTTGATTTGGTTGTGCTTGGAGCTGGGCCGGGAGGCTATGTGGCGGCAATCCGGGGAGCGCAGCTGGGGATGAAAGTGGCGGTCCTGGAAAAAAAGCATGTGGGCGGAGTGTGCCTGAATATCGGATGTATCCCATCCAAAAATCTGATTTCCAGCGCGGCTTTGGTGAGCGGAGCCGGGAAGCTGGCAGGTTTTGGAGTTCGGGCAGACTTCACAGGCTTTGACTATGGCAGTGTACATGCTCAGTCTAGGATGGCGGCGGAAACTTTGTCAAAGGGAATCCGTTATCTGCTGGACAAAAACGGTGTGACTTTGGTGGAAGAGGCTGGAAGGATTACCGGGCCGAGAGAAGTCACGACGGCTTCAGGCGAAAAGCTGAGTGCTCAGAATATTATCGTTGCCACAGGCTCCAGGCCGAGACAGATACCAGGACTGGAAACAGACGGCGAACAGAATTTTTTCCTCAGATGATATGCTGTTGTGCAAAGAGCTGCCCAAGAGCATCTGCATCATTGGCGGCGGAGCGATAGGCTGTGAGTTCGCCTATATTTTAAATTCTTTTGGGGCGTCGGTATCCTTAGTGGAGATGACGGAACATTTGCTGCCGAATGAGGATGCGGAGGTAGCGAAAGCTTTGGCCATGGCATTTAAAAAGAAAAAAATCAGCGTGCATCTGAAATCAAAAGCTGAGATTGTCCGGAAAGATGACCAGGGTGTGACAGTGAAAATTACAGATGCAAAAGGAAAAGCCAAGGAGACCACAGTAGAAAAAGTTCTGGTGGTGACAGGAAGAGTACCGAATACGGAAGATCTGGGATTGGAAGAGGTCGGAGTGGAGCTGGAAAGGGGCTTTGTGAAAGTCAACGAGCATTATCAGACCAAGGTGCCTTCTATATATGGAATTGGGGATGTAGTGCCGACACCTATGCTCGCCCATGTTGCCTCGAAAGAAGGGGAATTGGCGGTGGAGCATATCGCCGGAAAGTCAGGTACGGAACCCTCTTTTGTGCCTTATATTCCGGGGTGTGTGTACTGCGAACCCCAGGTGGCCGGTTTTGGTGTCACGGAGGAAAGTGCCTTGGCTTGGGATTCTGAGGCGAAGGTTTTCAAATTTCCGTTTAAGGGAGCAGGAAAGGCAGTTGCCATTGGCAAAAGTGAGGGATTTGTCAAGATTATCACTGATCGGGACGGACAGATTGTCGGCGCACATATCATAGGGGCAGACGCGACGGAGCTGATTCATGAGCTGGTTCTGGCTGCCTGGAAGAAGATTCCTGTCCAGGAAGTGGCGAAGATGGTGCACGCGCACCCAACGCTCTCTGAGGCAGTGATGGAATGCTGCAGAGGATATGAAGATTGGATGATTCATATCTGAGCGGGAAGAGAATGCTAGGATGAGAGGTAGAACTGGATGGAAACACTGTATGTGTCCGATTTGGATGGGACTTTACTTAACAAGAAGAAAGAAATCACGCCGAAAACCGCTGAAATTTTGAATCGGTGTATTCAAGAAGGTATGAAGTTCTCTGTGGCGACGGCACGGATGCCTTATGGCTGTGATTACAGGCTGCAAGAGCTTGCCATGACGACACCGGGGATTCTGACGAATGGAGTCTTCCTCTATGATTTTAACCAGAAGAGGTATCTGGATGTCCAGGCAATGGAACCAGAAGCCGTAAGAAATGCGCTGAGAATTTTTCGCAGGTTTGGAAATTTCTTGTTTCCTCTATTTATATAAGAAAGAACAGCTCAGCCTTTACTATGAAGATCAGAAGATGGAATCTCAAGTTCAGTATTACAGCGACCGGGCTCTGGAAAGCTGCAGGGAAGTAAAAAGAGTGGATGACTTATTTGAAATTTTTGCAGGAAGGAAAAGTGGTTTATCTGGCAGTGACGGACTGCCAGGAGACTTTAAGTCCTGTCTTGGAGGAGCTAGGACAGGTTTCCAGGCTTAGATATGCCTATTATCTGAATATCTATAATGGTCTTTACTGTCTAGAGGTGTTCAGCGAACGGGCCAGCAAAAAAGAGGCTCTGTTAAAGCTAAAAGAGATGACAGGCTGCGATCAGGTGGTGGTTTTTGGAGACAATCTCAATGATCTTCCGATGATTGAAATTGCCGACAGAAGCTATGCTCCGGCCAATGCCTTGGAAGAAATTAAAGGGCGCGTGACCGGAGTGCTGGATGACTGTGACCATGACGGTGTGGCAAAATTTTTGGAGAGAGAGTGGAAAAATAAATAAAGAACAAAGTGGGCAAGTCAACTTCAACTCCCCCATCCCTTCAATCTTTGAGGCGCGCAAAGCAAGCTGCGCCCATCAAGACAGAAGGAATGGAAAATTGAGGTGAGCTTGCCCACTTTGTATTCAATCTAACTTTTTTTCTGCCTTCTGGGAAAATCTTGCGTTGTCCACGATGAACCTCTCATGAGTTCCCTCGCCTACTACGCCGGCAGCGTCCCGAGCAGTCAGACGGAAGGTCAGCTTTCGTCCATCCACTTGGATGAGCTCGCTAACGCAGGTGACGGTCATACCCACCGGAGTCGGGGCGTTGTGGTGAATATCCAGGTAGCTGCCGACGGTACCGTTTCCCTCTTCCAGGTAGGGAGCGACGCTCTTCCAGGCAGTCAGCTCCATCAAGGCGATCATGGCTGGGGTGGCGAAGACATCCAAGGTGCCGCTTCCCATGGCTTTTGCGGTGTTGGCTTCTGTCACCAGTACTTCTTGCGTTCCTTTGATTCCAGCTTCTAACATAGAAAGTCCTCCTGTAAGTAATTCGTTTTCTGTGTTTTCATCATACACAAAGCATGATGGCAAGTCAACAGCATTGGCTGTGACATTTTGGCTATACACCTTCTGGCGCGGCGGTAAAATTTTAGTTGACGAAACAGAGGTGTAGGTATAAGATACATTTTAACATGAAAACTAAAAATAGAGAGGTATGTGGATGAGAGAAAAGTTTTTACGTTTTATGCAGGGGAGATACGGGGCGGACCAGTTGTACAGGGTCATGCTGATTGGAGGAGCGGTTCTCGTCATTCTATCAAACTTTATTTTTGAGGCGTTTTTTCTGTTACTGGGTTGGATTTTAGTGGTTCTTGCGTTTGTGAGAGCTTTTTCAAAGGATTATAGCCGCAGATATGCAGAAAACCAGAAATTTTTGGAACTGACCGGGAAGATCAGGAAGGTATTCGGGAAACAAAAGTATGTGATGGAACAGAGAAAGGACTATCATATCTATACCTGCCCTCAGTGTAAACAGAAAATTCGAATGCCACGGGGCAAGGGAAAGGTGGAGATTTCCTGTCCGAAATGTCACACAAAGTTTATCAAAAAAAGTTAGAGTATGTTTGAAAATTGCTGGAATGAATTCTCAAGCGCGCTCTGGTATGAGACTTGCCGCCGGCGGAAAATGGCGGGAGAAGAGAAGGGATGTAATTATTGAAGAATGAGTTGTTGACGATTGGGCCATTTACCGTGTATGGATATGGTCTGATGATAGGGATTGGAGTAATAGCAGCGTATCTCACAGCAGAGATGCGGGCGAAAAAACAGGGACTGGACAATGGAGAACGGGTATTTTCCCTGGTGATCTGGTGTGTGATTGGCGGGATTCTGGGAGCCAAGCTTTTGTATTTGATTACACAGTATCGGGAAATTTTGGCGGACCCCGCAGAGATTTTCCGGGATTTTGCGGATGGTTTCGTAGTCTACGGCGGAATCTTTGGCGGGATTTTGGCAGGCTGGCTGTACTGCCGGATTCTGAAGCTGCCGTTTCTGAAATATTTTGATCTGATGATGCCGTCCATAGCTCTGGCGCAGGGCTTTGGGAGAATCGGATGCTTTTTGGCAGGCTGCTGTTATGGGCAGCCCACACAAAGCTGCATTGGAATCACCTTTACAGACTCTGCCTACGCGCCCAATGGGGTTGCGCTGATTCCAACGCAGCTGATCTCCAGTGCCCTGGACTTTCTGCATTTTGGACTCTTGCTATTTCTGGCACGCAGGTGCAAAGCAGACGGGCAGCTGGCAGGATTTTATCTGATTTTCTACAGCGCGGGTCGCTTTGTACTGGAATTTTTCAGAGGAGATCTGGTCAGGGGAAGTGTGGGAGCACTCTCCACCTCGCAGTTTATCTCAATTTTTACATTTTTTGCGGGAATTATCATGGTGGTCTGCCTGGGCAGACGCCGCGCTATTTCAGCAGAGGATGAATCCCATTGAGCAGCAGTACATCCGCCAGTGAGGCCATCTCCTCGGGAGATTCCTGGAAGCCGCCTCGAAGCCAGGCTTCCATCAGGCCGATACAGCCAGCTGCGGTGTAGGCGAAGAAATATTCAAACTTATCAGGGGCCATGCCGCGGTCTTCCCAGGAATGGCGTACTCTGGTTTTGACGAGTTCTTTCAGACGATTGATAAAAGTTAAATCGCCGTGTGGGCCCATAAAGGCACGCACGGTTTTTTCATTGTTCGCCAGAAAGGTGAAGACGTTCGTCAGTACGGTTAGAGTGGTGATGGAGTCATCGCCGGAGGCATTTTCGTGAAAAAGCTCGTCGAACTGTTGAAACAGTTCATCCTCCACCTGGTTTACCATGTCAAAGATGTCTCTGTAGTGAAGATAAAAGGTACCTCTGTTTAGATCTACCAGGTCTGTCAACTCCCGCACAGAGATGTGATTTACGTCTTTTTCTTCCATAAGCTGGGTCAGTCCTTTTAAAAGGAGGGCTTTCGTTTTGCGCACGCGGTCGGTTCTATCTTAGTGTTTTCCATAGCAATGATTTCCTTTTCTGAGATTACAGTTGCTTTTTTTTTATCTTAACTGATAGAGAGCAAAAAATCAACAAGAGTCTATTAATTAACATGATTTACATATCAGTTCAGCCATACAGTGTACGGGAAACATACTTATATATTTTTGCGAGTGGACATCTGTAGGAGCTGGACTGATACAAGCCAACATATCTATCTGTGATTGTTCATGTAACAATATTGGGGTAACTAAGCATCTATGCAGCAGGTGGTGGCCCAGGTGACGAACCTGTCACATAGTATAGAGGAAAACAGCATAAATATTGAAAAAAGAGACTGTGGGAGAGTTCTATGACGCTGAGCGCAATGGATTATATATCACCTGCTCTGGATGAAAGCTATGCAGATTTTATCGTAAGGCATGACCAAAATGTAGGAGAAATTTTTTCGGATTTTTCGGAAGATTATATTCAAAGGATTGACGGGACTTATGCGGTCTTGTATACACCATTGACGGAACTCAATGGTCTTGTAGTGGACAGCTATACCTACAACACCATTCCTAATTGTTTCACCTATATGGATAGTCAGGCTTTGGCAGCTTCCAGAATTACGAACCTTCAAAATCATCCATATCTCAACCTTCAGGGAAGGAAGACTGCGATTGCTGTGATTGATTCTGGGATAGATTACACACATCCGGCTTTTTTGAGCTACGAGCGTACTAGAATTGCCTACCTGTGGGACCAAAGAATCCCGTCGGATAACACGACAGTTCCCTATGGAAGTGTGTACACAGAGGAACAGATCAATGCAGCGCTGCAATCGGAGGAGCCTTGGGAAATAGTGCCTTCTAGAGATGAAAATGGCCATGGAACGTTTATGGCGGGAATTGCGGCAGGGACTCCGGAGCCGACGGAGGAGTTTTCAGGGGCTGCACCGGAAGCCACTTTGATTATTGTGAAACTAAAACCTGCTAAAAAGTATCTGAGAGAGTTCTATTTTCTTCCAGAAGGGGTAGATTATTATCAGGAAAATGATATTATGTTTGGAATTAGTTTTGCTTTGGCGTGTGCCAGACAGCTTCAGATGCCACTGGTCATCTGCATAGGGCTTGGAAATAATCAGGGGACTCACCAGGGAAAGATCCGTTGGCACTGTATATGGACAGCGTGACTAGGAACCCACAGACAGCTGTCACGGTGGCGGCTGGCAACGAAGGAAATTCCAGGAGGCATTACATGGGAGAAATTCGGCCACAAGAGAGAAATGTGACTGTAGAGATGCGGGTAGGGGAGGAAGAACGAGGCTTTTTTGTGGAGTTTTGGGGGAGCTCTCTGTATCTTTACCGGGTCAGGCTTCAATCTCCGTCAGGTGAAATTCTGGATGTGAGTACGATCAGAGGAACTGGCACGCAGACCTTGTCTTTTGTGTTTGTGGAGACAAAAGTAGAGGTGGGGTATTCGGCTATAGAACTGCAATCTGGGAGTACCCTGATTTTCTTTCGCTTTATCAGTCCTGTGGAGGGAATCTGGCGCTTTTTAGTCTATAGCGAGAGTTTGGACACTGTAGAATTTCATATGTGGCTGCCGGTACATACTACTTTTCGCACGGAGACTTATTTCTTAGAACCGTCTCCCTATAACACAGTGACAAATCCGGGAGATTCGGAGGACTCCATAACGGTGACAGCATATGACAACCGGGACCAAAGCTTGTATCTGGAAGCTAGTAGGGGATATACGCCCAATGGGGTGGTGAAGCCAGATTTGGCTGCGCCGGGAGTGATGCTGACGGGGCCTGCCTCCCAAGGCAGGTATGTGCAGCGCTCGGGTACCAGTGTGGCGGCCGCTCAGACAGCGGGAGCGGTGGCGCTTCTCATGGAGTGGGCGGTGGTCAGGAAAAATGCTCCTTATTTAAACGGGACCAGTGCTAAAAATTATCTGACCAGGGCTGCGGCAAGAGACGAGGGCATGACTACCCGAATCCAGATTGGGGATACGGAAAACTGGATTTGTACCGAGTGTTTGAGCTCCTAGTGTGAGAATAAAATGTACGGGGCTTTTTTCTATAGCATAAAGAGAGGGCTTCCCCAAGTTATTTCTTGACTTGAGGAAGCCCTTGTCCAGACTATTTTCGGTATACGAAAGCAGGCAGACCATCTTTGTCCATGGGAACCTTTATGGTACCTTGTACCAGTGGTCTGGCATAGGTGAGGAATTCTTCTTCCACATCAGAACTGTTTTGAGAAATCCAGGACAGAGGAACGGTTTTTGTCTGGTTACAGATTTTGTTCACATCTTCCAGCCCGCAGGTCAGTCGGTAAGGACTGTCGCTCTCACGGACGAAAGAGATCATTTTCCCAGTGTTTCCATCTAAAATGGATTTCACACCGAAACGGCCTGCCATGACAGCTTCCTCCTGGTCTGTCTCGGAGATGGTCATGGAGGAACAACGTTGACACACGTTCAGTTCTACGGAACGAGCTTTTACATTCAGGCGATTCCGCAGCAGATTTTCTAGGTATTTGCCGCAGCCGGACAGCATTTTGTGCCCAAAGGTATCGCAACCTACATCGCTGTCATACTCACAGATCAGCTTTCCCTTCTCACGGAATACCATCGCACCAAATATAAAAGAGACAAGCACACTGCCACGCCTTACCATAGATACAATGGAAATCATTGCCCCGTCCAAGCTTAAGGCATAGAAATAAACAAAATCAGCTGCC
>ENA-OQCB01000459-OQCB01000459.1-human-gut-metagenome-genome-assembly--contig:-NODE-459-length-19016-cov-2.420933_pt1 | contig 19016 bp, 22 predicted proteins | sample MGYA00242493_ERZ504568 | MGnify/ENA primary metagenome ERZ504568 (study PRJEB26092, sample SAMD00036229) | human gut metagenome | host: Homo sapiens | study: EMG produced TPA metagenomics assembly of...
AACCAGTCCTTTTTGGAGACAGAAATTCACCTACTGCGGGAGCTTCCAGCAACCATAAAGGAATTGATATCGGAGCAAGTAGCGGTTCTCCCATTGTAGCCGCAGCAGCAGGTACGGTAACGGTTTCTACATATTCAGAGTCAGCAGGAAACTATGTAACCATAGACCACGGAAATGGTTTTTATACAGTCTATATGCACGCATCTGCACGTTATGTAAAGGTCGGACAGAAGGTAAGCGCCGGTCAGCAGATTGCAGCAGTAGGTTCAACAGGATATTCAACAGGACCGCATCTTCATTTCGGTGTTATGAAAAATGGAGTATATGTAAATCCTATGAATTATTTATAAGATAAAGGGGGCTGTAAATGCAGTCCTCTTTCTTCATTTCATAGGAAATTGCTCTGTTACGCAATCTATTTATCCAAATTGGCATTTTAAGGAGCAGAAAAATGGAAAGAAAAAAGTTTATAAAAGGTTTTCTTTTAGGAATTGTACTGACACTTGTTGTAGGTGGTGCAGGATTAAAAATTTATGATTATGCACAGGAAAAAAGTGCAGAAGACAAAGCTGTAAATCAGGATTTTGTGGAAAAAGCAAAGGTACTGGAAAAAATTATTGATGATGAATTTACCGGTGAGATTGACAAAGACTTTATGGAAACCGGTATGTATAAGGGAATGATGGCAAGTCTTGGAGACCCTTATTCCGCATATTATACAAAAGAGGAATATGAGGAATTAAATACAGAGACAACAGGTCTGTATAAAGGAATTGGCGTTGTGATGCAGATGGACATGGAAACAGGTATGGTAAAGCTGGTGAGATGTTATGAGGGAGCTCCGGGGGCAAAGGCAGGACTTTTGCCGGATGATATTTTGCTCAAGGTAAACAATGAAGACATTGCAGGTATGGAGCTTTCAGAAGTGGTGGAAAAAGTGAAGACCTCAGAAGGCGAAGTTGCACATTTGACAGTGGCAAGAGAAGGAGAAAATGATTATCTGGAATTTGACGTTCCTTTGGAGGAAGTAAATATTCCCGTTGTGGAGCATAAGATGCTGGAGGACAATGTAGGCTATATTCTGTTGTATGAATTTACAGAGCAGACGGAAAGCCAGTATCTGGAAGCCTTTGAAGATTTAAAAAATCAGGGAATGGAACGTCTTATTGTAGACGTAAGAAATAATCCGGGGGGACTTTTAACATCGGTATGCAATATTTTAAATGATATCTTACCGGAAGGCTTGATTGTATATACAGAGGACAAAGACGGCAAGAGAGAAGAAGTTCATTCAGACGGAAAAAGTGAGCTGGATATTCCTCTGGCAGTCCTTGTAAACGGAAACAGCGCCAGTGCATCAGAAATTTTTGCAGGAGCAATACAGGATTATGGTGTGGGAACGATTGTGGGAACCACAACCTTCGGAAAAGGGAATTGTGCAAAAGTCTTATTCCTCTTACAGACGGAAGCGCAGTAAAGACTACCACAGCAAAATATTATACGCCAAAGGGAAGATGTATTCACGGCACGGGAATTCAGCCGGACATCGAAGCAGAACTGGCAGAAGAATTACAAAAGAAGACAGTGCTTACTTATGAAGAGGATACACAGCTTCAAAAGGCAGTAGAAGCAGTAAAAGAAATAGAAAAGTAAGAGAGGAGAAGAAACTTATGACAGAGAGAGAACGCATGGATAAAGGGATTTTATATGACCCAGGAGATGAAGAGATTTTAGCAGAGCAGTTTCCATATTTGGATGAATTAAAAGAATTTAATGAAGTGCCCTCCGGTGAAGTGAAAAAAAGGGAAGAGCTAATGAAAAAGATGTTTGCCAAATGCGGAGATAATTGTTATATTCAGCCGCCTTTTTACGCAAATTGGAGCGGACATCATATTTCCATGGGCAAAAACGTGTATGCGAATTTTAATTTGACCGTAGTGGATGATGGGGACGTTTTCATTGGTGACTATGTAATGATTGGTCCCAATGTTACCATTGTTACTGCGGCGCATCCCATAAAGCCGGATTTTAAGACGCAGAGGCATACAGTTTAATCGTCCGGTTCATATTGAAAATAATGTGTGGATTGGAGCAGGTGCAATTATTTTACCGGGAGTCACTATCGGAGAAAATTCTGTTATCGGAGCAGGAAGCATTGTGACAAAAGACATTCCTGCCAATGTAGTCGCTGTGGGAAATCCATGCAGGGTGATGCGGGAAATCGGAGAAAGAGATAACGAATATTTTTATAAAGATTTGAAAATAGATATTGAATAGAAAAGTATAAAAATAATATAGCCTGAACTTACAATGTATGAAAGTTGTAAGTTCAGGCTATATTACTTTTAAGATACTAAATAAAATAAGGAGCAGAAGAATGGAACGAACAGAAAACAGTGCATTTGGAATGAAAGATAAAATCGGTTATATGTTCGGTGATTTCGGAAATGATTTTACCTTTCTTTTTGCCAGTGTGTTTTTAATGGTGTTTTATACAAAAGTGCTGGGTATCAGCGCCGGTATGGTAGGCACGTTATTTTTAGTTGCCAGATGTGTGGATGCTTTTACGGATATTACTATGGGAAGGATTGTAGATAAAGGGAAGACCTCTAAAAACGGCAGATTTCGTCCGTGGATTTTAAGAATGTGCGGTCCGGTAGCTCTCGCCAGTTTTTTAATGTATCAGGGAGGAATGAAGGCTGCTCCCCAAGGGCTGAAAATCTTGTACATGTTTGTAACTTATATTTTATGGGGAAGTATCTTTTATACAGCCATCAATATCCCTTATGGTTCTATGGCATCGGTATTAAGTCCTGATGCAGATGACAGAGCAGCTCTTTCCACTTTTCGAAGTGTAGGCGCTGTGCTGGCGCAGTTAATTGTGGGCGTGGGAGCGCCTCTGCTGGTATATACCACAGATGCAGTGGGAAATCAGGTAGTAAATGAGAAACGCTTTACCCTTGTTGCAGGAGTATTTTCCGTTGCTGCAATTATTTGTTACCTGTTGTGTTATTTCATGACCACGGAACGTGTAAAAGTGCAGACAAAGGAAACACAGGAAAAAGCAGGTTTTGGACAGACGGCAAAAGACCTTCTTTCTAACAGGGCGCTTCTGGGGATTATTCTGGCTGCGCTGCTTTTATTGGTAGCACAGATTATGACACAGTCGATCAACCAATATCTTTTTATTGATTATTTTAAAAACAAAGAAGCGCTTTCTGTCATGACTTTGGCAGGCGTTCTGCCTTCTCTTGCTTTAGCGCCTTTTGCAGTACCTGTTTCCAAAAGGTTCGGAAAAAAGGAAATCGGAATTTTCGGTTGTCTGTGCAGTGCAATTTCCTGTTTCCTGCTATTTTTTCTTCACACAAAATCAGCAGCCCTTTATATTGGCATTAACATTCTGGGATTTTTGGGATTTGGAATTTTTAACTTGATTTTATGGGCGTTTATTACAGATGTGATTGATGATCAGGAAGTGCGGACAGGAAAAAGAGAGGATGGTACGATTTATGCGGCTTATTCTTTTGCAAGAAAAATCGGACAGGCATTTGCCGGAGGCTTGGGCGGTTATGCGCTGGGAATAATCGGATTTAATTCAGCGAAGACCATACAGACGCAGGAGGTTTTGGACGGAATTTATAATATCGCAACATTGCTTCCCGGAATTCTTTATCTGGGAGTCGCCCTTAGCCTGCTGTTTCTTTATCCATTGAACAAAAAGCGGGTGGAGGAGAATATAACGGCATTGAAATTAAGAAGAGAACAGGAGAGTGCAGGATGAGACAGGTAATCAATATCAATGAAAAATGGGCGTTTACAAAAGATACAGATGAAATTCCGAAAGAAATGCCAAAAAGGTGGTGCTGGGTACATTTGCCCCATACATGGAATAATATAGACGGACAGGACGGGAACAACGACTATTATCGTGGGACGGGATATTATGCCAAGATGATTAAGAGAGCAGAACTTCCAAAGGCAGATAAATATTTTCTGGAAATTCGGGGAGCAAATTCTTCTGCCGATATATATGTGGACGGAAGAAAACTGGCGCATCATGACGGAGGATATTCTACATGGCGTGTAGATATCACCAAGGAGCTAAAGGAAGAGAGTCTTTTGGTAATTACCGTGGATAACAGCCAAAATGACAGCGTTTATCCTCAAATGGCTGATTTTACCTTTTACGGCGGTCTGTACCGTGATGTGAATATTATAGGAGTTTCAGCTTCTCATTTTGATTTGGAATACTGCGGGGGAGAGGGACTTCAGGTAACGCCTGTCCTTCAAGGGAATGATGCAGAGATTACCATAGAGACATGGATTACAGAAAAAAATGGAGGGACAAAACCTTGTTTATAAAATTCGTGACAGGCAGGGGAAGATTGTTGCAGAAAAGAGCTGCTCCGCAGCAGACAGAAAAATTCAGATGAAAATAAATAATGTTCATCGTTGGAACGGACGAAAAGACCCTTATCTTTATTATGCAGAGGTTGAGCTGACAGAGAACGGTAAGATTTTGGACAATGTGTATACCAGATTTGGCTGCCGCAGTTTTGAAATTCATCCTGAAAAGGGCTTTTTGCTAAACGGAGAAAGCTATCCCCTAAGGGGGCGTATCAAGGCATCAGGACAGAAGGGGGATTGGAAATGCACTTTTGCCAAAGCATCATAGAGAAGACATGGATTTAATCTGTGAGCTGGGAGCAACAACCATACGACTGGCGCATTACCAGCACGACCAATATTTCTATGATTTATGTGATGAAAGTGGTATGGTAGTGTGGGCAGAAATTCCCTATATATCTGCTCATTTACCAAATGCGAGGGAAAATACCGTTTCCCAGATGAAAGAACTGATAATACAGAATTATCATCATCCTTCTATTGTGGTATGGGGACTTCCAACGAAATTACCATGCAGGCTGCAGATGAGGAAGATTTACTGGGAAAATCATAAATTTTAAATGATTTGTGCCATGAAATGGACAGTACAAGACTGACAACAATGGCGGTAGTATCTATGTGTGACATTCATCATCCTTATATTCAAATTCCGGATGTAGTTTCTTATAACCACTATTTCGGCTGGTACGGAGGAGACGTATCTATGAACGGCCCTTGGCTGGATAACTTCCATAAGGAATTTCCTCAAATCCCCATTGGTGTCAGTGAGTATGGCTGCGAGGCATTAAACTGGCATACTTCAGAACCGCAGCAGGGAGATTATACGGAAGAATATCAGGCATATTATCACGAAGAATTGATTAGACAGCTTTTTACAAGACCTTATTTATGGGCAACTCATGTGTGGAATATGTTTGATTTCGGAGCAGATGCCAGAAATGAAGGTGGCGAAAACGGGCAAAACCATAAGGGACTTGTTACCTTTGACAGAAAATATAAAAAAGATGCTTTTTATGCGTATAAGGCATGGCTTTCTCACGAGCCCTTCGTGCATATTTGCGGAAAGCGCTATGTAAACAGAGCGGAGGAGAGGACTAAGATAACCGTATATTCAAATTTTCCGGAGGTGACTCTGTACTTAAACGGACAGGAATATGAAAAGCAGGTCAGTGATGAGCATTTCTTTTATTTTACTGTTCCGAATAAGGGAGAAACCGTTATTACTGCAAAAGCAGGAGCATGTAAAGACCGAAGTTTTATTCGCAAGACAGAGAAGTTTCATGAGGCATATCGCTTAAATGAAAAAGGCGCTGTATTGAACTGGTTTGACATTGAAGAAATTCCGGGATATTATTCGCTGAACGATAAGGTGTCCGAAATTATAAAAGCCCCGCAAGGCAAAGCGTTGTTTGAGGGGATTTTAGGAAAGTTTTTGAATAAGAAAACAGAACCGCAGGGAATGATGCAAATGCTGGGCAGTTTTACTGTGCTTAGAATGCTAAATACCATGGGAGCCATTGGCGAGAAAATGACAAAGGAACAGCTTTTAGAGCTGAATAGCCGATTAAATCAAATTGAGAAGGAAAATTAAATAAAACTAAATTATAGGGAAATCACTTGACAGTTGTAAAGACTATGTGCACAATGAAAGCAGCAGCTTGAGGAGTAAGTTTCAATCGGGAGTGTACATAGGATGATGTTACGAAAAAGAGATGAGGAAGTTTTAGATTTTGAAAGCAGAAGGCAGCAGCGCAGGAAGAAAAGGATAAGACAGCGCAGGCGCAGAATTTTTTCTGTTTTTGTGTTCTGTTCTTACCGTTCTGCTGCTCTTTTTTCTTGTAAATAAAGTGAAAAATAAAGTAGAAGAACACAGACTTTTAAAAGCCAGAAACGAGTCGTTTGTAGGAGCGCCGCCTTTTGACGTGGACTTAATAGAGCCAAACGAATATTCCAGACCGGGGACACTGCTGGAAAAGATAAAGGGAATTGTTGTACATTATACGGCAAATCCGGGAAGTACGGCGAAGAATAACAGAGATTATTTTGACGGATTAAAGGAGAGCCATGAAACAAAAGTCAGCAGCCACTTTGTCGTGGGCATTGACGGGGAGATTGTTCAGTGCGTTCCAAGTACAGAGATAGCTTATGCTTCAAATTCCAGAAATGACGATACCCTGTCTATTGAGTGCTGTCATGTAGATGAAACAGGGGAGTTTACCGATGCTACGTATCTGTCCCTTGTTCGTTTGACAGGCTGGCTTTGTTATCGGTTTAATCTTACAGAAGATGATGTAATCCGCCACTATGATGTGACAGGTAAGATATGTCCGAAATACTATGTGGAAAATCCAAAGCAATGGGAAAAATTTAAACAAGATGTAAAGGCACAAATAAAAGAAGTAGAAAAAGAAGTAAAAGAAAGCGAAAAATAGGGAACTGAGGCATAAGATAAATTATTATCTGATGCCACAGTTCCTTCTTCTTGTAGTAAATTGGAATATTCACATTTAATCCAGATTTAATTTCTTTGTAAGAATATATCGGCTTCCCACAAAGAAAATGGCGGAAAAGAGGATATTCCATACAAGGGTGAAAATCATCAAGTCTGCCGCTGTAAACAGAGAGATTATCCTGTGTGAGATTTGCCTGCATAAACGGGCTTAATCCGGGGATAATAAAAGTTATCATGGTGCTCAGAAAACTCAGAACAATGTTTAAGCCAAAGAAAGAGAGAAGAGTTCCCATGATTTTATGACTTTTAAAGAGATTTCCCAAACACATGGCAAATAAAAGCAGCAAAGGATAAAAACCAAAATACTGTGATAATCCTGCTAAAAGGGTAATAACTTCTTCCAACCAGTTTGTAAAGCCGAAGCTTCCAAACAAAGTTCCGAAGAAGGTAGAAGCGCCTTTTAAAATTTCCGGTAAGGTATCTTTATAAGTAATTAAAGTAAAGACGGAAATCACAACACAGATAAAATCAATTACGCTCCATGTCCAGATAACAAAAACCTTTGACCAAAGAAGCTGACTTGGTTTTACAGGCAGAGTGTGTGTTAAATAACCTTCGTCAGAAAATAGATTTTTCTGGATACGGACAGCTAAATATACAATTGTTGCAATAACAATGGCAAAAATAAATAACGCAAAGCCCAGAACATAAAAACCAATTGCAATACCCCAAAGATTAGAAACCTCAAAGGTATGGAAAGACTCACCGCCTTTTAGGAAAAAAAAATCCGATGTGTCCTACCAGACTATAAACAATCAGCACGGCATGTAAAATCAGAAGCAGTAAGGAGACAGATTTTAAATCGTATTTATATAGTTTTTTTAACATTTGAATACCTCCCTAAATAAAGAGTCTACAGATTTTCCCTGATGAAAACGAATATTATCTACACTGTCACACAGACGGATTTGACCATTTTGGATAAATACTACGTCATCTAAAATATTTTCTACATCTGAAATTAAATGCGTAGAAATAAGAATTGGTTGCATTTTCATCATAATTATTCAGTATAGTAGAAAGAATATAATCTCTGGCAGCTGGGTCCACACCGGCAATAGGTTCGTCCAGACAATAGAGACTTGCTCTGCGGCTCATAACGAGAATAAGACTGGATTTTTTCTTTTGTCCCCTTTGACAATAGTGCGTAAACGAATCAGAAGGGTTGATATTTAAGTGTTTTAGCATGTCGTAAGCACGGCTTCTGTCAAAATCACTGTAAAAATCAGAAAAGTTAGTTTATGATTTCAGAAACTCTCATGTGCATAGAGAGATAAGTTCGCTCAGGGAGATAGGAAAACAATTTTTTTCGTTTCTGTTCCGGGAGCATGTCCGTCTACGAAAATAGAGCCTTCTGTGGGAACAAGAAGTCCGTTTAACAGTTTAATCAGCGTGGTTTTCCCGCTTCCGTTTGGCCCTAAAAGTCCGATGATTTTTCCGCGTTCCAAGGAAAGATTTATTTTGTTCAGGGCAATTTTATTGTCGTAGCATTTTGTAAGATTGCGACATTCTAAAATAGGGTTCATCATTTGTCCTCCTTAATCTAAATTTTTTCAATAAGCTGGATAATGGTTTGTTTGCTATATCCCAGATGTTCCATTTTCAGAAGGAACTCTTTTACTTGCTGGGATGCAATTTGTGTTTTTACTTGTTCAATCATAGCTAAATCCTCCGTAACAAATCGACCGCTGGTTCTCTGACTGTATAAAAGTCCTGTGTGCTCCAGTTCAGAAAGGGCTTTCTGCATAGTATTTGGATTTACACCGGCAGTCTGCGCCAATTCTCGAACAGAGGGGAGTTTTGAACCGGGAGTATAAGCTCCTGATATAATATCAGAAGTAATGTGCTCCATAATCTGAGTGTAAATAGGATACTCAGGATTTAAGTTCCAAGACATCTGTAACACCTCCTGTAAGTTTGATAAATTGTATTACTGTATTATTTGATTAGTACAATAATACAAAGTCTGTAAGAATTTGTCAATAGAAATTTTAGAAAATAATCATTGCATTTCAAAATTTATATGTTACAATATTGTTACATAGAGATTAAAGGTGAGAATATGAATTTATACGAAGCTATTTTTTTCAAGAAAATCTGTACGAAATTATGAGATGGAAGTAATATCTCCTGAAATATTGCAGGAGATACAGGAGTTTTATGCACAGATTGAAGGATTAAATCCCGGTATCCGTACAGAGATTTCTATTATTGACAATACAAAAGGACAAAATAAAAGAATGCACTTGCTGGGAGTAAAAGCGCCCTATTATATTGCATTTTACTCAGAGGAAAAAGATTTGGCACAGATGAATGCAGGATATATTATGGAGCAGCTTGCTTTGTTTATGTGCACAAAAGGCTATGGAACATGCTTTTTAGGAAGCGTAAAGCCTAAATTTGGAAATCCTCATAAGGGTGATTTAAAATTTATGATTACCATGGCATTTGGAAAAAGCAAGGGCAGCTATACCAGAAAACCGGTGGATGCAAAGCGCATGGATTTAAAAGAGCTTTGCGTATATAAGGAAGTGCCGAGACAGTGGATGAAACAGCTATTGGAGGCAGCACGACTTGCGCCTTCCAGCTATAACAGTCAGCCGTGGCGGTTTGTGGTGTATGACAATCGTATTCATGTGTTTGCTAAGAAGCATAATTTAAATCATCTGGGAAAATACGAGGAGATGAATTTCGGTGTGATGTTTTCTCATTTAATGGTAGTAGCAGAGGAGCTTTGGCTGGATGTGGATTTAATTCGGTTAGAAGATATTACCCACAAGAACTTCCCAAATAACCAGTATGTGCTCAGTGCAATTTTGCGTACTTGAGAAAAATAAAAAAAGTTCAAAAAAAATGTGTTGACATATTGAGGAACATATAGTATATTATATTTCGTGCTTGAGAGATATTTCAACACAATATGCGCGAGTGGCTCAGTTGGTGGAGCGCGACCTTGCCAAGGTCGAGGCCGCGGGTTCGAGTCCCGTCTCGCGCTTTTTTTATTTCTTAAAAATAAAAGTAGGACACTTTTTAGAAAGTGTCCTACTTTTTCTCTATTAAACTTTTTGTGCTTCTATGTTGAGAATTAAACGGATAAAATCCTTAGATTTCGGCGCTGTCGCCAGAAATCGTATGTCGTATGTAACAGTACCTTCGGTAATGGTTTTATCTTCTGTGCTTAGACCTTTAATCATGGAGTTGGTAACGATATTCGTTTCATCTGGTGTAACGGGAATCTTTGCAATCTGAGGTTCACCCTCGATGTAATTGTCCATAATTTCTTGAATACTGCAATTTCGGTATTCTTTTAGACAATTCTTCATAATCCATGCAAGAATAACCTTTTCTGAAAGAAGACGCTTGCAAGCGGCGTCATAATCAGCATGGCTTCTCGCTGTATGAAGTGTTTTTGGATAACGTTGTTCCGACCTCCAATAAATCACCACCTTGCTTGTCTTAAATTTAGTATAAGACAGCCCATACAGAAATACAAGGGGAAAACAGAAAAAGAGCATGACGGATAACCTTGCGAATGGTATAATCATCAATAACAAAAACAGGAGGTTGTGCTTATGGAATACAGAAAATTTCAAAATAAAATCATTGTGCGAATGGATAAAGGAGAGGGAATTTTAGAAAAAGTCCGTGAGGTAGCAGAAAAGAAAAGATTAAATTGGCAGATATCAGTGCATTGGGAGCTGTCAGTGAATTTACAGTGGGCGTGTTTGACACAGAGGCAAAAGAATACCATGCAAATGAATTTAAAGGAAGCTTTGAAATAGTTTCTTTGACAGGAACCATTAACACCATGAATGATGAATTTTACTGCCATCTTCATATGAGTGCAGGAAATGAAAAAGGACAAGTGTTCGGAGGGCATTTAAACAGGGCCATTATCAGTGCAACGTGTGAAATGGTTATTACGTTAATTGACGGAAGAGTAGACAGACGATTTGAGAAAGAAGTAGGATTAAATCTGTTTCAATTTCAGTAAATGTGGAAATATTTAAAAAATCTGTGGTACAATAGGTGCACAAAAAGACTCAATGCTAAGGAGGTAGTTGCTTTATGAAAATGATTTTTTGCGATTGTACGAAAAGAAGATGAGGGATTTGTAATAGAGCGATTAAATAAAGAGAAAATCAGTGTGACAAAGCTTTCCAGTACAGGTGGATTTTTACGTAAAGGAAACGCCACATTGATGATTGGTACAGAGGATGAACAGGTAGATACGGTACTTCAGATTATTAAAGAAGAATGTTCCAGACGTCAGGAGGTCATGATGAACCCTGCTTATTCTGCTGGCACAAAAGGTCCTGTTATGGGATATGCAGCTCCGCCGGTAACCATTGAAGTAGGCGGTGCAACAGTATTTATTGTAAATGTAGAGCAGTTTATTAAATTATAGAGAAAAATAGAATAGGCATAGGAGAAAATAATATGTTAGAAATCGGTACAAAGGCGCCGGATTTTTCATTGCCGGACCAGAACGGAGAAATTCATAGTCTGGAAGAATATAAAGGAAAAAAAGTAATTTTATATTTTTATCCAAGAGACAATACCGCAGGCTGTACAACGCAGGCTTGTGGTTTTGCCGAGCGATATCCTCAGTTCTTAGAAAAAAACGCTGTGGTTTTAGGGGTAAGCAAGGACAGTGTTGCTTCACATAAAAAATTTGAGGAAAAGTATGAGCTTCCTTTTACATTGTTATCTGATACGGAATTATCCTGTATTCAGGCTTATGATGTATGGAAAGAGAAAAATAATTACGGAAAGAAGACTATGGGTGTGGTTCGCACCACCTATTTAATTGACGAGCAGGGAATAATCGTAAAAGCTTTCGGAAAAGTAAAAGCAGCAGATAATCCTGCACAGATGTTAGAGGAATTATAGGATTATTTATGAAGATTATTATTTCACCGGCAAAGAAAATGAATGTAGATACAGATTGTCTGCCGATACAGGGGCTGCCAAAGTTTTTACCGGAGGCAGAAAGCTTATGTGAGAAAATCAGGGGATATACTTACGAGGAGCAGAAAACATTGTGGAAATGCAATGACAAAATCGCAAGACTAAACGCAGAGCGTTTTCGTGATATGAATTTGAAGACAGGTCTTACACCGGCAATCCTGTCCTACGAGGGCTTGCAGTATCAGCACATAGCGCCACAGGTTTTCACAGAAAAAGAGCTGACCTATATTCAGGAGCATTTGTGTATTTTATCGGGATTTTAACGGGGTGTTAAAGCCTTTTGACGGAGTGACACCTTATCGTTTGGAAATGGGAACCAAGCTGGAAACAGAAGGGTGCAAAGATTTATATGAGTTCTGGGGAGATAAGTTGTATCAAGAAGTAATAAAGGACGACGGAATTGTCATTAATCTGGCATCTAAAGAATACTCTCAAAGCATTTCCAAATATATTTTGCCAAAGGAGCGCTTCATTACGGTAGAATTTGGAGAAGTTCATAATGGAAAGGTAAAGCAAAAAGGGACTTTTTCAAAGATGGCGAGAGGCGAGATGGTTCGTTATATGGCGGAAAATCAGATAGAAGATATTGAAAAAATAAAAGAGTTTCATGTTATGGGACTGCAGTATGCAGAAGAGTTTTCAAATGAAAATAAAATGGTATTTACTGTATAAAAATGATATTGGGAGCATAAAATACCGACAATCTACGGACAGTAAAATGTCTGAAAGATTGTCGGTGTTTTATTATTCTATTACATAAATCCAGTCCTTCGGAGCTTCAATAGTTCCCATCTGAATTCCTGTAAGGGTATTGTATAACTGTTTTGTCACTTCGCCCATGGCTTCCATGCCGCTTGGGAAACAGATTTCTTTTCCGTGGTCTACGATTTTGCCTACTGGAGAGATTACAGCGGCAGTTCCGCAAAGACCGCACTCTGCAAAGTCCTGAAGCTCATCCAGATAAACTTCTCTTTCTTCTGCTTCCAGTCCCAGATAATCTTTTGCAACCTGTAAAAGGGAACGGCGTGTAATAGAAGGAAGAATACTGTTGGATTTCGGTGTGACTACTTTTTTATCCTTTGTGATAAAGATAAAGTTTGCTCCTCCTGTTTCTTCTACTTTTGTTCTTGTTGCTGCATCTAAGTATAGGTTTTCATCATAACCTTCTTTATGTGCATCTACAATAGCATGCATACTCATGGCATAGTTCAGTCCTGCTTTAATGTGTCCTGTTCCACAAGGAGCAGCTCTGTCAAAATCGCTGACTCTTAAAGTGAGTGGCTTTACACCACCTTTAAAGTAGGGGCCTACCGGTGTGGTAAATACACGGAACTGATATTCATCTGCTGGTTTTACGCCGATAACAGGATTTGCTCCAAACATATATGGTCGGATATACAGAGAAGCACCGGAACCATAAGGAGGAACAAAAGCAGAATTTGCTTTTACTGTTTTAGCCACTGCATCGAGAAATCTTTCAGCAGGAAATGGCGGCATTTCCAGTCGGTTTGCTGAGTCCACCATACGCTGGGCATTTAAGTCAGGGCGGAAGGTTACTATCTTTCCATCCTTTGTGGTATATGCTTTTAATCCTTCAAAGATAGTTTGTGCATATTGCAGCACACCTGCACATTCATTAATAACTACATTGGCATCTGTTGTCAAAGTGCCTTCGTCCCATTTCCCCTCTTTGAAATTGGATACATAACGGTAGTCTGTCTGCATATAACCAAATCCAAGATTTTTCCAATCAATATTCTTTTTATCCATTTTCATCCTCCATTCTGCTGCATAGCTGAGCGAAAACAGCTTTTATGTAATTTTTTAACATTATAAAACTTTAACGTGTGAATTGCAAGAGATGTTCCGTTGCTTTTTTGCAATCTTTCATATATAATTTAAGGAAACAGTAATCACGGGTTGGTAAAATTGGACTGTTAGAATAGGAGTGAATGACATGCCGGTGAATGATTGGAATAATCTGGGGCGAGATGTGAAGGATATTGTGCAGCATGCAATTAACAGCGGAGATTTCAGCGCATTAAACAGAGATTTAGGTGCGACGCTTGACAGCGCTCTCGGAAATGTTGCGCAGAGTATGAAAAGAGCGGGAAATGCTTACAGCAACAAGTATAGCTATAAACCTTTTGGAGGCTATCGAAACCCTTCACAGAGAGAACGGATGAAGGAAGCCAGAGAAGAATTTGCCTTATTTGTCAATACAAACGGAGCAAAGGCATTGGGACTTCTTTTTACAACATTGGGAATTGCCCTTACTATTATGTTTGGCGTAACAGCGGGAATATTGGGGATTTTATCTCTTTTTATAGGAAGCATTGCTTCTAAAATCGGTACGGTAATGATGATTTTCCTGCCGGCTATGGGACTTAGCGCTATTATGGGTATCTGCGGAAACCGTTTACGAAAGAAAATTAAAAGATTTCGTTCTTATGTAAAAACTTTAAACGGAAAACCTTATGCAAATGTAAAGGATTTGGCAAAAAGCGTCAGAAAATCAGAAAAGTTTGTACGTAAGGATTTAAAGAAAATGATTGACAAACGAATGTTTTTGGAAGGTCATCTGGATAAAAACGGCGTGTGTTTTATGGCGACAGACGATGCTTATGAGCAGTATTTAGAGACAGAACGAAACATGGAGGAAAGAAAAGCGGAAGAAGCAAGAAGACCGAAAACACAGCTTTCTGAGGATGTGCAAAAGGTTATTGAGGAAGGTAATCGTTATATCGAAGAAATCAGAAGAAGCAACGATGCTATTCCGGGAGTGGAGATTTCCAATAAAATGTATCATCTGGAAAATGTAATCCGAAGAATTTTTCAGAGGGTAGAAAAGCATCCGGAGCTTATCAACGATTTACATAAGTTTATGGATTATTATCTTCCTACTACCATGAAGCTTTTGAATGCTTATGAGGAATTGGATAAGCAGGATATGCAGGGAGAAAATATTAAAACAGCAAAATCGGAAATCGAAAATACATTAGATACCATTAACGTTGCTTTTGAAAATCTGCTGGACAGCTTTTATAAAGAAACCGCATGGGATGTATCATCGGATATATCTGTTTTAAAGACCATGTTTGCCCAGGAGGGACTGACAGAGAAAAACAATTTTCAGGGAAAGGATAATTAAATTATGAGTGATGAATTAAAAGATTTTACAGTAACACCTACCCTTACTTTTGAGCCTTTACAGGAACAGGCTCCTGTGGCAGAGGTGAAGAAAGAAGAACCGGCAAAGCCTGAGATGGACGACAGTATTTTATCTGAGGAAGAAAGAAAAATCGTAGATGATTTTGCACGTCAGATTGACATTCGAAATTCAGCGGCAATTTTGCAGTACGGAGCAGGAACACAGAAGAAAATGGCTGATTTTTCAGAGGATGCTCTTGAGAAGGTGCGCACCAAAGATTTAGGCGAAGTAGGGGATTTGCTGGAAAACGTGGTGACAGAATTAAAGAATTTCGATGCGGAAGAAGAACGCAAAGGAATTATGGGCTTTTTCAAAAAGGGTGCAAATAAACTGGAAGCCATGAAGAACAAATATTCCAAAGCAGAAGCAAATGTAAATAAAATTGTAGAAACTTTGGAAAAACATCAGATACAGCTTATGAAGGATGCGGCAATTATGGATAAAATGTACGCATTAAACTTAAATTATTTTAAAGAGCTGTCTATGTATATTTTGGCCGGAAAGAAGAAATTGGAAGAAATCCGTTCCACAGAGCTGCCTCAGCTTATGGCAAAAGCACAGGCAAGCGGTCTTCCGGAGGATGCGCAGGCAGCAAAGGATTTGGACTCTCTGTGCGAACGTTTTGAAAAGAAAATCCATGATTTGGAGCTGACACGTATGATTGCCGTACAGACAGCGCCGCAAATCCGTCTGGTACAGGGAAATGATACGTTAATGGCAGAAAAAATTCAGTCTACCATTGTCAATACCATTCCTCTTTGGAAAAGTCAGATGGTAATTGCTCTTGGCGTGGCACATTCCACAGAGGCCGCAAAGGCGCAGAGAGAAGTAACAGATATGACAAATGCTCTTTTACAGAAGAATGCTCAGACTTTAAAAATGGCTACCATAGAAGCTGCAAAAGAGTCTGAAAGAGGAATTGTAGATATTGAAACATTACAGAAAACAAACGAGTCCTTAATCAGCACCTTTGATGAAGTTATGAATATTCAGCGGGAAGGCAGAGAAAAGAGACGTGCAGCAGAGGCAGAAATGTATCGTCTGGAAGGTGAATTGAAACAGAAACTTTTACAGATTAATCATTAATTGGAGGTGTCTTTATGTATCGTGAGCATACAAAGGTTGTGCAGATTGGGGATAAGAAAATCGGTGGGGGAAATCCCATTTTAATACAGTCCATGACCAATACAAGAACAGAAGATGTAGAGGCAACCGTACAGCAGATATTGGCGCTGGAGGCAGCAGGATGTGAGATTGTCAGATGTACCGTGCCTACCTTAGAGGCAGCAGAGGCATTAAAAGAGATTAAAAAAAGAATTCACATTCCGCTGGTGGCAGACATTCATTTTGACTATAAAATGGCCATTGCCGCTATGGAAAACGGAGCGGATAAAATTCGTATTAATCCGGGAAATATCGGCAGCATTGACAAAATAAAAGCAGTGGTAGACGTTGCAAAAGAGAGAAATATTCCTATTCGTGTAGGTGTAAACAGTGGTTCTTTGGAGAAAGAGCTGGTGGAAAAATATCACGGTGTCACTGCTGAAGGACTGGTAGAAAGTGCCCTTGATAAAGTGAGAATTATTGAAGATTTAGGGTATGATAATCTTGTAATCAGCATTAAATCCTCTGATGTAATGATGTGTGTAAAGGCACATGAATTGCTGGCAGAACAGACCAATTATCCCCTGCATGTAGGCATTACGGAGGCAGGGACTTTATATTCCGGAAATATTAAATCAGCCGTAGGTTTGGGGATTATCTTATATCAGGGAATTGGAGATACTATTCGTGTGTCCCTGACCGGCGACCCGGTAGAGGAAATCAAATCAGCAAAGAGAATTTTAAAGACCTTAAATCTCAAAAAAGGCGGAATTGAAGTGGTATCCTGTCCAACCTGCGGAAGAACGAAGATTGATTTAATCGGACTGGCAAATCAGGTGGAAACTATGGTGCAGGAATTTCCTCTGGATATTAAGGTTGCCGTTATGGGCTGTGTAGTAAATGGTCCGGGAGAAGCAAAAGAAGCAGATATCGGCATTGCGGGAGGTAAGGGAGAAGGTCTTCTGATTAAAAAAGGAGAAATCGTGAAAAAAGTTCCTGAGGCAGAGCTTTTATCTGTGCTTCGGGAAGAACTTGAAAACTGGAAATAAGTATGGAGGCATTGTTTCATGGAGAAAGAATTTCTGGATGTGTTTCGAAATCTGGAAGTAGGTGAGGAGCTTCGTGCGCTTTTAAAGGAAGTGGCGGTTACGAAGATTGCCGTTAATCCGCAGAAGGACCGTATCCGAATTTATATCCGCAGCCGCCAATGGATACATAAAAAGTATATTTATACCTTGGAAAGAGCAGTTTCGCAGCAGTGCTTTCCGGGGGTGAGCATGGAGGTAAAGGTGCTGGAAAAGTTTACCCTTTCCAGTCAGTATACCCCTCAGTTATTCTTTGAGGCGTACCAATCGTCCATGGCTCTGGAGCTTAAAAATTACAGCATTCTGGTCTTTAATATGTTCCGGAATGCTGTAATTACGTTTCCGCAGACAGATACCATGCACATACTTTTACAATCCACAGTGCTGGCGAAAAGTAAGGAAGATGAACTGGTACAGTATATAGAAAAAAATCTTCTGTGAAAGATGTGAGTTTTCTTTAAAAGTAGAGACAGAATATGAGGAAATAAAGGAAAGTAAATTCCGAAAAAACAGCGATATCCGCATTGCACAGGAAGCGGCTCATATTGTAGAAATGTCCTCTCTCGGAAAAGAAAAAGAGGAGCTTGAGGAGGTAAAAGAAGAACCGAAGAAAGCTCCTGTAAAACAAAAGGAAAAAGAAAAGACAAAGACGGAGAAGAAAGAAGCGCCTGCAAAACGTGGATTTTCTGACTTTAAACGCAGTGTAAAACGCTCTGACAATCCTGATGTACTGTATGGAAGGGACTTTGATGACGAAGTAATTCCATTGGAAAACGTGCAGACAGAAATGGGAGAGGTCTGTGTCAGAGGAAAGATTATGTCCTTGGAAAAGAGAGAAATCCGAAACGAAAAAACGATTATTATCTTTTCTATTACCGATTTTACAGACTCCATTACCGTAAAAATGTTTGCCAGAAACGATCAGGTAGAGGAGATTACAGAAGGCGTTAAGGAAAAAGCGTTTGTAAAGCTGAAGGGAATTACCACTATTGACCGATATGACAGCGAGCTTACCATAGGCTCTGTTGTGGGGATTAAGAAAATTGCCAGCTTTGAAAACAGCCGTTCTGATAATTATCCAGAGAAGCGTGTGGAGCTTCACTGCCATACAAAAATGAGCGATATGGACGGGGTATCCGACGCAAAAGCCCTGATTAAACGTGCCTACGAGTGGGGACATAAAGCTATCGCCATTACCGACCACGGGGTTGTGCAGGCATTTCCTGAGGCGAACCACTGCTTTGACTCTTGGGGAGGCGTCGTTCCTCCAGAGGCAGATTTCAAGGTGATTTACGGTGTGGAAGCTTACCTTGTAGATGATTTAAAAGGAATTGTGCAAAACAGCAAAGGGCAGAGCTTACATGCGCCTTATGTGGTATTTGATATAGAAACCACAGGATTTTCCGCTTTAAAAGATAAGATTATTGAAATTGGTGCAGTGAAGGTGGAAAACGGAAGAATTACAGAGCGTTTTTCAGAATTTGGTAAATCCGCAAATTCCTATACCATTTCGCATTGAGGAGTTGACCAGCATTAACGACAATATGGTAGCAGATGCACCTACCATCGATGTTATTTTGCCAAAATTTGAAAAATTGCTGTGAGGGCTGTGTTATGGTGGCTCATAATGCAGAGTTTGATATGAGTTTTATTCGGAAGAATTATGAGGATATAGGTATTGAAAGAGAAGATACCGTGGTTGATACTGTGGGGATGGCAAGATTTC
>ENA-OQCB01000460-OQCB01000460.1-human-gut-metagenome-genome-assembly--contig:-NODE-460-length-19006-cov-2.351555_pt1 | contig 19006 bp, 21 predicted proteins | sample MGYA00242493_ERZ504568 | MGnify/ENA primary metagenome ERZ504568 (study PRJEB26092, sample SAMD00036229) | human gut metagenome | host: Homo sapiens | study: EMG produced TPA metagenomics assembly of...
GTGTGCTGAGAGATATGAGTATTGACCGAGCAGAGCGAGGGATACTTCTTGAACGCCAGTTCAAGAAGATGGAGAAAGCGATAAAACAGATTGCGGAAAGGAGGGCGGCAGATGTCCGATGAAAAGGCGAAAGAAAAAGCAAAGAAGCAGATTCCCTTGAGGGTATCAGCCAGCCTTTACGCTGAAATTGCGCAGTGGGCGGAAGACGATTTCCGGTCCATCAATGGACAGATTGAATTTCTGCTGACGGAATGTGTAAAATATCGGAAAAAAAAGTATAAAGAATGAAAGTGCAATAAACACAAAATTTATAGAAATTTCAGAAAAGAGAGGAATTGTGTCGAAAATATGATGCGATTACTCTCTTTTTCTGTCCATATTATATAAGATAAGAAAAGAACATTCTTTAGACACAAAAACCATGTTATAATGAAGGATAGTTACGGAACGAAAGTGGAGTAACTATCCGCTACTTTGTGACGAACGAAGAGAGTCACAAAGGAACCCGGAGAGAAGCGAAGGATGAGCGGAGCCGATAGTTACGGAACGAGAGTGGAGTAACTATCCGCTACTTTGTGACGAACGAAGAGAGTCACAAAGGAACCCGGAGAGAAGCGAAGGATGAGCGGAGCTGATAGTTACGGAGTGAAAAAAGCTAAGAGATTCAGAGAGAGGTGAGAAATCGAAAGTGTCGGATAGATTAGTAGATTTTGAACAGAATACACTTATGAAAAATTTTTCTAAGACTGATGATATTATAAAAGATATGAGGCAAATTATAGAAACCTCAAGAGAAACTGCATACAAGGCGGTAAACACCATTTTGCTGCAGAGAAACTGGCTGATTGGATATCGGATTGCGGAGGAAGGTTTTCTGGGAGCTGAGCGAGCGGAATATGGAGCAAACATCATTGCACAGCTTTCAAAGACGCTTACTTCAGAATATGGGAAGGGATTTACAAAAACGAATTTGTACCACTTCTATTCGTTTTATAAAGAATATCCTGAGATTTTCCACGCAGTGAGTGGAAAATCTTCAATACTTCTTTCATGGACACATTACCGGATTTTATTACAGGTAAATGATAAGCAAGCCCGTGACTGGTATGAAAAAGAGGCTGTGAGCCAGGCATGGAGTGTGAGGACTTTGCAGAGAAACGTATCTTCTCAATATTATTATCGTGTTCTGAAAACACAGAAAAGAGATATGGCAGAGACGGAAGAGACAGCGGTCAGACGTCGGCAGAATCGGCTAGAATTTATAAAAAATCCAGTAATTGCAGAATTTTTGGGCTTTTCATCAGATACTGATTTTACGGAGAGCGATCTTTGAAAAGAATATTCTCTCCAACCTGCAAAAGTTTTTGATGGAACTAGGAAAAGGTTATGCTTTTGTGGCGAGGCAGCAGCATATTCATACTGAGAAACAGGATTATTATATTGATCTTGTATTTTATAACTATATTTTAAAGTGTTTTGTGCTGATTGATCTGAAAACAGATAAGATTTCACATCAGGACGTGGGACAAATGGATATGTATATTCGGATGTATGATGAGTTGAAACGGAACGAAGGGGATAATCCTACGATTGGAATTGTTCTTTGCTCCGACACGGATGAGGATATTGCCCGATATTCCGTTATGCATGGAAACGAACAGCTTTTTGCGTCTAAGTATAAGCTTTATCTTCCGACAGAGGAAGAACTGCGGGCTGAAATTGAAACTCAGAAAATGATGTTTTATTTGCAGCAGAAAAGTGATAGGCAGGAGTCAGCCGCTGCCGGACGAGAGAAGCCGTGATGGAGCGAGGGATGAGAGGAATGAAAAATTTAGTAGTAGGAATCCTGGCCCATGTGGACGCGGGAAAGACGACCCTTTCGGAGAGTATGCTGTATTTAAGCGGAAGTATCCGAAAATTAGGCCGCGTGGATCACCAGGACGCTTTTTTAGATACCTATGATTTGGAGAGAAGCAGGGGAATCACAATTTTTTCAAAACAAGCGGTATTCACTTTGGGAGGCTGCCGGATTACCCTGCTGGATACCCCGGGACATGTGGATTTTTGCGCGGAGATGGAGCGAACGCTGCAGGTGTTGGACTACGCGATTTTGGTCATCAGTGGGGCAGCTGGAGTCCAAGGACATACGCAGACGCTGTGGCGGCTTCTGCGAAGATATAAAATTCCTGTATTTTTTGTTTGTCAATAAAATGGACCAGGACGGCACAGATCGGGAAAAGCTGATGGAAGAGCTGAAGAGAAAACTAGACGGAGGCTGCGTCGACTTTAGTCAGGAGAACCAAGCGTGGATGGAAGAACTGGCGATGTGCGACGAGAGACTGTTGGAAGAGTATCTGGAGAACGGCGGACTTCCTGTCGAGGAAATTCCGGGGCTGGTCCAAAACAGACAGGTTTTTCCCTGCTATTTTGGGTCGGCGCTGAAGCTTGACGGGGTGAAGGAATTTCTGGAAGGTCTGGAAAAATATACGGCCGCTCCCTCTTATCCGGAGGCATTCGGAGCAAAAGTCTATAAAATCGCCAGAGATGGCAGCCGACGTTACTTATCTGAAAGTGACTGGCGGATGTCTTCGAGTCAAGATGCCGCTCACGAACCGAAGAGAAGGACAGGAGGACGGCGAGCAGATCTGGGAGGAAAAAGCAGATCAGATTCGTATCTATTCCGGTGCGAAATATGAGACAGTGCCGGGAAGACCTATGCCGGGATGGTATGTGCGGTGACTGGTCTGAATCACACTTATCCCGGCCAGGGGCTAGGGGCAGAGGCGGATTCTGGGCCTCCAATGCTTCAGTCTGTACTGAATTATCAGATCATTCTTCCTCCGGATTGTGACCCTTATCAGACGCTGAGCAAGCTAAGAGAGTTGGAGGAAGAGGACCCGCAGCTTCATCTGGTCTGGAATGAAAAGCTGGGAGAGATTCATGCTCAGGTGATGGGGAGAGTACAGATTGAGATTCTGAAAAGCCTGATCTGGGACAGATATAGGATTCCTGTGGAGTTTGGCGTCGGAAATATTGTGTACAAAGAGTCGATAGAGAACACGGTGGAGGGTGTCGGCCATTTTGAGCCTCTCCGGCACTATGCAGAGGTTCATTTGCTGCTGGAACCCCAGGAAAGGGGCAGCGGACTGGTCTTTGACACCAGCTGCAGTGAAGATGAGCTGGATAGGAATTGGCAGCGTCTAGTGCTGACACATTTGGCGGAGAAGGAACATTTAGGGGTTCTGACGGGTTCTCCAGTCACAGACATGAAGATTACTCTGATCGGTGGAAAGGCTCATGCAAAGCACACAGAAGGCGGCGATTTTCGGCAGGCTACATACAGGGCGGTCCGACAGGGGCTTAGGAAAGCAAAAGCGTGCTGCTGGAACCGTATTATGAGTTTCGTCTGGAAATACCGACGGAGAATGTGGGCAGAGCGCTGTCCGACATCCAGCGTATGAATGGAAGCTTTCAGCCGCCGGTGACGGAGGCAGATATGACTTTGCTTACTGGGGAGGCACCAGTATCTGCAATGCGGGACTATCAGACGGAGGTGGTTTCCTATACCAAGGGCAGGGGACGGCTGTTCTGTGCTTTGAGCGGATATCAGCCCTGTCTGGAGCAGGAAAAGACGGTGGCAGAGATCGGGTATGACCCGGAGAGTGATCTGGAAAACCCCACGAGTTCCGTTTTCTGCGCGCACGGCGCAGGATTTGTGGTGCCTTGGAACCAGGTGGAAGAGTACATGCATGTGGAGAGCGCCTGGGAGGAGCCAAAACAGGAGCAGCCGGACACGACTGCGCAGGTTTGCAGCATTCCGGTTTATGAGGACCAGAAAAGCTTTGAACGAGAAGAGAAAGAGCTGAGAGAAATTTTTGAGAGGACTTACGGTCCGGTAAAACGGCCAAAGGAGGTGCGAAGCAGCAGAGTGGCTCGGACATATTCCGAGAGACCTGTAAAGAGGCACAAAGCGGCTCCGGAGAAGGAGTATCTGTTGGTGGACGGCTACAATATCATCTTTGCCTGGGAGGATTTAAAAGAGCTGGCGGAAGTGAATATTGACGGGGCCAGGACGAAGCTGATGGACATTCTTTGCAATTACCAAGGTTATAAAAAATGTGTTTTGATTCTTGTCTTTGACGCCTACAAAGTGGAGGGACATGAATGTGAAGTCACGGATTATCATAACATCCATGTGGTCTACACAAAAGAGGCAGAGACCGCAGATCAGTATATAGAGAAAGTAGTTCATGAAATCGGGAGAAAATACCAGGTGACGGTAGCTACCTCCGATGGATTGGAACAGGTGATTATACTGGGACAGGGGGCCAGCCTGCTGTCAGCCAGAGAACTAAGAGAAGAGATTTCCCTGGTAAATGAACAGATTCGCCAGGAGTGTGACCAGAGAAGGAAAAGAGGAAAAAATTACCTTTTCGATCACCTCTTCGAGGAGCTGGTGGATTATATGGAAGAGGTTCGTCTGGGGAAAAAAGAGATAGAGTAGAGGTGTAAAAAAATGCCAGAGTTGAGCAATCGAGTGAATTTATTTACGGATTCTGTGATTCGGCGCATGACCAGAATCAGTGACGAATACGGAGCGATTAACCTGTCTCAGGGTTATCCTGATTTTGCGCCGCCGAGACCAATGCTGGAACGGCTAAAAGAGGTAGCCATGGAAGGACCTCATCAGTATTCGGTGACTTTTGGAGCTGAGAATTTAAGAGCTGCGCTGGCAAATAAATTTGGAAAGGCAATCCAAAGAGAAATCGACCCCAAGGAGGAAGTGTTGGTGACCTGCGGTGGGACGGAGGCGATGATGTCCGCGATGATGACGGTCTGCAACCCTAAAGATAAGGTGATCGTGTTTAGCCCTTTCTATGAGAACTACGGAGCAGATGCCATTCTTTCCGGGGCAGAACCGATCTATGTGCCTTTGATACCGCCGGATTTTCATTTTGAACCCCAAGCGCTAGAAGCAGCTTTTCGCCAGAATGCAAAAGCGTTGATTCTGTGTAATCCTTCCAATCCTACAGGAAAAGTATTCACGCTAAAAGAGCTGGATTTGATCGGACGGCTTGCCAAGAAATACGACGCTTTCATCATCACAGATGAGGTCTATGAGCATATGGTATATCCGCCTAACCGGCACATCTATATGGCGAGCCTGCCAGATATGTATGAGCGGACAGTCAGCTGCAGCTCTCTGTCTAAGACTTACTCCATCACTGGATGGAGGCTGGGATATCTGATTGGCCCTAAAAGAGTGATCGAAAATGCGAAAAAGGTTCACGATTTTCTGACTGTGGGGGCGCCATCTCCGTTGCAGGAGGCTGCCTGTGTCGGTGTAAATTTTTCCAGATGAGTACTATAGGGATTTCTGCGAGATGTACAGGGAAAAGCGGGACTACTTCTGTCGGAGGTTAGATGAGATGGGACTGAAACACACGCTGCCGCAAGGTACCTATTTTGTACTTTTGGACATCTCAGATTTCCTGGCTATGGAAAAGTTTGAAGGCTTTACAGATCTGCAGTTTTGCGAATGGATGACGCGAGAAATCAAGGTGGCGGCGGTGCCAGGTTCCAGCTTTTTTCGGGAACCGGTGAACCATCTGATACGTCTTCATTTTGCCAGAAGCAAGGAGACGCTGGATGAGGCATTGAATCGGCTGGAAAAGATGGCCGCCATGTTGGAGTCTTAAGAAATGTACTTTTGGTAAACCCAGTACAAAGAGGCTCCAAAGATAACATAAGACTGAGGGGAAGGAAACTGAAAACACTGTGCAGGAGTAAAAAAAGGGGGAAAAAGCGATGCGAACTGAAAGATGCGATTTCTAACTTTATCATTCGGACAAAAGAGGGGAAAGCTGAATGTTATGTATACACAATGGGGAGAGTGTGTGGCTCAGGAATCCAAGAAGTCTGATTATGTCCCGCTGAAGGAGTATCCGAGACCACAGATGAGAAGAAAATGGTATCAGATTCTCAACGGCTGGTGGCGGTATCTAGTTGTCAAAGAAAAGAGCTGGGAAATTCCTAGAGGCCGAAAATTTCAGGGGAAAATTCTGGTCCCGTTTTCACCGGAAAGTTTATTGTCGGGTGCAGATTTTCAGCTTCTGCCTGGCGAGACTCTCTGGTATGAACGGGAGGTTGATCTAAAGCCGGAAGAGAATCCGGGCAGGCGGCTCATCCTTCATTTTGGGGCTGTAGATCAGGAATGTAAGGTCTTTTGGAACGGAACGCTGGTGGGAGAGCATTTGGGAGGATATCTTCCTTTTTCTATGGATGTCACCGGTTATGTCCGGGAAGGAAAGAACGAAATTCGGGTGGCTTGTCGGGATGAGAGCGATACCGGGTGGCGAACCCGGGGGAAGCAAAAGCTAGAGGCAGGCGGAATGTTTTATACAGCTCAGAGCGGAATCTGGCAGACGGTATGGTTGGAATGGGTTCCAGACGTCTATGTCCGAAGGTTGAAGATATCCCCGGATTATGATTCGAAAGCCCTGGATCTCGGGATATATCCGGGAGGCAGCAAACCGGGAGAAGTCAGCCCGTCTTTGGGTGGAAGTCTATGAGGGAGGACAGACTGGTTTGCCGTCATGAGGCACAGATGCAGAAGGAATCTGTCACGGTTCATCTGAAGATTCCGAATTTTCATAAGTGGAGTCCGGAAGACCCGTTCCTCTATGGTCTTAGAGTAGGTCTGGGGGAAGATGTGGTGGAGAGCTATTTCGCCATGAGAGTTTTCACGAAGGAGCCGGATACGCAGGGAGTGCCGCGCCTTTGTCTGAATCATCGGCCATACTTTTTCAACGGCGTGCTGGACCAAGGGTATTGGCCGGATGGTCTGTGCACAGCGCCCACAGACGACGCGCTGAGAGCGGATATCATAAGAATGAAAAGATTGGGATTCCGGCTGATGCGTAAGCACTGCAAAATAGAGCCTCTGCGGTGGTACTACCACTGTGACCGCCTGGGAATGGTAGTCTGGCAGGATATGGTCAACGGTGGAGAGAGCTATGACATGAAACGTCTCTGTTATCTGCCGACGGTTTTGCCGAAATTAACGGAGGGAAAATCGTGGTCTGCGGCCGCCGCAGGGCGTAAAAATATGAAGGGCTGCCAGGAGTGGCTGGCAGAGTGTCGGGAGACGATACGGACACTCTATAACAGCCCGTGTGTGGGCGCATGGGTGATTTTCAATGAAGGATGGGGGCAGTTTGCCACGGAGCCTGTCACAAGGATGGTGAAAAAGGCCGACCCGTCCAGGCCAGTGGACTCAGCTAGCGGATGGTTTGACTGTGGATGCGGCGATATAAAAAGCGTCCACAACTATTTTGAGACGCTAATCTGTCCGAAAGATAGAAGGACAGGGAAAAGAGAAGAGGCAAGGGCCTGCGTGATTTCAGAGTACGGAGGGCTTGCGCTGGCTATAGAAGGGCATCTGTCCAGTGACCGTGTATATGGCTATAGGAAGCTGAAGACGGGAGAAGAATTTCAAAGAAGATATGAGCAGTTTCAAAGTCAAATGAAAAAGCTGCAAAGAGAAGGACTTTCGGCAGCGATCTATACTCAGGTATCGGATATCGAAGATGAGATCAACGGTATCTATACTTATGATCGGAAAGTATGCAAATTGCAGTAATTTGTGAAAAACGCCCGCCAAAAGCAGGAGAAAGATCCGGCTTTGGCGGGCTATTTAGCTTTCGCAGTAGATTAGCGGTAATGGATTCCGTTCCAGTACACGGGATCTTTGACAATGGTCTCAGGCAGGAGTTCTACGCCGTCCAATGCCCATTTTTTGAATTCAGTGAAACCAGTCCGGTCGATGATATAGCCTACGTGTTCCTTGCCGCCTGGCGCGGAACGGTCGATGTACTTTTCTACAAACTTGTAGGTATTTAAGATCACTTTTATGATCGTGTCCTCATCTACCCATACCAGAAAATCTTCGCCTAGGCGGGGATTGCGTTTTCCGGTTCGGCCCATGATCGTCAGACGGTAATATTTCTGCTGACTTCTGGTCCAGGCACGAGTGGGACATTTTGTGACGCAGACACCGCAGCCTACGCATTTCTCGGCATTTCGCTCGATTTTATAGTTTTCCATGCGAAGCACATCCACGGATAATTTGTCACAGCCTTTGACACAGGCGCTGCAGGAGACGCAGCGGGACGGTTCATACTGGGGCATGGTCATTCCGATGATACCGAAATCGTGCATTCTGGCCTTGATGCAGTCGTTGGCACAGCCAGTCAAAGCGATCTTAAAATGCAGATCATTGGGGAAAATTGCGTCTTCGATTCTCTTTGCGAAGGCCGCTGTGTCATAGTTGGCAAAGGGACAGACTCTATTTCCGATACAGGCGCTGACATTTCTGGTCCCTGAGGCGGGATAGCCGGTTCCTGGAATGGTCTGGTTGATTCCGAGATTTTCAATGATCGGCTGAAGCTCCTGGTTTACTTTTTCCATGTCGGCCAGGGAAATTCCCTCGATCTCAAATCCTTGACGGGTGGTCAGATGTACACTGCCGTTTCCGTATTTACGAGCAATCTCAGCTACTTTGGATAAGACCTCAGCGTTGCATTTGCCGCCAGGTACACGGACTCTAGAGGCAGTCTCTCCGCGGTGCTTGGATGACACGAAAAGCATTTTTTTTTCAAATTTTTTGGTGTTAATATCCAGATACATATGCTATTTCCTCCTAATCCATTAATTTTTTTTCCTTCGGTGTAGTTAAATACTGGTCCATCCAGGCAGATGTAGGCGTCGCCCATCCTGCAGTGACCACATTTTCCCAGACCGCAGCACATCTTTCTTTCCTGAGAAATCCAGATCTGTTCGTCCTTGATTCCGAGCTTTTTCAGTTCTGCCACGGCGAATTTCATCATCACAGGAGGTCCTACCACGATGGCGGCCGCATTTTGAAGTTTTCGGAATTTTAAATCGGGGATGTATTTTGTCACCAGACCCACCTGATAGCCAGGTTCTTTCGCAGAGTCTACAGTGACGGTCAGGTTCATCTGGGATTCCCAGCGTTTTAAATCTTCGTGAAACAGAATATATTCCGGGGCTTTAAAGCCTACGATTGTGGTCAAGGAGAGTACCTCCTGGGGATGGTTTCCAAAGTAGTCGACGACAGCTTTGACCGGTGAGACGCCGGTGCCCCCTGCAATGACGACCAGTTCTTTTCCCTGATAGTCGGACACGTCAAAACCGTTTCCGTAGGGGCCGCGCATGAAAAGAGTCTTTCCCACCTTGTTTTCAAAGATTTCATTGGTGACCTTTCCGACTTTTCGGATGGTTAAATCCACGTAATCTTCACCGATACCGCTGACAGAGATCGGAGCTTCACCATATTTTGGAATGGACACTTCAAAAAACTGGCCGGGCTTCACAGTTCCCACAAAGCTCATACGGAATGTATATTCAATATCCGTGTGCCGGATAATTTCTTTGATCTGTGATAAGAAAGGCATGTATTCATTACTCATTTTTTTGTCCTCCTATCTCTGAGAGTTTGTGCAGGCAGTGGATATAGGAGATATATTCCGGACAGACATTCTCATCAGCGTCCGCAGCCCACGCACATATGATAGCCAAAACGGTTTTTGTTAGTTGTAGATCTTGTGCAGAACTTTAAAGCGCATCCGTTCTCCCTGATCTTTGCGGAAACTGATGCCTCCGGCGATGTCCGAATAAACCGTCTACTTGGCAGGAAGCCCACACACGGCGGCGTTCCCCGGCATTTTCGTTGTCTCGGTAGAAAATGTCCTGCATTGTGAAACAGGTACAGGTGGGACAGACAAAATTACAGCGCCCACAGCCAATGCAGCGCCCGGCGTATTCCTGCCACATTTCGTGAAGTCCGATATCTTCTGGGAGGTGTTCTGGGAGACAGACTTTTTCTTCATCCTCAGAGACATACTGGATTTTACTGTCTTTTTGATGGCGCATTCAGCCCCTGGGCAGATTTTTTCAGCTCCTCATCCTGAATTCCAAGTAAAGACCGTCTTTTCGAGGTGGATATAAGCGTCATAGTTGTCAGACTGATTTGTTCCCATACTCACACAGAAACAGGACTCAAAAGAATGTTCACAGCCCATGAGGATGAATTTCGCATTTTTGCGGGCCTCCTGGTAGTAATAGTCCACGGCTCCATTGCGAAGATAGATTTCATCCAGCCTCTTCAGAGCATGAAGCTCGCAGGAACGCAGAAAAATTAACCGTTTTTTCTTAGGTTCCGGCAGCCTTGTGCTGCTTTCTGTGAAATACATGATGGTGTCAGAGATGGGTAGCAGCGTCTCTTTGAAGCTGTAGTCTGATTTCTTGTCCCACACGAGATCATCCAGGGAATCCAGGATTCCATAGCGGACGGTGTCAGTGTCTGAGAAACAGCCGTCCCCAGGGAATCGCTTAGGTCCATAGACGTCATACTCTTTTTTCAGATTCTCGAGAAGACAGGAAGCTGCTTCTGTGTTGAAAAGATTTCCCATATGCGTTCTCCTTTTCTTAATTTTGTTTGTAGAAATCTGACAGCTCATCCATATCTGGGAGGATGAACTGCTGGTTTTGATAATACAGCAGGCCTTTTTGAGAGAGACTTTTACAGGCGCGGGAGACGTTCTCCCTGGGAGCGCCGACGAAATCGGCCAGCAGGGTCATAGTCATTTTGATACGGATGTGTACACCGTCCTTTTGAGGTATCCCGAAGTCGCGCCCAAGTTTCCAGAGCTTTGCAGCGATTTTTCTCTCTAGGAGAAGGCTGCCGCTGGTATTTTTTAGTTGATGGCTGAGGCGCCAGATATACCGTTCATATTCTGTCATGACCGACTGGGTCAGACAGGGATGACAGGCCATCAGTTCCAGAAAATTCCTGAGCGGAATTTCCAGAATTTGTGCAGACTGAACTGCTTCGCAGAAGACGGAGACAGGTCTTTGGCTGACAATGTTGTGGTTGAGAAGATGGCCTTTTCCCAAGATAAACAAAATTTTTTTGTTTCCATGCTTGGTTAAATTATAGACCATAACCTCGCCTTCCAACAGAAGATAGACCTGTTCCTCATAGATTCCGGCGTGAAAGATGATTTCTCTTTTGGAATATTTACAGAGACGTCCTAGATTTAGGAGGCTCTGAATGATATCCTGAGGGAGATCTTTGAAGAAAGCCGAAGTCTGCAGTTGCTGAATGCTTGATGTATCCATGAAATCCTCCTATGTGAAAGTGCGGCAGACAGCGCCGTTAGGCGCCCTGGCTTTTAGGTCTGTAATTAATATGATAATAAAATGAAGAAATTTTCTCCGTGACGTTTATCACATTATCTCCATTATATGGCACGTGAGAAAATTGAGTCAAGGAAGAAGAAAAGATTGCGAAGGGAAGTAGGATTGCTGACAGTTTTTCAAAAAAAGGTTGCCTGTGGAAAAAGCAGATGCTATAATAAAAAAACAAAAAATCACGGATAAGCATACCTCCTGCCACCGGGTAGGAGGAACGAATGCCTGATTGTCTGGCGGTAGGTCTTAGAAGCCAGACGATCAGGCATTTATGTTTGCTGGGGATATCCGCTGCGGACATGAATTGTCGATTCGCAGTATTGTGCCGACATAAGCAGTGCCTGACATTTATTGTGAAGATAGAGAGTGTGTGGAAGAATTGAAAAGGAGGACGAAAATGAATGGGCTAAAAAGAGAATACTTCAAATATATATCTTTGAATATCCTGGGAATGTTGGGACTGTCTTGTTATATTTTGGCGGATACTTATTTTGTCTCCAATCGGATGGGAACAAATGGGCTGGCAGCTTTGAATCTGGCTATAGCAGTGTACAGCTTGATTCATGGCACGGGGCTGATGATCGGCATTGGTGGTGCGACCAGATATACGATCAGCAGGTCCCAGGGAAAAGCGCGCCGGGCATCAGAGGCGTTTTGGGACAGCTTGGTACTGGGAATGGCAGCAGCAGCTTTTTTTGCGGCAGCAGGCGTCTTTGGTGCGGAGTTTATCGCGAAACTTTGGGGGCGGATGAAGAGATTTTGCCGTTGACAGCAGTTTACCTCAGGACGATTTTGTGTTTTTCACCATGTTTCATACTGAACAATATCGTGCTGGCATTTGTCCGAAACGATGGCTCGCCAAGATTGTCCATGACGGGGATGATCTGTGGAAGTCTGGGAAATATTGTACTGGATTATATATTTATGTATCCTCTGGGATGGGGAATGTTTGGCGCTGCGTTTGCTACAGGACTTGCGCCTGTCATCAGCCTTAGCATACTATTGATGTTCTTTATCAAAAAGAGAAATCACTTCCAGCTAAAAATTCACAGGGTGAGGTTTGGGACAGTCAGAGATTTGTGCGGCCTGGGCAACTCTGCTTTTATCAATGAAGTCTCCTCAGCGGTGGTTCTGATTGTGTTTAATCTCTTAATTTTGCGCATTTCTGGAAATGTGGGAGTGGCGGCTTATGGAGTTGTGGCTAATTTGGCTTTGGTGGCTGTGGCTGTCTTTACCGGAACGGCCCAGGGCAGCCAACCACTCATCAGTAAAAGCCACGGAAAGGGAGAAAAAATTCAGGTTCGTGCGTTTTACCGGTATGCGGCTGTCACAGCATTTATTTTGGGAGCTTTTATGATCTTGGTGGTATACATGAATACTTCGAACTTCGTGGAGGTCTTTAACAGTGAGCAGGACGAAAAGCTGGCAGTTCTGGCCTCGGAGGGGCTAAGACTTTACTTCTTGGGATTTTTCTTTGCAGGTATCAACATCGTCACGGCAGCGTACTTGGGAGCCGTGGAGAAAGCGAGGGCGGCTTTTTTTGTGGCAGCTTTTCGAGGAACGCTGGGGATTCTCATCTTTGCGGTTGTGTTGGGACTCTGCTTTGGAATGAAAGGAATCTGGCTGTCTTACCCAGTTACGGAGGGAGTGACTTTTCTGGGAATTTTGACCGTTGGAAGGGGAAGGCCTAAGAATTGACAATCTATTTTGATTCCTCTATACTGGATATCAGTGTGTGATACAAGAGTGCCCTTACGGTATAATAAAGACAAACGGAAAAACCCAGTGTTTTCAAGGGTTTCAGCGTTTGTCGTTGCCTATTCAATTCCTTTTCCAACCTTGATAGTCAACGAAAAATCTGTCGAATGATGGGAGGTGTTACCTAAAAGACAAAATTGAATATTACAGCAGCGGTGCGGTATTTTACCGAACCGCTGCTTGTCAGGGCGTTTCATCTGATCTGATGGGCGCCCTTTTTTTGCGCCCATTTTCAGAAGGAGGAAATTCACATGGAACTTACCGAAGAAGAAAAAGGCAGTTGTTTCAGGTTGACGGCGACTGCCAGGCCAAAGTGCTGGATGAACTGTATATGACAGCCCGTTTCACCCGCAACCCGGAGCAGCGAGATATGGTGCGGGGCCTCATGGCAAAGCTGCGGATTATGTCAGATGAACAATGCATGGATCTGGTGAAAGATATTCAGAAGAACTACCACCTGCCTTACCCTCGCACTATGGGCGAGCGGATCGCACTGGCCCGGCAGCAATCCGGGGCTGAAAAACTGAAAGGCCATGACATTATGGCCCTGGAGCGGTTTGACCCGCAGGTACGCCACATGGTTGTCTTTGATGTACTTTCTTTTGAATCCCCTGTCGGCTATAAAGGCGATAAGATGCGCCTGTTTCTCACGGATGAAGGGTATCAGAAAGCGTTGGAGAATCAGGAACGCGGCTTTATCAAGCTAAAGAACCATGCCAAGGTACACAATGGCTATTTGAATTACGACCATAAAGACAGAGATTTGTAATTGCTGCTCAGTATAAAGACTTGCCAGGAAGGAGGATGTCAAATGGCAGTGTTCAGAGTTGAAAAGACAAAAGATTTTACGGTCATGTCCAATCACCATCTTCGGAATGTGTCGCTGTCTTTGAAGGCAAAGGGGCTGCTGTCGTTGATGTTGTCCTTGCCTGATAATTGGGACTATACGACTAAGGGGCTGGCCCATATCTGTAAAGACGGGGTGGATTCGATCAGCAGCGCAATCAAGGAACTGGAAAAGCAGGGGTATCTTACCCGGCACCGGCTCCGTGACGCGCATGGCAGGCTGGGCGATATTGAGTACGTCATCCATGAGAAGCCTGTGCTTCCCAATGGACATGATACTGTTCTGCCACCTAAACGGGAAAATCCAAGACAGGTAAATCCAAGACAGGTAAAACCTGTTTTGGGAAAACCTGAACAGGAAAAACCCGCCCAATTAAATATACAAGAATCAATTACTGAAAAATCAATAACGGATAGATCAAATACCCATCAATCAATCTATCCGGATTCTGGAAGGGCACCCGCCAGTAGTACGGAGATGGATAGGATTGATAGGATAGATGCCTACCGGGAAATTATCAAAGAAAATATTGAATTTGAGGCTCTTGTTCAGAGGTACGGATATGAGCGTGTGGACGAACTGGTTGAGCTGATGCTGCAAACCGTCCTCTCCCAACGGCCATATATCCGCATTGCCGGGGATGACTACCCCCGTGAGGTAGTAAAAAGCCGCTTCCTGAAAGTGAACTTCTCCCATGTGGAGTATGTGTTCGACTGCCTGGATAACAACACGACCAAGGTGCGGAATATCAAGTCTTACCTGCTGGCGGCTTTGTATAATGCCCCGACTACCATGGACAGCTATTACCGGGCCGAAGTCAATCACGATCTTTACGGATAGAGGGAGCGGCTTTGATGACAGAAAATATCGCAGAAAGGAGGCTGCGCGCCATGAAAAACCATGAAACGCCGAAGCAATGCCGAGCTTGACCCAGGAACAGATCACCCAGGCAAGAGAAACGGATCTGTTAGATTATCTGCTTTCCCACGAAAGCGGCGTGCTGAAACGGGAAGGCGCCAATTACCGCCATCGGGAGCATGACAGCCTGGTTTATGTGGCGAGCAAGAATTACTGGTACTGGAATAGCCGTGGACGAAAGATCAATGCCGTGGATTACCTCATGGAAATCCGGGGGTACAGCTTTGTGGATGCTGTGGAGCGGCTGGCAGGCTGTGGCACTCCTGCTGTTTCCCATTACACAGCTTCTGGCCAGCCGGGAACAGCGGAAACCGGTGGAGAAAAAGCCTTTTCGTCTCCCCTGGGTAAAGCGGTGTGCCACCTTTGCTGTTTCTTATCTCCAACGCCGGGGAGTCCATTCGGACATCATCAGACGGTGTATGCAGTTGGGCCTGTTCTATGAGTCCCGCTATAACAACGAGGCGGTTTGCGTTTTTGTTGGCCGGGATGATACCGGTACGGGCCGGTTTGCCTGCGTCCGCGGAATCGCAGGTGACTTGAAAAAGGACATCAGCGGCAGTGATAAGCGGTTTAGCTTCTGCTACCCGCCGGATCAGCCGGGGAGCCGCCACCTGGCGGTTTTTGAGGCTCCGATTGACGCCCTCTCCCATGCTACGCTCCAAAAGCTGGAGGGCTGGCAGTGGAATGGCTACCGCCTTTCCCTGGGCGGGACCTCTCCTGTGGCCCTGGTCGCTTTTCTGGAACGCCACCCGGAGATCACCCGTGTTGCCCTCTATTTGGACAATGACCTTGCGGGCCGGGTCAACGCCCGGAAAATCAAGTTGCTGCTGAAATCAGACCAGCGGTTTTCTAAAATCCGGGTGTCTGTCAATCCTCCCCGCAGCGGGAAAGACTACAATGAGAAATTACAGCGCACGCTTCAAACAATCCGTGAAGAAAAACACGCAAGCCGCCAGAAACAGGCGGCTGTTTCAATTTAGGAGGAAAACACGATGAATAACGAAAAGTCTGCGATTCAGGTAATCGCCGGGGCTGCCCGCTGCCCGGAATACAGCCCGTCCATGGTTAAGGCTTTGATGAAAAAGCTGGAAACCAATGAAAAAGCCTTCGCCCTGCTGATGAATGTCACCCCTTCCACGGTGCGCCTTTGGACAACGGGAGCTGCCCATCCCTGCGGCATGGCCCGGAGGCTGATGCAGATTTATGAATCCGGGCCGGAAATCGTAAGTAAGATTGCCGGGGAAAGCTGCCCGGAGAAAGGAGGAAGCCCCAAAAATGGCATGAAAGAACAGGATGTTTCTTGTAAAAGCACATGTAAGGCGAAATTTGATGATACCCGCAAAGAATGATTTACTATCTGTTGTCGCAAGACGGTTAGGGGTGCCCCTTCCAGACCTGCGGGACTGGTGCCCGCTGCTATCTTTGCAGGCACTTCTTGAAGTAGATAACCGTATTTTTCCCGTAGAGGAATGGAACCGGGCGCTGGCTTACCTTTTAGGCAGACCTTGCGCCTTTTCTTATGTCTTTGAGGCAAAAGCATATACCAAAACCGTGATAAGGAGGTGGTGGTTTTAGTTGGCGAAGGAAATTGTGCATGAAGATTTTGGTGAAAAGATCGGCGGCGCTAAAAAAGACCTTTGGGCTGCCCGCGGGCTGTATGTGGATGACCTGCTGGGGATGAATGAACGCGAGGCCGAAAAGTATGTGAAAAAAGATAATGTCTGGAAAAAGCCGGATTATAACGCCCTGATTCAATCCGGTGTCCCGGTGGACATTCTGTATTTTCGGAAAGTAGTGCGTGACAGCCTGAACGCCTCCCCGCGGTATCTGCGTTCAGATGATACGCCTCAGAAGCGCCTGGCGCGGCAGAAAGAATATATCGCAACCGTCCGGCAGGTACAGGAAGCCGTTGAAAAGGTTCAGACAGTGCAGGATGCCATGGATGTATTCGACGCCCTTATTATTGACGGCGGTTACTGCGAGCGTATTTCCCATGGGATCGGCGGCGGTTATATCCGGGCCACCCAAAAGGGCCGGGATAATCCGGTCATTACCGATAAGCTGGTAAATGCCCTGTATTTCCGCGGGGAACGGGACTTTGAAAGAAGAATCGTCCAGGGGGCCGTAAAGAAGCAGTTTGGCGTTCCCGCTGAACAAAAGATTCCCCGCGGCTATGACATCCGGTTCAATGACGGCAAAAGGACCTACTCAAAGAATAATGACTGGCTTCCTGATACCTACTATGTCACAAAAGGCTATGCGATCCTGAAAACGAATTTTGCCACCCGTGAGGAAGCCCTGAAATGGGTACAGGAGCTTGCCAGACAGCGCGGAGCCAGCGGAAAACAGCGGTTTGTCCCGCAGCAGCTTTCTCGCGTCCGGCGCACTGGCCCGGATTACCGAGGAAATCGTGATGTGATCGGGCAGGATTATCTTGACGCCTTTGCTTTCCGTGGCGGTGAATTTGGAAACTGGATGACGCAGAATGACCGGCGTGCTTCTCTGAACATGGGGTTTGACGCCCTCAAAGACCTGGCGGCTGTCCTTAAGATCAGCGAAAAAGATATTTCCTACCAGGGAACACTCTCGATTGCCTTTGGCGCCCGCGGCAGCGGCAACGCCGCCGCCCACTACGAACCGCTGCGGAAGGTCATTAACCTTACCAAGATGCACGGGGCTGGTTCCCTGGCGCATGAGTGGTGGCATGGCCTGGATGATTACCTGGGCGTGAAAATGGGGGCAAAAGGATTCCTTTCCGAACAATCCCGCCTGTATGAGCCATTTAAGAAGCTGATTGAAACCATGAAATATAAGCCGGAAACGCCGGAGCAGGCCGCGGCCCGGACAGAGGCGCAGGCAGAGCGTATCCGAAAAAATGCGGCTGGCTGGCTGGATTCGGCGGTCCTTGCCCCGCTCAAGCGGGCAGCGAATGACGAGATGCACATGGAGGCTTACGCAGTCCTTCGGGAAGAATTTCTTGCAGGCGTTCCCGGTTCTGTGGAACAGCTAAGCGCCTTTAAAAAGTCTGTGACCGTACGCGTTATTCCCAAAAGCGAACGTGACCGGCTGGAAATTTTTGAGCGTATGCTGTCCGGGATGCAGGAGCAGGAACCCCCGCAGATTGGCCGTGTAGAAACGGATTTTTATAAAAACTCGGTCCGTATGGGCAAAGAGTGTGAAAAAGACGGCGGCTATTGGGAAAGCAATACAGAGATGACAGCCAGGGCTTTCGCCTGCTATATCAAAGATAAGCTGTCTCCTGAAATTTCGGATTACCTGGCAGGCCACGCGGACAGCGCCGCTGCTTTTGTCACCGGAAAGGATGGGAAAATAGAAATTTTGAAAGCCTTCCCGGAGGGTGAGGAACGAAAAGCCATCAATGCGGTTTTGATGAAGTTTCGCAGATCTAAAGCGGCAGCATTTTCTCACCCATTCCGACCATCCGCAGACATTAGAGGAAACTCGGCCAGTGGTAACGCCCCCGCCCTCCCGCATGGATTCCATGCCGGTTATCACGGATGCAGAACAGCTTTCCCTCTTTGGCGGGGAGAAACCTTCCCTCTTAGGGCAGCTTGCCGCTGCTAAGGGACAGGGCAAAACACCAGCAGCGCCAAAACAAAATAAAGCCCATGAGCCGGAACTTTGATGGAGGTGAAAATTTGGAAGAAAACAAGGATTACCATGTTTATCGTTATGGGGATGACTTAAAACCCGGATATGAATTAAAAGTGGAACATAGTGTTTCCTGCGAAAATGTAGATATTTCTGCTCTGATTGCCATGGGCACGGAAAGTTTGGAAGCCATGCGCCAGGGAAGCATTGACGGGGAGCAAAAAGCCTATGAGATCGTTTTGGCTGCGGCAAAGCAATGGGAACAGCAGGCGGCGGCGACACAGACCATCAACCGGGCGCTGGAATATCTTCGGACCCCGGAGGTTGCCCATACATCGAACCAGTGGCAATCAAAGGATAACAGGCGAAATAGTGAGGTAATCAGCAACCGCGTTTACAAGATGACCTGCAGTGTTTGGGAAGATACAAAATATGACCGGGAAACGAAACAGAGCATACCGGTTGCCTGGTATGTCACCTGGGATGTCTATGTCAATTCCCTAACGGGGTACGGAGAAAGGATTGCCGGGCAGAACCAGAAACGCTATACCGATAAAAATGCTGCCATGAAGTATCTGGAAGGCCGGAAGAAAGCCT
>ENA-OQCB01000463-OQCB01000463.1-human-gut-metagenome-genome-assembly--contig:-NODE-463-length-18962-cov-3.835891_pt1 | contig 18962 bp, 22 predicted proteins | sample MGYA00242493_ERZ504568 | MGnify/ENA primary metagenome ERZ504568 (study PRJEB26092, sample SAMD00036229) | human gut metagenome | host: Homo sapiens | study: EMG produced TPA metagenomics assembly of...
ACATTATGGACGTTGGTTGTTGACACCATAAGGGATACCATCATACCTCCGCCTGATGTAGAACATCATGTAAGAGTGGATACCGTTTTGTTGCCGGTATCCATGGAAGATCCTGATGTGGACATAGACTCTACGTTGCCTGACTCCATGCCGGTGATAATCCCGATAATGGAAAGGGAATACCGGACGGATGATTATCGCATTTTGATTAATGGTTATAATCCGGAACTTAAGTCAGTTGAATTGTATCGCCCTACAATGTTGGGAACTATTAAACAGAGAAATAAACGGTGGGGGATTGGTCTTTCTGCCGGATATGGTATCGGAAAGTGGCGGCTTTTCTCCTGTGTTGGCTGTTACTATCAATTACAATCTGTTGCAGTGGTAACAAAAATCCCCGGCTTGCGGTCTTGCTCTTATTCTATTGACAGTCGAATTTGAAAACCTTTGGATGTGCCGGGGATAGATAAACAACAATGTTTTTAATAAATTGTTTCTAAATTTTACATTATTATGAGCAAGACCGCACGTTTTAATGAAATCCTTGAATCAGTCGCCTCTTTCACGGAAATACATCAGGAATTTATCCTGTCAGACAATCGGGCCGCCGAAGTGGTGGATGCCCGGTGTATTTTGGTAAAACTGCTATCCGAAGAAGGTTTCTACCCTTCCCAGATCAGCAAGTATATGGACCGTACAGAAGCTAGTATCCGGTATTTGCTTGCTTCCTATTCATCTCGGATATCTTCCAGTCTGTGGATGGAAAAGGATGTAGAAGTTATCCGCAAACATCTTGAAAATAAGTCGAAAATAATCGGTAAATAAGAAACAAATAACTGTAATTCAGTTAATAGTTATAGTCTGTACCTTTGTAATGTCAGGTTATAGCCTGACCTAGTAACTTATTAAAACATAATATTATGACTATCAAAGGTATGAACGGTGAGAACTATAATGTCACCGGCCAGGGACAAGGTAATTACAATACCGTCGGAGCGTCAGCAGGTATCGCATCATTTTTAGGATTGAATGCGGGCAATATCCTGGGAGGCGGCTGTTATAACCGTAATATGGCGTCAGGTCCTGTAGAAGTGATTACTTCGGATGACAAACCTGTCAGCCGTTATGAAGCAGCCATGATGGACAAACTGGCTCAAAAGGATGGAGAGATCGCCTTGCTGAAAGCGAACACTTACACGGATCAGAAACTTGCTGATGTTTATGACCGATTGCTTAGCCGTATCAATGCGGATAAGAGTGAGCAGAATGCCATCAACATGAATCAGGCTGTGTACAATGGCACTAATACCGCCACTCTGGCTTGTATGAAACAGCAGATTGCTGATTTGGCTGCGTTAAGTGAACTTGTTGTTCCGCAACGTAAAGTGTGTGATACCGGTTGCTGCGGTTGTAACTAGTGAATCTCATTGAAAGGGCGGTTTCATTCCGTCCTTTCCTCTTTTTTAACTCAAACAATATATTACCATGTATACCAATTCACAAATTTTATCAGCAGTGTTGAATAAATGGCTGCAACCTGTAGTGCAGCAATTCTCCGCACAAAAAATGGGATCGTTTCCTTTTGTGCAGATGATTGAGACCAAATTGAAATCAACAGGTTTCGTTAAACCCAGCTGGAGTCTTGCTGCGGAATTATCTCCGATAATGCAGAATGTCAGTGGAACTATCATAGAACCTATCATTAACCGCTATATCTCACAAGTGCCGGATGATGCATTGCCCGAAATGGCTCACAAAATAGTGGATGATGCTATTAAAAATGGAGGGTTGACACTGATGGATGGAAAGGTTGTTTTTGAAAAGGAAGACATGGAAGAACTGAAAACCTTGCTTGAATATAACCTGCCTTTGATTCCTAGAGAAGAATACATCGTCAAGACAGCGCCTGATAAGGAAGCTGACGGCAGCGATGAACCCCAACCGAAGTCGGACGGTATAAGTTCCGACACAGAATAATTCTTAATATATATCCATTATGATTCAATTGACTCCGATTGAAATCGCTGCTACCAGCCAGCAATATCTGACTAATGTAGTGGAGAATTTATGCCAAGCTTATTGCGCTGAAAATGGTGTACAGCCTACTGGCATAGTTAATTTTACTGTCGCAGAACAGCAGACGGTGAATACCCAGACTGTTGTAACCATCAATGCAGCAGTGCTTGTTGCTTACACTCCTAAAGGATCATGCCGTTCTGTTACCAAACAATGGGTTGAGCAGTTTAAGGTAGCCTTTATCGGTGCGGCCGGTGCTGTTCCTACGATTACACTTACTCCTCTTGTTACTCAGGTTACTCCTGAGAATGTAAAGTGCTGTAACCGTGCGTTTGGTGTGAGCCTGGCTACTCCGTTGACCATTGCGGCCACCTTTCCGGCTACTCCCACAGCTTGATAGGATTATGACTCAAAAGTCATTAAAACCTGTAAAAAAGAAAAGGGAGAAAAAAGTTTGAGTTTGCTCCCCGCTTTATTGTGGGGAGTTTACTTTAATATCCTATAATTATGAAGACTAAAGAAGAAATGATAGATCGCTACCATGAACTTTATGAAAAGATGGTGGCAAGTAAAGATCCGAAGAATATGAAGATATTCGGTGAAACTGAAAAGTATATGTTCAAGGCTGTCGCGGCAGCTCATCCTGATCTGGCCGAAAACTGGTTGTCGCATTTGGAGGCTGTTTGTTGGGACAATTATCTATCCGAACACGAGGCAATGAATATCAGCAAACGTATTGTTAACCAAGATGGAATGAAAGGATTTCATTGGTCCTATGATACTTTTGAGAAAACGGTTGAATCGCTTGGAGGAGTATGTGAAGACAAACCGCATTATAACAGTTATGCTTTATGGGTAACTGCCAATATGATTTATTCGGATCATGCCAGAAGCATTGCGGAAGACATGGGGCATAAATTGCCGGCAGATGTGCCTAATGAAAAGATGGCATTGTCATGCTATCGTAAGGCTGTGGAAAGTCTTAAGGATATGGATTCCGGGTTTCATGTACGGCGGTATTTCAAGCACAAGATGTACGACGATTCAGTTATGTGACCTAGATAAAAAATTAGATAAAATAATCTCCATGATTGAAAAACTGGACGGTCTGAAAGGTTTCGGCTCCAATGTACTGGCAAATGTTGTAGGAGATATAATCATGGGTAGGTAACTGTAAGGTGTTTTAGAAATAAAGCACCTTTTATTTATGATTGTAGTATTATTTTAATACTGATTGGAATTTTATTATTAACTTTGCGAAAAATTTTAAAACTTAGATATTTATGAAAAAGTATTTTTTTACTACTGATTGTTTCCCTTCTATTTACTTCATGTAAAAGTTATATCCAGATTTATGATGTGGACAGCACCTCAGCCAAAATCAAGTAATGAGCAGTTTGTTTTTGAGAATGAAGATTGTAAGCTTACTTATAATTTTTGGGGAATGTTTGGTAATGCTTCTGTTGTTTTTACAAATAAGACCGATCAGAATTTGTTTGTTTTCATTATCTCAATCATCCTTTATATTCAACACGTATTCTTTCCCTTTTTATAAAGGTATAGATCGCCATGTTGTTGTCTCTAAATTTGAAAGCAAAACATTCCGTGATTTGCCTGTAGTATGTGTCGCTCCTAAATCATCAAAAACGATTGGTGATTTGAATGTCGTTGATGGCATTTATTCTTTTTGTGATAAGAAAAAAGGATAACCCTAGTCGCAGATATTCGGAAAGCTATAATGAAAATGATTCTCCTATAACATTTGGTTATAATATGGTCTATTCTGCTAAAGAAGATTGTCGTGAGGTGAAACAACTGGAAAGCTCTTTTTATGTCTCAAGAATTGAGAACGTTACAAAGAAACAAGAAGAGATTACTAGTCAGGTTAAAAACTGTTCGGATTATAGTAATGTATCTGTTGTTAGCTTGAAATCTCAATCTCCCAAGCGTTTTTATATTAAGAGATTTAAGGATGTAAATCCAACTCCGGCAAAATGGTATTAATTATTCGATAACAAATTCTTAAGCGGAACTCTAAAAAAGTTCCGCTTTTGTTTTGCTAATCCAAAAATAATATTCACCTTTGCAGCGTTCACCATTTGAGATAGGCGAGTAGGCTCGCTGATTATTTGTTGCGGGCATTTTTTGTGTCCATGGCTTATCATATAGTTCCGTCCCGTGTGGAGCGTTAATGCGCCCACAGCCTGTCTCAGGTGGTGAACAACGGGGAGCGGAACTTTTTTATTTCCTTCCCCTTATCTAATTTATTAATTCATTTTAAATGTTCACCAAAAATGAAAACGTCTGTATTTATTGAAAGAGCAAAGTTTGATTCTTCGCAAAAAAATCCGCATTTTTTATTGAAATGCATTGATGTTCATTATGTTATTATTTTTTTAGGTAAAAAAGGAAAATTCTTTAGAACATTTTCACGTTTGGTATTGTTCATACTACGTGCCACATTGCTTCGTTTCGTTCCCTGCATTAAGCACAATTGCCTGTCCTATATGTTTTACCATATTTGTTTTATCTTTGCTGCATATAGCAAGACAATACAAGCAGTGCACCGTTGAAAAGCTTGCTTATAGCTAATATTATGATATTATAATTTAATGATTTAAAAGAAATGAATATTAATGGAATTATTCTAAGCGACGAAAGTCTTAATGTGTTGCGTCGTATGCAGGAAGACGGTAATAGCGAAATTGATAATGTTCTTGAAGGACTTGATTGTATAGCTGAACTGATTGAGAATCCGGAAGCGGATGCCAGTGATGGTGATCGTCTGGTCATGTTGCAGCAGCTTCGCGGTGTGCGCAAGATTTTGAAAGATCTCAAAGCATCTTCTTTTGATGAGTCAGAATAATGAAACTAAAATGGACAGTTACATCACTGCGTTGATGGCTGTCTATTCTCCCGCAACCAATGAGTCCGATGCGACTCATTGGTTTTCTACTGAGGATGTGTATGAAGCCATAAAGAAGATTGATCCGGGAACATCCGTCAGCTTGGAGGATGTCTACAATTCGCTTCTTATGGGAGGGTTCCGTTTCCAGCCACGTCCCGGAACATTGGGATGTGAGTTCCGATGGATGTTTAAACAGAAATAATTATAGATAAATACGATATTTCTTTTAGTCTAATTCTTATATTATCAATCCTTTTTGTATATTTGCAATGTGTTCAGAATATAAACGCTGCGTAATAAGTTTAGTTACATGGGAAATTGGAGCGAACAACAAGAGGCAAAGAAAGAAGTTAAAGATAAAGACAAAGTGAGGCGTGAAAATATTGCAAAATATTTTCTTGATCTTTCTAAACTCACTTTTACGGCTTTAGTATTGGGTGGGGTAACTTGTATGTTTACTACCAAAGAACTTAATTTGCCGTTAGTGCTTTCCGTTATATCAGGAGGCATAGCTACAACAATCTTATTAGCTAAAATTGGAAATCAAATTTTTAAATAAAGTATATGGAAGTATTAGCTATATTGTTTTTAATAACAACAGTTATTAGTGGAGGCATATTATTATGGCTCTATACGAAAGCAGGTAAAAAATGGCTTGCTAATTTATAAGCTTATTTTATAACTAATATGGGCGAAGGCGGTATAAAATCTGTCCTTCGCCTTTTTCATTCCTATAATTACTTTAGCTTCAAATTTTATGAAGCTATGGTAACAGACCAACTTATCAAAAAAATCATTCATTCACAATGTTGTATCCATCGGTTTTCAAAAAATAAGGCAGATACAACAGGAAGTCATATCGGAGAATTTGAATGTCATATCCGGCAATCTGCTCCAATCAGTCCAAGAAAAACCGGTGGAAATAGAAGGAACTGAACGTCAAATATATTATATGAGCGTTCTTCCTTATATGCGTTTCTTAGATATTCGTTTTCGGCAGGATCTGCGGATACGTAGAAAACTTTCCATCTATAACCGTGTCATTTGGGGGGTACTTTATGGTGAAGTGCTTCCTAATCTGCGTTATGGCTTTACTCAGGACATACGTAAGTATATCACCCGGCAACTTCAAGAAGGTTCGGATATTGATCAATTAGATTTTCAATCATATATATAGACTACTGAATTATGGCTAAGAAACTTAATGAAGACGAAATCAAGTATATTTTATCGGTGGAATCGTCAAAGGCACAGCAGGAAATTCGCAAACTCACTAAGGTTAATAGGGAGTTGAACAAAACAAATAAGGAGCGTCGTGAATTGATGCGTGAGTTGGAGTCTCAAGGAAAAAAGGAATCGGATGAATATCAGCGTCTTGATGAAGAAATAAAAAAAAGCAATAAGACTATTTCAACAAATAACAAGTTGATTGGTGAATTGGAGAAGAAGCTGGATGTTACAGGGCTTACTATGGCCCAACTCCGAAAAAAGGCTAAAGATCTTCGCCGACAGTTGGATCAGACAGTAAAATCAACACATCCGGAAGAATACGCCGAACTTGAAGCGGAGCTTTCCAAAGTAAATAGCCGGATGGAGGAACTTAGGGGTACTGGGAAATATGCCCAGCAACAGCTGACTGCATTTGATAAAACAATGAATATGGCCAAAACGGCTGCTAAAGGTTTTATAGCCGTGCAACTTGTCAGATATTTGAAAGATGTCGGAATGAAATCCTATGAAACTCGTAAGGAATATGCCCGTTTTGAAGCGACTCTTCGTAATGCTACCGGCTCTTCAGAAGAAGCGGCAAAGGCAATGAAGATGTTGCAGCAGCTTGCTAAAGATACGCCGGCCAGTGTGTCAGAATGGACTGAATCATATATTAAATTAGTTAACCGTGGAATTAAACCGACTACCGATGAACTGACAGCAATGGGAGATATCGCAATGTCCCAAGGCAAGGATATAGACCAGTTTATTGAAGCATTGCTTGATGCCATGACGGGTGAGAATGAACGTTTGAAAGAGTTTGGTATCACTGCTTCGAAGAATGGAAAAACTACTGCATATACGTTCAGGGGTGTAACTACTGAGGTACAGAATACGGATATGGCAATTAAAAACTATATTCTGTCATTGGGTAAATTACAGGGAGTACAAGGTTCTATGGCTACCCAGATGAATGAACTGGCTGGTTTAGAATCAAATTTGGGGGACCAGATGGAATCTATCTATAATAAGATAGGAAAGAAACTTGAACCGGCTATCAAATCCTTCATGGGAACTTTAGGACGTTTTATGGGGACAATATCAAAATCCCTTGATTCTTCTGGCGAAAAATTTGATGACCAGTTGAATAAGGTTGTTTCCCTGCAAAATGGTCTGCTCCCTTTGCTGAACCGATATGATGAATTGAAAACTAAAACAAGCTTAAGCGCACAAGAACAAGATGAATTAAACCAATTGATATCCCGTATCGCTCAAATAATACCAGGAGCTGTTACTGGCTTTGACAATTATGGAAGGGCTATATCTGTGAGTACTGATTATGCCCGTGAGTGGATAAAAACAGAAAAAGCCAGATTAGCCTATATCAATAAATCACAAATTGAAGAGCGCAAGAACGAAAAAAAGAACATTGAAGAAAGGATAAAGAGTCTGAAACGCCAAGAAAGTATAGGAAAAAGGCTTTATGGGGTTGATAAAGAAGGAAATGCAAAACATATTGCTGTTTATAGCGGGGGGATGGGATATGGACCTAATGCGGAACAAATAAACTCTAGAAAGATGACTGCGGATGAGCAGAACAAGTTCAAAGAGGAGATGAAGTCATTATATGAGGAGTTATCAGGAGTTGATGCGGAACTTTCTCGTTTGCAGGGAACTACTTTAGACGATATGATTAAAACTCAAACAGAGATGATTGAAAAACGTAAAAGTTTTAATGATATGAATAAAGAATCTCTTTCCGCTTGGATTGATGATGAAAAGAATGCAACAAGCGAGTATTTGAGCATGGCCAAGGAAATTTATAAAAACCGTTTTCCAGTAACTCCTATTGATCCTGATGCAGCGGAAGAAGAAGCTAAACGAAATGAAAAAATATTGAAGGAAGCATTACAGAAGCAGACAGAACTTTTTGAACAACAAAAAATAGAGTTAAAACAACGTTATTTGGCGCATAATGACGAACAACTACAGACTGAATCTCAATTTAACAAGGCCATGGAAGATTTGACCTTGCAGGATCTTAATGCCCGTCTTAAAATAATGGGGTTGGAGGTCTCACAACGCCAACAGATTGAACAGCAAATTTTGGATATTCGTATAAAGGCACTTGAGGATTTTCGTCAGAAAAAACTTGCGATTGAAACAGAAGAAGAGCAACAGCGTGTGTCACTCAATAAAAAATCCATGGATGAAAATAAAGAGTGGCTTGATAAGCAGTTGGCAGATAGGCAGCAACATCATAATGATCAGGTAAAAATAATTAGTGACTCTTTGAAACAGCAAGTGGATCAGTATAAGGAATATGGAAGCCAAATGGGGGAATCATTAGGTAAAGTTTTATCAGGTCAGGAAGACATGCTTTCCGCTTTTGGTAATACCATGATTGATATCCTTTTTGATGTCTTATCTCAAATTATAAATCAAAAAATTGCGGAAGCTACTGCTGTAGCCATTGCGGAACAGGCTAAAGCGGCAGCTATTAGTGCTGCCCAGCCGGATTCTGTTGCCACTTTTGGGGCGACCGCTGCTGCCCGAACCGCTATTATCAGTGGCTTGATTATGGCTGCTTTAACAGCTGCAAAAACAACATTAAAAGGTTTGCTTGCTAAAAAAGGCTCATCTACCACGTCGGGAACTACATCTCCGAATACATCATATACCCGTGTTCCCGGTAGACAGTCCGGAGGATATATAGATGTCACTCGTGCCCAAGACGGAAAAGAGTTTCAGGCTGTCTATGATCCTAAACGTCGTGGATTTATAGACAAGCCTACTGTCATAGTAGGAGAAGGTCCTGCCGGATCATCCAAGGAATGGGTAGCTAGCAATGAGGCGCTGAAGAATCCTACCATTGCACCCATATTGTCCATTCTTGATCAGGCACAACAGGCCGGAACTATTCGTACTTTGGACTTTAACAAATATCTTCAGGCAAGAACTGTAGGGAAACAAGATGGAGGACAGGTTTCACCAATAGGAAACACGCCTTCAATGGTATATGCTGATCCTGTTTTTATTCAATCTGTAAACAAATTGAAGATATTCTGTCCCGAATTGATAAAAACGGTGGAATACATGCATACACTATTTTATCTGAATTTGAAAAAAAACAAGAATTGAGGAATCGTTCTAGAAAAATTGGCTCAAAATGAGATTATTAATACAAAATCGGGAAAAGCATATCAGCTTGTTCCTGAAACACAGCTTGAAATTGAAAAAACAAATCCTTTTTTTAACGATTATGGTGAGCAATCTCTGCCGGTAAGTTTGCCTGATAGTCCTTATAATCGTGATATTCTTAATTTCCCGAATGTTATACAAAGAAAGGAAAAAGTACAGTTGCTTGATGCCTCTATTCAGGACGGAGAATATTTTGTTCCATGTCGTCAGGCGATATTGAGTGTGTCCCCGTCTGAAAGCATTGAGACTTCATTTTATATAAATGAAGGAAGTTTTTATAGCAAATTGGAAAATACTTATATTACAGATGTGTTTGCAGATGAAACAGTTGATGGGATTAATACATTGGATCAGGCCATATCTTATTTAAAACAGCTGAACACATCCGGAGGAGATGAAATGTTCTCTATTTTTCGCGTTAAAATTAATGATGATGATAATGACAATCCACGATATTTGAATGGTAATGATGGAAGGTCCTCTTTATTTTATAATGAAAATGATACAACTGAATATATTGATGGAAAGACAATATCTGTTACTCGCGGATTTTATATGACACCGTTCATTAAGGCTAATTATGTCCTTAAACGTTTGTTCGCTCATTTTGGATATACTCTTCTTGATAATTTCTTTACGAAAACGTCTCCTTTCCCTGATATGGTTTTCATTAACAATGTTGCTGACGCAATTGTGACAGGAAAAATTCGTATTGATCAGCTGGTTCCCAAAGTAACTTGTAGTAAGATTCTGGATTTGTTTCGGCGTAAATTCTGTTGTGAGTTTATTACCGATGAAGTTAATCGAACTGTTGACGTTATAATGTTTAATGATTTAATGTCTGATAAGGCGGATGTGAATCTTTCGTCATCTTTGGTTGGGAAATTGAGAGTTGAATACCCGGATAAATATAAGCAGCTGATATTGGAGGCGAAAGATTCTGTTGATGGAACTATTGAAACTTTTGATTCCTTGGAACTTATTAAATCAAAATACCCAACTGCCATATTTAATGAACGGCAAGGATATTTTGTTCGCAACGGCTTTAAAATAAGTACTCGTTTGTCCAGTATGATAACACCTACCACTGAAATAGTGGCTGATTGTGGTCAGCGTTATTATGAAGGAGGTGAATTTGAGACATATAAAATCGAAGTTCCTGAATGTATACCTTCAGCTGGGATGTATATTGGTGAAGTGCAATATCTTAACTCTTCAATGAAAATCACCGGAACAGATACTGCTAATGAACCTTCAGAAACAGAAACAAATACGTCTTCTAATATGTATGTCATGCTTGCTTTTGCTCATAAAGAAGCGGATTGGAAGTTTACTGAAGGTTCTGTGAGTAATTATATATATAGAAGATCCGGACGTAATGAGATAAATTATAAGTTCTCAGACTTTGCTTTAGTGTATAATGGGCCTTATGGGATATTTGAAAAGTTTTATAAGGAATATGACAAATTGTTACGTAATTCCATGCATACTGTTAAGGCGGATTTGTTGCTTACCCAGCACCAGAAGATGACTCTCTCATCTTTTAAAAAACTTGTAATACATGGTGCGGAATTATTGCCTAATAAGATAAACTATAATCTTGGGCTTAGAAATGCTCCGATAGAGTCTGAATTATACACTACCCAGTTATATGAGCCTGTATCTTTGCCGAAAAGTATTGAAGATATATTTCCTTCTATGGATACGGGTTATAAATGGGTGGGCAAAACCTCTTATAAACTAATATCAGAAGATGAATATAATTCATCCCCATTTAAGGATGCAGAGATTTCTCCATTTTTCCCACCTCCACCTACTGCTGATTTGGTAGGGAAGAAAATGTATGTGTGCTATACGGCTGGTATATATATATCACAGAATTGGGCTTTATATACATTTTGGTTAGAAGCCGTTTCTAATGCAGATAATTGATTGTCCTTTCTATAGATCGGACTAACTTTTATTTTTGTTTTCAAATATTAATTCAAGATTTAAATGACTGTATTAACTCAACCGGCATCATTCTCTTTATCAGGGAATATTGAAAAATTCAGGATAAGTACGACAGAAGAATTTTCTTTTATCCTAAAAAAAGGAACAGAGGAAATTTTGTCATCCGTTTATTCTCCTGGAAAGGACCATTTGGTTACTATAGATATCCGTGAAATTGTAGAGTCTAAATTATCTTTTCTTTTGAAGGACCAAAGTGAACCTTATGTCCAGGCATCTATATTTGCAGACTTTACAGCTGTGATTGATGAAAAAGAGATATCGTTCCGTGTGCTTCGGGGCGGTGTTGACCGATTGGCTACATCCGCTGAAAATTTTGTTACATCTAATTTCCTCACTTGGCAGCCACAGATAAAGCCTGTCACTTATTATACTCCTGAATTCTTGACTTATTATGCAACGGTTGACGGTAATGTATGTGTTAAAGCCTATTTTTCCCAAGAAGACGGAGAAGTCACTTCGGAAATTAAAACTGTTTATTCTGTTTTGGCAGGCAATGCTTATTCTATTCCTGTACAATATGCGGTTATCATGGCTCTGTTTGGATCACGGTATCCTTCTTTCTATGATGTTTGGGTAGAGAATTCATCCGGAGACAGACTTACTTATATACAGAGATATGTAGCGGATGGAATAAAGTCTGAGCAGGAACAATGGGTACTTTTTGAAAACTCGTTGGGCGGAATAGATACCTTTCGTGCTTATGGTCAGTCTGATTTTACAGGAGAACATACCCATAATATAGCGGAAATAGATGAAGAATTCAGTGAATATCGTATAGATACGACCCGTTCTTTTCAAAAATCTACAGGATATTTGGATAAAAATAAGCGAAAGTGGTTACTTGATTTTTTCCCTTCTAAAGTCAAATACATATATTTGGGGAATTATCTCCGTCCTATTGTTGTGACGGAAGACAATACATCCTACACAGACAAGGAACTTCCTTCGTCTTATACGTTCACATACAAATATGCTGATGCTCGTCCATATCTGAATCTGTTGCGAACTGACCAGCTTCCCGATGAGTTAGATATAGATATTCCGGATCTTGGTTCTTTTTCCATACCCCCTCGGATTGTTGAGTTTCCTTCGCAGCCTTTGTCCGAGGGGGTGCTGATACCGGTTCAGAATCCTTATTCTGAAAATTGGGCTACAACAACGGCTGGAGCCATTTTTGCGTACATTCTCAATAATATATCCGAAAACTACGATGGTCAGGGAGGCATTGGGCATATTCATCCAAATCTTGAACTGATTAATGCTATATCTTATTTGGATGGATATCTTTTAATTAACGGTGAAAAAAATAAAAGCGGGATGGGCTGATCAACTTTCGCCGGATAGCCCTATATATAAAATGTTTATTCGTAAGGACAAGGAGGATTCTACAAATTTTCTTTTATCATTATTGGGCGGAACCGTCATCAAGAAATACGCCAAGTTCGGTGACTTTATCACCGGTGTTCAGGGCGGTTACATCGGTGAGGATGCCCGTGCCGAGCTGGAGGCTTTGGTTCTGCGCAGCTCTTTGAGTGTTCCTGAACTTCGTTTCAATCGTCAGACTTATTTTGAGGGATACAATACTATAAGTCCCGGCGGAGGGCTGAAGATAAAAAGCTTTATCGCCAATAGTGACGGCAGTTATACTGTCACCCCCGATCTGGAGGATGGTGTACCGCTGGGACAGAAGCCGGACGATATCCTTTTGGGCTTCTGGCATGACAAAAGCGTCACTACCGGTGACTTTATTGGTTTCCGGAAAATACAGTACCGTATCACTTCCGCAGATTATGACGAGAAGACATTCATGATGGTTCCGCGTCCCGGATATGAGTTCGTTCCCCATAACGAGATGCGTCTCGGACAGACGGGGAACTTCACCGACAAGGAGCGTCAGACTTATATCATCATAGACGTGCGTGACGGTAACTGCTGCATCACCCTTGTTGACAATGCCAACACCTGGGACCCGGAGCCGGCACAGATGAAGAGCTGGTTCGGCAAGAAGAAGGGTATGACCATCAATGGGATCAACTGCGACAGGTTCTCGGCAGTATTGCAGGATATCATCATGACGGGATTGATTTTTCAAATTGATGAAATTACCGGTAGCACAGTCCGCGTTCCTATCGACTTCCCTAGCTGGGAGCCGGGCAGGAAGTATGCGTATTATTCCCGTGTGCCCCATAACGGTTCCACATGGTTGTGCGTCAATGACAAGGGCACTACTTCCGAGCCATCCGAAAACAATCCGGACTGGCTTGTATCAGCCGCCAAAGGTGACAAGGGTGATCCGGGCCTGTCTGTAATAGGTGGCGGTCATTGGGAATCCTCTAAGACCCCATACGAGGTCAATACCATGGTCACTTTGGCGGGCTGTGTTTTTATCTCCAAGGTGAAAACATCCAATCCTCCCATCAGGATCGCAAGGTTCAAGAATGGCAGTTATCGTCGCAAAAAGGATGGCGGTTATATCCTTGCCGGGAAGTCAGCCGACTGGACCGTGCATGAAGACTGGGAGATGCTTCTGGACGGGCGTGAGCTGAAAGGCGAAAGCATCACCTTCCTTGGTGAATTCGCATCCCATCCGTCCAATCCCAAGGAGGGTGACAGCTACCGAAATACGGCTGACCATTGTACTTACATATACCGGAATGGTTTGTGGATGGTCATGGTCAAAGACGGAACTGACGGTAAGGACGGCAAAGGTTACGAGTGGATCTACACCCGTACCAACATCATCGGCCTTACCCCTGACAAGCCGGAATCGAAGCAGCAGGATGATTATATACCGGAAGGCTGGACAGATGATTTTCTTGGCGTGGATGCCGACCATCAGGTGGAATGGGCGTGCAAACGTGTGAAGCGTGATGGAGTATGGAGTGAATGGAGCACTCCGGCCCCTGTGCACCGTTGGAGTAAGGACGGGGAGTCGAATATCATGGCCGACCTTGACAATGAGATGGTGAGCGTCGCTCTTACCAGTACCGGCGTTACTACTTCCGCACAGTCATGGACTACCCATGTGTCCATGTGGTACGGTACCGAGAAACTCACCCTTGAATCTTTGACAGTCAGCACGCCTGCCGGTTTCACGGCAAGCACAAGCAAGGCCACCGGAGCGGTGGCGATATCCGTCGCTGCCGGAAAGTCGGTTCCGGAACAGAATACGGTCACCATCACACTGGCTGCAATGAAGAACGGGCAGCTCTATACCCGTGAACTGACTTTCAAGATAACCGGTGTCCGTGGCGGGGCGGACGGTTCCGATGCGGTAATTTATAGCCTTGTCACTTCGGTCACGATGGTCAGCAAGAACAAGAACGGCGGTTACAGTGTAGCTTCGGTATCCTGTCGGCGTATGAAAACAGTCGGTGCGGTCACTACGGCCACAACGGACGGGGAGTTGAAGTACAGTCGTGACGGTGCGGCCGAGGTTCCCATCGGTGATGGTGTCGGGGTGGCTTCCGGTAATTTTACCAGTAGCTTGAAGTTCGTGTTCTACGTGAACGGTCAGGCGGTTGATGTCGAAACTGTCCCGATGGTTGTGGACGGCAGTGACGGAAAGGATGGTGAGAGCATCACAGCAGCCGGTCATTGGGAATCCGCCAATACTCCGTATGCCAAGAACAGTACAGTATCGTTTGCCGGAGGATCTTACTTAAGCAAGGTTGAAACCTCCAACCCTCCGATTAAAATTGCAAGGTTCAGAAACGGCAGACTCCGCAGGAAAAGAAACGGCGGATACATCCTCGCCGGCAGATCTGCGAACCGGACGGTACATGCAGACTGGCAGGAGATGGTTGCCCCCGTCGGACCGTCGGCATCCTACTGGCTGGACAGTCCTGTCAGCGTGATCAACTTCACCAGTACGGGCACGCCATCCCCGTCTGGATTCCTTGTCACTTGCAAACAGAATGTGGCAGGCAATGTAAGCACGTGCAGCACGCTTTATCTGGCAGCCCGTAAGTATAACGGAAGCTGGCTGGCTCATGTAGGTGCTACCCTAAGCAATCGGATATCCGTTCCAGCGACAGCCGGATACACCCAGTTTGCCGTCCGGGCTTATCAATCCGCATCGGACGCGAACGCATGGAATAATAATTTTGTCGCTGAAAAAGGGGTGGGTGTAGCTAATGATGGTGCCATAGGAGCAACCGGAGCAACAGGGGCGTTTCCCCGTGACAGAGGTGTATTCGCATCAGGACAGACTTATGTCTGGAATGCGGATTACCGGGATAAGGTCATATATCTGATAGGGGGAGTTTATTATAATTTCCTTGTAAAGAATTACGGTGCTTCCGTTACCGCTGCCCCCACATCTGTCAACGGTGATTCCAATTGGGAAGCCATGCAGAAGTTTGTGAATATCGCTACTGACACCCTGTTTGCCGATGGTGCGAATGTAGCCGGCTTCATGTTCAAAGACAAGGTTCTCAAGTCTTTTAATGACAAAGGTGAAACTCTTCTTATCAACGGTGAAACCGGGTATTTTAAATGCAAATTAGCAGAGATTACAGGAACAATCACGGCGGATAAAGGACGTATTGGCCCGTTCTCCATCATTTCGGGGGTATTGTCCTCAAAGATCCTTTATGAAAATGAAACAAATAAATACGTCGGTTTCAATTTGTCTGCCGGACAAATTGAGTTTTATAACGAAAGGACATTTGCAAACGTAAGAATCGGGGGAAACACGCAGTTTGTCACCATTGAAGGGATTAAGTATGATGCTGGAATTGACATACAGAGTCCAAATGCCATGATCGGAATGCACATCAAGACTCCGAGCATTCCTCTATTCGTGGAGGGAGGTAACATTTTCCTTCATCCGAACAATGACAGCTATGTTTCTCTTCGTGGCATAGTTGGCAACTGGAGGAATATCTCTGTCAAAGCTTCATTGAACAACAACGATGATAATGTGATGTTTATTAATACGGGTAATATAGAAGTGACACTTCCTCCGGATGTTCCGGGACATACTATATACTTCAAACGTATGAGCGGCGGAGTAAGATTGACAGGAGGACGGATCCTGCCTGCTCCCGGAGGACAGGAGGTGTCTTATATTGATTTGGATTTTGCATCCGGCTTCATTAAGTGTATGGGTAATTATTGGGTTATGTTTTATTGCGGATAATTTAAATATAAAGTATGAGAATAAATTTTGCACAATTCCCTATTTATGATGGGATTAAAAAAGAAAAGCTTATAGCCAGTAACATCACTGAGGCCTTCGGTGACTGGATATATAAGAACGTAGCGGGCTTGAAGGCGCATCTCCTTGCGGAGAAAATCTTCAAGTCGACTGTAGATGGTGTGGAACTTGACGAAGAGGAAGTGGATATCATAAGACGTTCTACCCCTATGTTGTCCGGCTTGCTGGCCGATTCGTTGAATGATTATCTGGATAAAAAGAAGGAGGAACAACATGAAGATTGAGAATTTGGAACGCGCCAGCCGAATCAATGACGAACTGGCGAAACTGAAGCTGGCGAAAAATACATTGAATAACGGAGGCTATGTCCGTATCTACAGTAGCGCCCGGTCAAGTGCCGGATGTGTGGAACTGGATATAGCGAACTTCAATGACGAGGTGAATACGTGTATAGACAACCATATTGCTGAACTTGAATCAGAAATAGAAACGCTATGAAAAAGGTATATTGTAACAACCTTCTGGCAAAGGTGCTGCTTGCGTTCAGTTCTTGCCATACGATAACAATCGGTCCGTTTGTTTTAAGCAAGCGACCGGAAGAGAAAATCACTCAGAAAGTGAGAAACCATGAGTGTACCCACGCCCGTCAATGGGTTGAGATGGCAGTTGCCACCGGTACAGTTATCTGGATCTTGCTATTGTGTTTTGACCTTTCCGCCTGGTGGCTGGTGCTGGCCGGGCTGGCATTCTATCTCTGGTATGGTGTGGAGTGGCTGGTCAGGGCGGTACGGTTGAAGGATGCCGGCAGGGCGTATAAGACGGTATCGTTTGAGAGGGAGGCATATTCCAACGAGGATGATCCGAATTATATTGAGAACAGTAATTATTTTGCATGGGTGAAGTATTTGTTTTAATTTTAAAATTTGCATTATGGACTTGAATAATATAGTTGGCTTTAAAGCTGTGGATAAAAACGGCAACGAACGACAGGTGACCGTCGATGAGATGACAGAATTAGTTTCCGCACGGATTGTTTCCGCTGCATCAGAAATATCAACATTTGCTGCCGCTACGGCAGCCGGAACAGATGAGTTTGAGGACCAGTTGCCCCAGTCCGACACCTTCTCTTGGCTCCGTACTTTGGACGGTTCCAAGAACCCAACTTTAACATCTTCTTCGGCTGCCGCGAAAGTCCTGGGAGGACTATTAGGGATAAATGATACATGGTACAGAAGGAGATCTGGTAGTATTACTGATTTTAATGAATTTAATAAGGTTGGATATATGTTTGTTGATAAAGTCCAATCATTGGATAATAAACCCAATACATCAAGTAATTACGGATTTTTGGAAACGATTGCTGTTAATGATGTCACCCTCAAGCAAACTCATGTAGATTTTCAGAGCAGATTTTTTATTCGAGTATGTAATAATGGAACTTGGACTGATTGGAAACAAATACAAACAACATAATCTTAAAAATAAGTCATATTTTAATGAGATAAAACGGATGGGTGCCGGTCCACACCCGTCCGCTCCTCATGTTACCAAAGAATTATAGTATTTCTATATCTTCAGCATCATCCAGATTCTCATCAACTATATTCATGGATAAAGACAGGTCAACCCCAGTAGTATCCAAAAACAAAGCACTTACACGAAATGAAGCTGTGTTTGTCTTACTCCGAACGAAGAGATGATCATTTTTTCGTTTGAACTCTATTTCAGAAATTATACTACCGTTGACTTTCCTTATGATATAGGAGTTACCAGTCTTACTATTAATAAAGAACAGACCTGTATGGCCACCCCAATATACATACAATATCATACCGATATAGGCGCTAGATGAACTCGCTAGGCGAACGATACATACTTCTTGAACGGAGTCCTTATTGCAAGCCAATATAGGAGAAAGAACGCCTTTTCTCAAGAGCCCTTTACTTTCTAAAATTGGCAATCGGTATTAGTCCTCCCAGGTCGGTTACGAAGTAAATTTTTATGTCAATATTACTGTGAATTATATCTTAGGATCTTCCCAAGTTGAAACGTCTGGATAATTCCTTTTTCTAAATATTAATGTTCCGTCTATTGCTATTCCGAAGATGAAAACAGCATCTTCTAATTGTTTTATAACCAATCCTTGAACGACATTACCGTAGAATCCTTCTCCAGCAAAAGCATTGAAATTGGAAACGAAAGGTTGAATTGTTTTTATAGGCATTTCATTTACAAAATCCGTAAATTCACTCCATGAAGAAAACGATTTTGTTCCCTTCGGATTTCCCAACAGTTCTCCCAGAAAAAGGAAAAAATATGTATGATATTGTGTAATATGAGATTAATTTGTAAATTTAAGCAAAAAATAGCTGTCATGAGTTATTGGATTAAAAATTTGGAATATGCTTTTACGACATTAGTAGATCAAGTAAAAAAAAATAGTGTTAACCCTAT